>WNGG01001400.1_pt1 | contig 42291 bp, 28 predicted proteins | sample 5400661 | NCBI WGS metagenome assembly WNGG01 (sample SAMN13153372, study PRJNA577476) | soil metagenome | isolation source: 100 cm soil or saprolite under Garry oak tree replicate 1 | place: USA:California | collected 2016-06-15 | reverse complement strand
TTGAGCTGAAGCGAGGAGTCTACAGCTTTTATCCCTTTGAGAGTCTCCGTTGCCCCCAAAACGCGCGCATTTGCGGACGAACCCAAATAGCCTCCAAAAGCTAAATTCCTAAAAAGAACCCGCACGCTACCAAGCCTGCCATTCCGAAATACAGGTCAGCTCTCTTGAAGATGTTTGGGGAATTGTGACCAGCGAGAGGTTGAGTCGAGCATCCTCTTTCATCACGAAGAGCGACAACATTGGGCGATAAGTGGTCGGGAAAGCGACCACCTTGGGCGAGGCAAAAAACTGTCCACCGGCCTTGTGTAGAGGAAGTCAAGACCCGAGTTTTCTCCTCTTGTTGTCAAGAGTCCCGGGGACCGAACTGCTTGCTTTGGCGGCCAAGTCATCACACCTCGGCCCGCCTTTCTGTATGCCTGCATATCCCGCATAGCGCGCTTTTGTCAATGGCTTTCGTCTTACGCCACTTGTCAACTCGTGTAAGCTCAAGAGTTTAAGGGCTACCCGACCGGGCGCCTCTCTCGCGGTACCGTTTGGTAATGTGAGGAGCGTTGATTTAGTCCAGGCTGGATAATCACATACAGAAGCGAAACACCCACGCTGTGGTGGGAACGGGAATAGAGAAGCGTCCCCATTGAATGGGGCTAGCTGAACGAACCATTCTGTAGCAGATAAAGGCGCTGTGGCGGTGTTCCGATTTGAAACTCTGGTCGGTTTTCCGTCCACCTCGATACATCGAAGCAGTCGTGAAGAACTGTGTGCGCATCTGGGCTCCGCGCAGGTGCTCACATGGCCTTCCGAGTCCGGAGGCTCTTGCTCACGGCCTTGTCCAGCGCCTCGCGCAGTCTTCTCGCCTCGGTGTCGACCACCCGGCGGACCCATTCTCCGGCATTCATAGATTGCGGATCGTAACTTCCCGCCTGTCGGCCAATCGCCGCCAGGATGCTGTTGATCGCCCTGTTGCGGACTTCGGCGTCTCTTCCAAACCAGCAAATTGCTGATGCCTTCAGATCAGCGCCATACAAGTCGTAAACTGTAACGAGTGCGCAGGCATCTTGTGAATTTGCCGCCAGGCGCACGAGGGCCTCTCGCGCAACTCGCGAACGCTCACTTTGTTGAAATCGATAGTTCCTGCGATAAGCGAAGGTTCTTGCGGGTGTTTTCATTGCCGCCTCGCGGAATACGCCACTGCAAGAGCAATGAATTCAAAACCAAAAATGACGAGTATCCTCCGTAGGAAAATACTCATCAGAACGAGAACATAGCCTGCGCGATGCGGGCGAAGAAAAAACAAGTTCAACCTCGTTTCGGAGCTGAGAAAGCCTTCGGTGTGGTACTGAGGGAAATTCGGAAAAGTATGGGCCTTTCCCAAGAGGAATTTGCGTTTGAGACGGGCCTAGATCGAACGACAATAAGCATGCTGGAACGCGGCCTCATGAGTCCAACGCTAAGAACACTGGTTCGGCTATCCAAGAGAGCCCGCCTAATGCCGTCCGAGATGATACGAAGGGCCGAAAAGACGAAGCTCTTCTCGGCATGAGGAATGCCCGTTCGGCTTCCCGCTTCTTCACAGGGAAACAAGGTTTGGCCGCACTGCCTTTCCTTTTGATCATTTCCGATCCGATCTCGATCATGCGAGAAATAGCGCCCGTCAAGCAGCACGGCCCGAAATCCCATCGTGAGTTTGCTCAAGCCAAATTTGGCACCAGACTACACGTTGCAGCGATACTATGTCAATAGTATTACGTATTCCAGACTGAGTCGTGGAGCGCCCGTTCCTACTACTGTGTATGCGGGATGAGCGTAGACAGCCAAGCCAAACTGTTCGGGCAAAGACTCCGACAACTCAGATTAACGAAAAAGCTCAAGCAGCATCAACTGGGTAGAATGATAGGAGGCAAAGGCGATCAGTACATTAGCGACCTCGAACGAGGCCGCGGTCGCCCTCCATTTGAAGTTCTTTGCGCTCTCGCTGAGGCTCTGGACGTTCCTATGTTTGAGCTGTTTTGCTTCCAGGGCATCGAAGACGATTCAAAGAGTTTAAAGAAGAAAATCGAGAGCTGGATGCAGGGCTCCGATACCGAAGAAGTGCGCAAACTCTATCGCCTCATGCTTGTTGCCTTTGAGAAGCGTTCCAGGCATGCCTGACTAAGTCCGGGGGTGGTTTAACTGTTCTTTCACCGCCACACCGTGGCCGACCGGACGTCATTTCACTTTCTTGGGCAGTGCTATTGCGCGCCGCTCGCTCTGTGGAGTCCGCCGGGTCGAGTGAGTTCGAGATCACACTTCAGACGTGGCGCTGCTGTGTCGCCGTCCTGAGGGCGCGAATGAATCGCTGCAATTGTCTTTGGTTCTTCCCAATCGGGATGGCAAACAAGCACCTCAACGGTGAGGGAACCATCCGGCTGCTCTTTGCATAAGATGTGGACGGAATCCCACATCTCCTCCTCTTTTTCCGCTCGCATTCTTTGGCCGACCCGCACAGACAAGGTATCTGTGCCAACCTCAAATCGTCCTGGACTTCCTGCATCACAACGCACCTGGAACTTCCGCTTATCGGGTGCCGCCATTAGATCCACACGTGTGCTCCTTCACTCCTTGCAATATGGGCATCGAGCTCGCTGTTTGATATGGTACGAAGCGCAAAAATAGGCGGTACGCTGGTACCCTTCCACGACTACTCATGGGACGGGGCAGAATGAATAGGGGTTAAGGCGCAAGCTAAAGCCCGTAGAGGGCCAATGCCCGCTCGATCCGCGCCAAATCAAAATTGTGGGTACGGAGAATCCCCAGGTAGCCTAGCTTATCCCCCATGCAGAGCTTGTGGTCTGCTTGAAGCTTGTAACCATGGCAGGTGCCGCAGATGCACTGCAGGTTTTCTCGTTGGTCTGGATTGCCAAGCCTTAGTCGCCGGATGAGTCTGGCCGGCACAATATGGTCCACGTGACGCCGGACTCCAGCCTGTTTGAAATCCACTCCGCAGGATTCCACCTCGCACTTTCCTCGCACGGCAGCGGCTCGATGCTTCTTCCATCCGTTCCGCGACGGGCGGGGCCCGGGCCACTTCCGGTTCATATGGTTCCATGACACAGCCCTCTCTTGCGTGCTGAAACGCCCCTTGCAGAAAGAACACCGCCGCACGCGATACATGCTGCGCCCACGATGGATGGTCTTCAACACTTCCGTTCTTGTATCCCCACAGTGTGGACAAGACATCGTTAAGCCCTCCTTCGTTCGATCGGTTTCGCCGCATGCGTACGGGACTCGAACAACTGCTAACCAAGTCGGAACCGGCAATGCTGTGCCGAAGATCGACGCTGAGAATGGGGTGGTTACTTTGGCTGTTACTTTTCAGCTCGGAGGGAGGCGGGCAATCGTTTGATGCGACTATAATGGTGCAACGGGTGTAGCGAAGCTAAATTCAGCTTCAAATCTGAGAGCTGCAGCGCAATGTCTTATGCTGAAAGTTCTGATCTCGTCGGCGGCTTCAGATCGACTATCTGGCGCAACGCAATTTCTGTCCGAATTTCCCCGTTCTACTGAGATTTTTGTCGTCGGCGCTACCCGTGCGGCCGCTGATGACTTTGTCCGCCACTATGCGCGGTTGCAGGCAGCGGCGTTCGGCATCCATCGCTTTAGCTTGGCGCAATTGGCGGCGCGGATTTCGGTGTTGCGACTCGCGGGGAATGGCCAGGCACCGTGCAGCGCATTGGGTGTCGAGGCCACGGTGGCGCGAGCGGTTTATGAGGCTCAACATCGCAGCGCTCTTCAGTATTTCTCCCCGGTTGTCTCGCTTCCTGGTTTCGCGAAAGCAGTTCGCGCAACGTCCTCAGAATTGAGAGAAGCTGGAATTACAGCCTCAAACTTAGAACGTCTTCAAGCTCCGGCTCCCGATGTCGGTTGGCTGCTTACTGCGCTCGAAGAACAATTGTCGGTCGCCCATTTGGTTGATCTGGCTGCCTTAATGCGCATAGCGGCTGCCGTGGTCCGCGGCAACGAAGTATCGCTCGCGAGTACACCGCTTTTGCTCCTGGACCTCCCGATTCATTCGAAGGCGGAAAACGAACTTTTCGAAGCGCTGGCGTCGAGGTCACCAGCAGTGTTGATTACAGTCCCAGTGGGGGACGAGAAAACTATAACTGCCGTTCAGACATTACCGACCGAAACCAACTCCATTGAGAAATGTGCAACAGAGGAATCGCCACTGGGTAGGCTCCGTGAGTATCTTTTCTCAGAAATCAAACCGCCTTCTGGAAATCGTGACGGTCAAGTCCGTATGTTTTCTGCTCCCGGGGAAGGGCGAGAGTGCGTGGAGATTGCTCGGCGGATTTTGGAAGAAGCGCGCAACGGTATCCGATTTGATCAAATGGCCGTCTTTCTCCGGTCACCCTCGACTTACTCAGGCCTGCTCGACAGCGCGTTCCGACGGGCTGGGATCCCTGCATTCTTTTCCCTCGGCACGAGTCGGCCTGATCCCGCCGGACGCGCTTTCTTGGCCATCTTGGCGTGCGCCGACGAGAAGCTTTCGGCAAAGCGATTCGCAGAATATCTCTCGCTTGGTCAGGTTCCAGTTCTCGATGAAGCCGGGGGCCCTCCGAAAGGAAAAGAGGTGTTCACGGCCGCACAGGATGAAGTTCTGAGCCTAGGCCTCACGAGGCCTGTTCCTGAAGGGAGTGAATCACCGGAGAAACCAGGCAATCATGACGCTGATTCTAATGATTCTCCCCAGATAGGAGGAACACTTCGCGCGCCGTGGAACTGGGAAAAGCTGCTAGTTGATGGCGCCGTAATCGGAGGGAAGGATCGGTGGGAACGGCGCCTAAATGGTTTAGACGCAGAGTTTCGTCTGAAGCTCACCGAGATTTACGGGAAAGAGCCAGAATCCCCGAAGGCCTTGGCAATTGAGCGCGATCTCCGCGAACTGTCTCACTTGAAGAATTTTGCCCTTCCACTCATCGAGATCCTCTCGGAATTCCCGAAAGAAACACACTGGGGAGAGTGGCTCAAAATCTTACGGTCGCTTGCTCCTATGGTTCTTCGTAGCCCGGAACGGGTTCTCTCAGTCCTGGCCGAAATGGCGCCTATGGAGGTGGTCGGCCCTGTTTCCCTTTTCGAAGTTCGGAATGTATTAATGGAGCGCCTTTCGACTCTCGAACTACCCCCGCCCGACTATCGCTATGGCCACGTATTCGTCGCGACGACGGGACAGGCCAGGGGCTACTCATTCGAGGTCGTCTTCATACCGGGTTTAGCAGAGCGAATATTTCCGCAAAGACCGAGAGAGGATCCCATCTTGCTCGACGATCTCCGAAGGCAACTCGACTCGAGGCTTCGAAACCAAGATGAACGAGTATCGAGCGAGCGTCTGCTTCTCCGGCTCTGTACAGGAAGTGTCCGAAAACGTCTATACCTCTCCTATCCTCGACTCGACGTTGTTCAGGCGCGTCCGCGCGTACCTTCGTTTTATGCTCTCGACGTCGACAGGGCTGTCACTGGTGAAGTACCGCGAGTTGAAACTCTCGAATACCGAGCTGGTGAAGAAGGTAGCGCCCGTTTGGCTTGGCCAGCGCCAACTGATCCGAACCATGCGATCGATCCTGTGGAGCATGACCTTTCTGTCTTAGGCACCCTCTTGACCCTGCCACAGGAGAAAAGCAAGGGTAGGGCCCGCTATATGCTCGAGCTTAATGAAAATTTGGCTCGCTCTCTTCGAACACGATTTGCCCGTTGGCGCCGCAAGTCCTGGAGCAGTTTTGACGGACTCTGCGCCCCATCCAAAGATATAGTCGAGCTCTTTTCCCAATACCGATTGACGATTCGTCCCCATTCCGCTTCCAGTCTGCAGAGATACGCCACATGTCCGTACCAATTCTATTTGGCCGCCATTCAGGGAATTGAACCACGGAAGAAAGCTGTGAGTATCGAGCAGATGGATCCGTTGACGCGAGGGGCGATCCTGCATCGGGTTCAGGCGGAGCTCTTACGACAGCTGCAGGAGGAAACGAAGCTGCCGATATCATCAGTAAACCTGGTGCACGCCTTGCATGAGTTAGACAAAATTGTCCAGCGGATCGAGGAGGAGTACCGGGAAAATCTCTTCCCCGCAATTCGTAGAGTTTGGAACGACGAGATCGAAGGCTTACGTGCCGATCTTCGTTTGTGGATCAAGCGGATGGCTGAGAATCCCTCGGATTGGGTCCCCACGCACTTTGAACTGTCCTTTGGAGTTTCCGACGGGGTACAACGCGATCAGGCAAGCTTCAGCGACGTGGCAACGATCGCTGGTGGTTTTAAACTACGCGGAATTGTTGACCTAATTGAACACCGATCGACGGATGGAAATCTTCGCGTGACTGACTACAAATCCGGGGAAGCCCGAACTGTCAAGACTCTGGTAATCGGTGGAGGAGAAGTTCTGCAGCCCACACTGTATTCGCTCGCGGTCGAGTCGCTGATGAAGAAACCAGTCACAGAGGGACGACTCTATTACTGCACCGCGGCCGGCGGCTTCGCAGAACGCATTGTCACGCTAGATGCTCAAGCGCGGCAGAGGGCCGAAGAAGTCCTTAAGATCATCGATAGTGCTGTCGAACACGCCTTCTTTCCGCCGGCGCCGCGGGAAAGGGCTTGTGCGTGGTGCGACTTTCAGGTGGTTTGCGGTCCCTACGAGGAAATCCGTGTCATGGCAAAGGACCAACAACCCCTTTCGGAATTGACGCGGCTCAGGGGCATGCCGTGAAATCGCTTGTGGATCATGAAGAGCGCCGTCAAATCCGTACTTCGCTTGAGGCGACCATCGTCGTAGAGGCGGCCGCAGGTACTGGCAAAACCACGGAATTGGTCTGCCGGATCGTGGAAGTTCTCGCGCAAGGCAGAGCCCAAGTTGGGCAAATTGTAGCAATCACGTTCACCGAGAAGGCTGCTGGTGAGTTGAAGCTTCGTCTGCGCGCTGAATTGGAAAAGGCACGAACCAACTCAGCAGCCGAGGCAAACCGCTGTCGAAATGTCGAAGATGCTATCGAACGATTGGAAGAGGCCCGGGTCAACACAATTCATGGGTTCTGCGCTGACTTGTTACGGGAGCGGCCCGTTGAAGGGCGTGTCGATCCCATGTTCGAGCCCCTGACGGAAAGCGAGGCCCGAGAATTCTACGAAGAAGCATTCGATTCTTGGCTCCAGCGAGCCTTGCAAAAGTCGGCTGAGGGTTTACGTCGCTCGCTGCGCAGGCAGTCAAAAGACGGACCAACCGAGCGGCTCAAAGCGGCTGGGTGGGAGCTTCTAAACTGGCGAGACCTTTCCGCCTCCTGGTCCCGGCCCAAGTACGACCGTACTGCGTCGATTGACAAGATACTCGAGCAACTCCGCGAATTCCGGAAGGTAACCTCCAACCCTTCTCGATCAAATAGCTATTTCTATCGGAACACAGAGATTGCCCGATCGGTCGGCGAAAGGTTGAACGCGCTCGAGATGATTGGAGTTCGCGATTACGACCTCGCTGAGGCGCTTCTCGCGACCCTGGCTGAAGATCGTGATTTTCGTAATCCAGGCGCTGTGCCAGGTCCCCAATATTCGCCGGGCGTGACCCGAGAATCGGTTGAGTCAGCTCACAAAACCCTGGTAACCGATGTGCAGGACTTTGTAAGAACCGCCAACTCCGACCTGGCAGCGCTGTTGCAGGATGAACTGCGCGAAGCCATCAACATTTACGAAGAACTGAAAACCCGAAGCGGGCGACTGGATTTCGTCGACCTTCTGCTGCGAGCTCGGAACATGCTACGCGATTTCCAAACCGTCCGGGCAGATTTTCAGCGCAGATTTACGCACATCTTTGTAGACGAATTTCAGGACACTGATCCAGTTCAGGCTGAAATCATTCTCTTGCTTGCCGCCAGAGCCCCTTCGGTTAAATCCTGGAAAGAAGCTATTCCGGCGCCGGGCAAATTGTTTATTGTCGGCGATCCTAAGCAATCAATCTACCGATTTCGCCGGGCTGACGTGGGCACCTATCAAGAGGTGAAGAAATTGCTACTCACCAGCGGCGCAATCGAGCTTCAGCTTTCGACTTCTTTTCGAAGTGTGCCCTCCATTCAGAGCTGCGTGAACGCAGCGTTCGGACCGATCATGGTTCAGGACAATCAAACGCTGCAGGCCGGCTATGTCCCTCTATCGCCCCATCGATCCGAAACTTCAAACCAGCCTGCGGTGATCGCGCTACCAGTCCCTGAGCCGTACGGGAAGAAAGACTTGGCGGCGTATGCTGTCGACAGCTCGCTGCCCGACGCGGTTGGCGCTTTTGTCGATTGGCTCATTCGCGAGAGCGGATGGACAGTCACCGAGTCTGGGAATCCGAATGATCGAGTTCCGATAGCTGCTCGGCATATTTGCCTTCTATTTCGGCGCTTCCAGAACTTCGGAGAAGACGTAACGCGGCCCTATGTGCAAGCCTTGGAAGCCCGCCGTATCCTTCACATGGTCGTTGGTGGAAAGTCCTTTCACACGCGGGAAGAAGTCGAGGTTCTGAGAACTGCCTTGACGGCCATCGAATGGCCGGACGACGAGCTTTCTGTATATGCAACGCTTCGGGGCTCGTTCTTTGCTCTCACTGACGAATCCCTTTTTGCATATCGCCATCAGTTTAGGCGCCTCCACCCCATGCGCCTGCCGCACGAGCCACTTGCGACCGAACTGGAGCCCGTCGTCAAAGGGCTAGCGCTTTTGGCCGAGCTGCACCGCAAACGGAATTCCCGCCAGGTGGCGGACACAATTGCTGCTTTGATGGAAGCTACACGAGCCCATGCAGCATTCGCATTGCGTCCTTCTGGCGAACAGGTTTTAGCCAATGTCTTACACGTGGCGGAGATGGCGAGAGCCTGGGAGCAGTCGGACCGACTTTCGTTCCGCGCGTTTGTAGACCAATTGCGCAGAGAGGCGGAACACGGAGAAGCTCCCGAAGCTCCGATCATGGAGGATGGAAGTGAAGGGATCCGGATGATGACTGTACACAAGGCGAAGGGTCTTGAGTTTCCGATTGTCATCCTGGCCGACTTGACGGCCAAGCTTCAGGCGTCCCAAGCCCACCGGCATATCGACACCGAACGCTCGCTATGCGCTGTCCGAATCGGGGGTTGGTCACCACTGGAGCTTACAAACCACGAAGCAGAAGAAATTGCCAGAGATACAGCTGAAGGGACACGGCTGGCTTATGTTGCAGCCACGCGAGCCCGCGATCTTCTTGTAGTTCCTGTGGTCGGCGATCCTTGGCCACGAATTCAGGAATTCTGGACAGGGCCGCTCTGTCGCGCCGTGTATCCTCCTTTGGAGCTCCGGAAAGATCCGGGCCAGGCGCCCGGATGCCCGAAATTCGGCACGGACAGTGTCAAAGAGCGCCCACCTGGGGGCATACCTACCAACGGTACAGTCCGTCCGGGTCTTTATACTTTGGCGTCCTCCCAGCCCTATGGCGTCGTGTGGTGGGACCCAAACCAGCTTGCTCTGGGCGCGCGCCCCTCATACGCCTTGCGGCAGGAGGACCTGCTGAAGGAGGTCGACAAGGCGACGGTAGAGAAAGACCTCGCGGCATACAGGGAGTGGAAATCAAAGAAAGATGCGATCGTCGAAGCGGCTTCTGTGCCGTCCCTGCACGTGCAAACGATCACGCAGCGTGCCGCACGCAAATCGGAAAAACCACGTGCTGTCGACGTGAAAGTTATCAACGTAGGAAATGGAGGCCCGGGTCCAGGCGGAGCGCGGTATGGATCGCTCGTGCACGCAATCCTCGCAACCGTACCCCTCAGCGCCGATTCCGCAGCGATCGAGAAAGTCGCAGCTCTCCACGGAAGAATACTGGGTGCGAACTCGGACGAAGTAGCCTCCGCAGTTTCGGTCGTCCAAATTGTCCTCAGGCACGAGATCCTTCAACGCGCTGCTGAGTGCGAACGGAACGGTCGCTGCCGGCGCGAGGCACCGGTCACATTGGTTGAGAACGACGTGCTTTTGGAGGGATTTGTCGATCTTGCCTTCGAAGAATCTGAAGCTTGGACCATCGTCGATTTTAAGACGGACGAAGAGTTGGAGGCGCAACTCAATCGGTACGAAAGACAGGTAGCGCTATATGCAGACGCGGTCGGGAAAGCAACGCAGAAACCAACTGAAGCGTACATCCTTCGGGTGTGAATGCGGATCCAAACGCACCCTATGAAGTAAGATGCATGGGCCTCTCGCACGACGTGGAGCGAGCCCAAATGTGTTCATGGTTAGGGCGCGGACCGGACCTCCGAAGGTCACTCCTGGTGGATCCATTCGCCCTCCCAAATCCCGAAGATCGGGCAAATCGCAGTACAATCGGGGGGCAAAAGGCGACAGTCGGGTGCCCTTTTTTGTGGCGGGCTGGTCAAGGTCTCCACAGCAACAGCTCTTAAGAGTGAGGCCGGACCCGTGTAATGTAAGGGGCACCCCTTCCAGAGTCTGAAAAGCGCCGGCGAAAAAGGTCGACGGAGCTTCTGTCGCGGCAGATCCGATAGTTGGGTTCATCCTCCGAAATGAGGCAAACACGTGAGGGTAACGCTCTTTTCCTGCGGCCCTGCCGCAAACGATAGCGAGATAAATGCCTTCAGGCAGATGGAAACCCGTCTGCGATCAGTGTCAGGCGACGATGCCTGGATTCTGTTGACTAATCTCGCATTCTCGATAACAAACCAGCTTCAATCAGATGAAATTGACATTGTAGCTATCGGCCCTCCAGGCGTGAGGGTCGTCGAGGTGAAGCACTGGACGGCGCAGTGGTTCGATACGCACACAGACCTTGTGGCACAAGAAGCAGACCGCGTAACCAATAAGGCGCGCAAGATCGGAACGACACTCCGCAAGGTCGTTTCGAATTTGCCTCGGGTAGACGGTGTCATTTTATTGACTCAAGAGCCTTCTAAAATCAAGAGGCTTGTCGGGAAGGATGCCCGCGGAGTCCGCCTCTTTTCACTCAATGAATGGAGAGGCGCCCTTGGCCTCAATTCTCCCGCTGCCCTCTCCTTTCAGCAGGTTAATCTGCTAGGCCGTATGCTAGAGCCGAAAAGTGCTGTGGCACTCGACGGTTCATTGAGGCGACTCGCCGGTTACGTAAACTTGGAGCTTCAAAGTCCCAAGGAGGAGCGGTTCCATCGTGTCTATAAGGGGAGCCATTCCTCCAGACAAGACCGGGTTGTTCTTCATCTCTACGATTTGACAGCCGGTGATGAACGGAACACCGAGACAAGGGCTCGAAGAGAATACGACGCTCTTCGCAGGTTGCAGTTGCATCCTTGGGTGCCCCGCATTTTGGATTCGTATCAAGAAGCACCGGGATACGCAGGTGAAATGTTTTTTTTCACTTTGGTCGATCCAGCCGCGCCGTCTATTGAGGAGCGCGCGCTTGATGCGTCTTGGGAGTCCGCAGCGAGAATGGTGTTTGCGCGGAACACCATTCGTGCGGTCAAAGAGCTGCACGATGCTGGAGCAGACCACGAACCAATGGTTCACCGGAACCTCACTCCCAAGACCATTCTGGTTAGGCACGATAATTCCCCAATTCTGACGGGTTTTGAGCGCACAAAAATCCCTTCGGATACGAGCGTCGCTTCCGTCGGAATTCCAACTCGCGACTGTGGAAGTACTACGGCCCCTGAGGTTCGACTACAAGGCCTGGCAGCCGCTGATCACCGTTCGGACGTTTATTCGCTCTGTGCTAGCCTCGTGCGACTTTTCGAAGCGCAGCAAGATGAATTAGGTCGGCGAGCTATGGAGGTACTTCGCAGCGCTTTACAGGAGGATCCGGAGGCGCGGAGCTCATTGGAAGATCTGGACGCGTATCTATCTGGTCTGCTAGGAGAATCACCTGAACCCTCGGTGCCGCCACCATCTCGTTTCTGGACTGAGGATCAAGTAGTCCGCTTCAGGGATCGAGACTATCGGATTGTTGCGCGCCTCGGTTCTGGCGGCGTAGGGATAACATTCAAGGTCGTTGAAATCGACAGGTCAACGAAAGAGGACTTGGGGACCTATGTAGCAAAGGTCAGCCATAGCGCAGACGCCGGTCGACGAGTACTCAAAGCCTATAGTCTGGCGCGCTCTCACCTTGGCCGTCATCCAGCACTCTCAGTTATTTTCGAAGTTGCGCGGGAGTGGCGGGAAAATGATTTTGTCGCCCTCATGACTTGGGTCGAGGGAGCGCCGCTTCGCGAGTTCATCAGTGTCTTCCCGCTGTTAGCTGAAGAGCAACAGGAAACATCCAGCGAAGGGCTTGCTTTGCGCTGGTTAAAACTAATGTGTGAAGCCTTGGACGTACTTCACCGCAATGGCCTCATTCACGGAGACGTCAGTCCTCGCAATATGATTGTTTCGGGCAATGACCTTGTTTTGACCGACTATGACTTTGTTGGCAAGATCGGCGAACCCATGGCCGCACCTGGCACGGTTTTGTATTGCTCACCTTCTTTTCAAAACAAGCGAGCGGCTTGTCCTTCGGACGACATATATGCGCTGGCGGCCAGTTTCTTCCACGTGCTGTACGAGAAGGAGCCATTTCAGTACGGCGGTGTCCAAGCGAAAGAACGCGGATTGAACTGGGAAGGAATAGATCGTAAGCAGTGGCCTACTCTGGCGGCTTTTTTCGACAGGGCAACTCACCGGGATCCCGCGCAGCGCTTTGATTCCGTTGCCGACGCGCTGACCGCCCTCAAGCCGCAGGCAGGGGACACTCGGACCGATATCGAGCAGCCAAGATACGGTGCGGGAGCGTCACCTCGTCCCGATATTGAACCAAGGCCGCAAGAGCAATTGCGTGAGGAAAAAGTAGACTGGTTGCTATCTTTGCTGCAGTCCTATCCAGGCTCCCTCTGGGGAAACCGGGAGACTCGTGGGCTCGACACAGAGTTCGCCGCTGACACTTACGTTGAAACGAATCTTGAACAGACCTTGTACCGCGATATTCGACAGCGACAGGTTCGTCTTCTAGTCCTAAGTGGCAATGCAGGTGATGGTAAAACAGCGCTGCTTCAGCATCTCGCAGACCTGCTCGGGCTGGGCAGGCACCCGTCATCTGAGCGCATTCTCGAAGGACGAATGGAAGATGGTCTGGTTGTGCGAATGAACCTCGATGGATCGGCGGCGTGGCGCGGGCGGTCTGCAGATGAGCTTCTCGATGAGTTCCTCGAACCATTCCAAGAGGGTCGACCGGTACCGGATATCGCTCATCTTTTGGCCATCAACGATGGTCGCCTATTGGAGTGGATTGAGGGAGTGGAATCGCGTCGGAATGGAAGCGAAACAGCTCTGACAAAGGAATTGTACGATCTCCTTCAGGGCGAAGCTGGCGCGGAGGAATCGCATATTCGGTTCATCAACCTGAACCAACGGTCGCTTGTTGGTGGCGTTACAGCTGACCGAAAGCACATTGATGCGAGGTTCCTGAATCGCTTGTTGGATCACCTGTACGGGGGAGAACGATCTTCTACGATCTGGGCACCCTGCCAATCATGCTCTGCAAAGGAGCGGTGTCAAGTTTTCCGAGCGAGTACGATTTTCGGCCCTGATGGACTCCCGGACCTACGACCGAAGGAAATTCGTTCACGCGCCCGCGAACGACTGTTTGAAGCGCTGCAAGCTGTCCACCTTCGCGGAGAAACACACGTGACCGTTCGTGAGTTGCGTGCCGCTTTGGTGTACATCCTCTTTGGTGTGAACTTCTGTCAAGACTACCATGCCGCAACTGATGTTCCAGTGCTTCCCTATTGGGATGGGGCGTTCTTTGCGGATTCCCCAGGGCGACAGGGCGAAGTCTTAAGAGAGTTAGCTCGCTTCGATCCTGGACTTGAAGCTCATCCACAAATTGATCGCTATCTGGTCAGTAGGTCGTTGCCCGAGAACGGAAAGACGACGCCTCAATACGATCAGCTTACCTTAGAGTCAGCGCGGCGGCGGGCCTTCTTTGAATGGACAGAAGAGCACATAGCACAAGTCGCAGGTGACCGAAGTGCGCTCGACCTCGCCAGAGGGCGACATTTACGGCTTTTCAGGAATCTCGCACTCGAAAACGATCCCCAAGAAGAATCTAAGCTCTGCGCACGTCTGTGCCAAGGCATCTCACGTTTGGAAGATCTTCCTCCGCAAGCTCTAGACAGGCCTGGCGTTGTTCCGTTACGCATCACACCTCGAACGCCCACAGAGACAGCGTTCTGGGTTGAGAAACCGCTCTCAGCATTCCGACTCGAAGCGGATATTCCAAAAAATACAAGTGTGGACCGGCTACACTGTCGGGCTTTCCTGATCTACCGCTATCGAGATGGACGCGAAGAGGCTCTTGGTCTTGGTGCCGAGCTCTTTCATCTTCTTTTGGAATTAAGTGATGGATACCAGCTAGGTGACGTATCAACGGATGACACCTTCGCTCATCTGTCAATCTTCGTGCAACGACTCGTTCGCGAAGACGGACGCGAGATGTTGGCATGGAATCCCATGCAGGATGAACTGATCTACCGAGTTTCAGCCGCCGTGGACGGGACCGGCGAAGGAGCCCATCAGCAAATGGTAGTAACCTGTCTTAAACAAGGATACGAGAAATGAGTCCGGGCAAGACACCTACGTCCGCTCGTGCCATTGTCGATGAACTGTTTGGGCGCCAGATGACGCGAGAGATTTGGACGGGAAACTATGAGAAGGCTCTCCCACTAACAGTCCAAGACTTCGATCTGTTTGCGGTGCTTCCAGCGGTTTTCTATATGTTCCGCTTCGGGCAGCGGAGAGGCAAAGGGAAGTTTCTGGAAACATTTGGTTCCGAGGCAGTGACAGCAAAGGAACGAAAACAAACAGCTACGATCGAAAGAATAGCCACCAAGCTCGCGGCAACCGTTGGTTTTGTTGGCTTCAACGGCGACGCCGAGCGAGCAATTCTTGGTGACTTGCTCCTCTGTTTTTGTCTCGAAAACGCAAAGCGAGGATTAGGAAGAAAAGAGCAAGTCCAGCGCGTAGCGCCGACTCATTATATGGCGAGTTGGGTCGCGATGAGGATCGAACGCTGTTCGCGGTTGGCAGAGGCTTCGAAAATAATGTTCTTCTATGTGCATTTCATCAGGGGGTTACACGACGTGGTGAACTTAGTAGTCGTACTTCAGACAGGTTCGAAGAAGAAACGCCAGTCGGTCTTGACCAGCTTCTGATGATTCGGCTCGCGCAGCAGCTGGGAGCGGCCCCTGATAAGCTGCGGGGCAGTGAACTAGAGCGGATTTCGAATCAACGTCCTATCGCGGAACAAGCCACACGCAATTTCTCCGAAGACATCCGTCGGTTCGTCCGGTCCTATGCAGACCTCATTCCTCGACATGCTTTTGTGGAACTTTTGGAGTCATGCATCGCCGTCGGGATGACTACCATTCTTGGCAGCGTGATTGAGATTCTTTCCGAATGGGCTGATATAGGCGAAATCCGAAGGTGTTGTGACCAAAAGCCGACCTACGTATTTGTGGATTGCTCAAACGGCATTGACCGTCGCTTGAGGTCGCTTGCCGAGCATTCGCAGGATGATTTCATGCGTCGGATCGAGCGGTTTCCAGTGATCCTGATGGCGCTGCGATTGTTAGACTGGGGTGCTCGGTACGATCCCAAGATAAAGACTCTCCAGATCCGCACAAGACCATATGCAACATCATGGCTCAACATGCTCGGTGAATTGCTTTTCGATCGCCGCGAGGAGGCAAGGGCAGTCCTCTACGGACTCGCGGTCAAAGCCGAGCAATTAGCCGAGAAGTTGGAAGAAGACTATCCCGAATGTGCACAGATGCTAAGGAACGCGCAAAGCCAACCCAATCCCGTATGGCGTCTGGCTGAATCGCTTACCTCGCTACAAGGCCGGAAGAATACGCAAGGCAATGTGATCTCATTGTTCGACTCCGCTTCACTTACCGGCCGACCCAATGGACTTGCATTGAAGCGCGCGGTGTTTCGAAATGCTTCTTCGACGGGCGTCAGAAAAAGAAGCGAAATTCGTTCGCTCGTTTTCACAGATTCTGTTCTCGACTATCTCGTGCATCTTCATGTGCTACCGAGTGGCAATCGGAACGGGGTCCGCACGCTTTCTTTCAAGGAATTCCTTCACCGCATTCATGAGCGCTATGGGTTTTGTGTGGATGCGTGTCCACCGGGGATGACAATCTCGAACAGCCTTCTACAGGCAAATCGCACGATGCTGGAGGGACGTTTGCGCGATCTAGGCTTGCTTGTAGGCGTCAATGACGCCGAGGCCATGAAGCGTCTGCGACCGCGCTTCGAACCTACGACGGAGGACCACAGTGGAATGCACTGACCTCCATGCTCGAATCCTCGCGCTGGCATTTGAAAAGGTTCTTGGACGAGCTAGTTCCGGTTCTATGGCGTTCGCAAGGTGTTTAACACCTGACGTTGTGCAGGCCTTGGCCGCTGACCGTTCGTTTGCACCTCGCGACTGGCAGGTTTGGCGAGTGGCAGACTCGAACAATGATGCGGATCGAAGTATTACCGCGGATCGTGCCGTCGAGATGCGCGAGACGAAGGCTGATGCTGTACTACTCCTAGTTGACACGGGACGAGCCGGTGCCGGGATGGATGGCATTTACAGTGCCGCGAGGGAAGTCGACGACTCGGTTCTGTTTGCTGAGGCCCTGCGGCTAGCTGGACGCGAAGTAACACGTCAGTTGTCCAGTGCCCATCGTCAGTATGCGGAGAACGCGGTTAAGAAGGCTCGAAGTTATGGCCGCCGATTTAGCATTTCCCTTTGGACAGAGTTCGATTTCCTTTGCCGAGTCGCTGCGAATAGAAAACACCCTGGGGAGTATCTGCATTTATTAGGTTTATGGCCTGTTCAGGAACCAGCCGTTCCAGAAGACACAGAAGGCCTAGATATATCGAGCCTCTTCGTGTCTCGTCTGTTAGGCTCTGCGGTATCTGGTCTCACTCCGGCCCGGCGTATAGAAGCGCTTAGGTTGCTGGGTGCCTCTGAACAGCAAATTACAGATTTAGAGGGTTTCCTGCGGTCCGCTGCGACCAAGGCACTGCTTCCGGCGTTAGCGGAACTCGTCGATAAGAGACAACTGTGGGTGAATGCCCTACGGATCGAAGGCAGTGCTCAATTCATTCAGAGCATTGATCTGTCGTCGTGGCGAACCAATACGGGCAGAATTGCTAAATGGTCAGGATTGGTTGACGAAGACGATTCAGACAGTCCACCCGTTTTGATCCTTAAACCTGATGCTGATAAAACTGGCGACTATTCAAAGCTCGAAGTTAAGTGGAAAGCTCGACCACAAAACCTAGGGAAGGACGCAGTGGAGTATCGTGTTGCCATTGTGACGGACATGGATGAGGAACTCGCCTCGCACGAAGTCCCACATTCCGGAAAGGCAGAGGAAAAATGCGGTTTTAGCAACGACGACTTCGCTACGCTCAGTGAAGATGCGCTTGTGTCAGCCAAGGTGGCCATTTCCGTAATTGGTAATGATTCCGTCGAGCCCCAAGAAAGTGAGGAATTTGTAATTCGCTTCGGTCAGCCGCCAGAGCGTGAGCAAGGTGGCGTTGGGAAGAAAGTGCGAACCTTCAGCGAAGGTCTTATCGAACTGGAGGATCGCGAAATCGTTTCTGCTCTTGTCTCATCAACAGCAACTCTACCAGTAGACTCCAAAGGGTTCGTTCTACTGCGCATACCGCAGCGGAGCAAGAGCTTTCGAGTGTTTTGTCCACCATTGATTCACGAGGTAGAAAAGCAGTGGGCGGAACAAGCTGGAGAGATCGGTCGATGGCGTGTCAAGGTGCGCGCTTCCGGTGCACGTGCAGTTGAACCAGAGTTTGTGCCCATAATCTCCAGCGGTTCCTCATCTACAAGTGTGCCTCAATCGGTGTGGGATCGTGCAGTAACCGCAAGTCGCCGTATGGCTGAGCGATTCACAACATGTGGCGGGGGAGTTGGCCAGGTCTACGATGAGAAATCAAAGCCTTTTGACACGATAGTCAAGGAATATCTTCTTGCTTGGACTGCATTACTTGACGAGGGCGATCCGTCTCTCGCGCTTGTGAATACAGTTGAGGTTCAGTCCCTTTCGGGCAGAACGATTGGTCTCATTGTCCTGCCAAGTCACCCACTGCGGGTAAGCTGGCAATCTGCGTACGACAACCTCGTGCTACATGCGGCGTTCGACCAAAAGCTGAGTCCCAAAGACATACGGGACGAACTCTCCGTGTTGGATGGTGCCATGTGCCCGGCATTCTTACCAGGACTCGACACTGGCACTTCCTTTGTCTTTGCCGACACACTCGGTTTCCACGCAGTGGGTATGGTTCCCGACTCTGATAAGGAACCCAAAGCAGCTGTAGCGATCCTCGCACGAGCATTGGGCGAGAGCGAAGCGGCAGACACGGTACCCACAGTTGGGAGACAGAGCGCAACAGTTTTGGGAAACGAGATTCTTAAGTATCTCGAATGCCACAATGCATCGCGCTTGTTACACATTCACGCCCTCCGGCCGGGTGACGGTCTTACTGTGGCCCGGTCGCTTGGCCGGGTTCAGGAGCGATATAGAAAAACCACAGAGGAAGAAGATCTTGACGAGAATACACGAAGAACAGCACCGGCATTCGTCCTCGAGCTTTATCCTTCGGAGGGCCAACGTGGCGTGGCGGGACGTTTCATAGCGGAGGCACAGGAAAAGCGTCGTAGCGGTGCGGGCGTGTTATCCCCGGATGATCAATGGATGTTGGAATCCCTAAGTTTGCCAGGTGGCGTCAACTTACCACGACTACGTTGGGCACGAAAAAGCGACCAGGATCCAAAAACACCGGCACACCTTGCCGTTGCTTTCGACACGTTCGAATCTCGAGTCGCACCGGACGGAAACAAGGAGATGCCGAAGTCCAGACCGCTTTACGCGTTCGGTTTACTTTCTTTTTTCGAAAGAGAGTACTCAAGCATTCCCTCGCCGTTGTGGCGCAGCACAATTCTCGTTTCGACCGAAGGTGAGAAGCACCCTTCGGATCGAACTCACTCCGAGAGATTGGTGCGCTTACAACAGGCCATACAGAAATCTGTGGGTCGGAGCATCGGAGCGGGACTGGAACTGCCGATGTTGAGAACCGAAATCTCTCCGGATAAGGCCCAGAGCCTTCGAGAACTTCATCGATTGTGCGACTGGGTGATCACTTTAGACCGCAATGCTGGTATCGAATATTTCGATTCACCAATAGACAACAAGGATGTCTACGACGCCTACGTGATAGATTGCGTTCCCGAAAGACAAGATCTCGGCTGCCTTCAGTTGATCACTTCCACGAGTAATCTAGAAGAAGTTAGAAATCTGCTGGATGGCTCGTTAGACCAAATGGGTCTTAGCCGGAGCCGCCGAAATGCAGAGTTCCTGATGGAGAATCTCAAAGCACTCAGCGGTCGACTGGCCATTCGTCTCACGGGAGAGAAGGCGCCTACATCGGAACTCATTGCGCTGGCGCTTAGCCATGCGAGTTGCCGACAACAAAATGAAGGTACTGAGTGTTGGGTATCACTGGAAAGGGGGTTCATTATTCCGGTGGATGACATCCGTGACTTGCTGCCCCCCTTATCCTCACGCGACGAAAACGAGGACGAAAGAGCGTCCCGCCCAGATCTGATCTATGTTTCCAGCGTCCCCCGTAAGGGGTTGCTTTTTCGCTTTTTGGAGGTCAAATATCGAAGGCATCTCCGGGTTGCGAGAAGCCCAGACGAACTTGAGGCTATTCGTCACCAAGTGGAATCTGTCCGTAGGCGTTGGGATGAATGGTACTGCGAGGAGTGCGACTCAACTGTTTTCAGAGCTGTCCGCAGGGCAAAGCTTGCCCGCGTCTTGCGTTTCTATGCGGACAAAGCACGTAGGCACTATCTACCACCTGAAGAGCATAAAATTCTTATCGCTGAAATCGATCGCATGATCGAGAAAGGTGAGGAGTACGTATTTGCTTCGAGCCAGCAGGCCGACCGTGGTTGGGTGTTCTGCCCCGAGTTTGCTGGCTCAAGTCCGCTAGAAATCTCTCCCGTGGGATGGGACACGCGGATATTTCTATTCGGTCCAAGCCTTTTGCCGGACTCAGACTTCCGGCGCGAGCCTATCGAGGATACCTCGTTTCGAGAGAAACCCTCTAGCGTGGAGTCTTTGGCCGTGCAAACCGCTGAACCCGAAGAGCGTCGCCAGGAGGATCTTGAGAGTACCGAACGGCTAAATGCCACTCCGAAGACGTTGTCTTTGAGCGAAGCCGCAGATTCAAACGAGAGCGAGTCGGGCGTTAGCGATGCAGTTCCTTCCATATGTCTCGGAAGAGACGCCCTCACGGGCGCTGAAGTTCGATGGCAGGTTACTGTAAAAGGAAATCCCCATCTCTTGGTGGCCGGCTTGCCGGGTATGGGCAAGACAACCTGCCTTCTGAACCTCTGTAAGCAGATGCTCACCAACGGCATCCGGCCGATCGTGTTTTCTTATCATCAGGATATCGATGCGAGATTAGAAGCCCTAGTTCAGTCGGTCAGATTCATCGATTTTCACGGGCTGGGTTTCAATCCGCTGCAAGTCAGGGATAGGGAATCCAGGATGGCCTACCTCGATGTGGCAGGAACTTTGAGGGATATCTTCGCCGCGATATATCCTGAAATTGGGGACATCCAAGCGGAACGTATTCGCAAAGCAATTAAAGACAGTTTTGCTGAAGCGGGATGGGACGATCGAAATGCTGCCCTGGCGAGTCTCAATGAACCAGAATTCAAGCGATTCCTCGAGCTTCTAAGAGGCGACCCGAAACCAGACAGGGGATTGAGGACGCTTCTTGGACGATTAGAGGAACTCGCAGATTACGGTTTCTTCGATGTTGGCGAATCCCGCCAGAGCCTTTGGGATAGCGAGCAGCCCATCGTCATTCGAATCCACACTACCCAGAACGATAATTTGCAAAAGGCATTCGCCTCACTCGTCTTCTACGGCCTGTACAAGGACATGTTCCGCAGAGGCATCCAAAGCCGCATCACGCATGCGGTTTTATTTGATGAAGCGCATCGCGCTGCTGGCCTGACCCTCATCCCTACAATGGCCAAGGAATGCCGGAAATATGGTGTATCACTAGTGGTTGCCTCGCAAGAAGCAAGAGATTTCAACATCTCGCTGTTCTCCGCTATTGCGAATTACCTGGTGTTGCGATTGACAGATGTGGATGCCAAAGCATTGGTGAGAAATGTCGCCAGCTCACAGCAGGAAAGAACGCTGATCGATAAGATAAAGCAAATGGATAGATTTAAGGCACTCTATTTCTGTGAAGGGAAAAGCAGACCTTCTATTGTCAATCTTACGGCTTAACGTTGCCGCTTGAACGAAGTACCGGGAGCAATTACTCTGCGCGGACAACGAGCTCACGAGGCGGATGACTCTGTACGACAGGCAGAGTAGCTTCCTGCACACGGTTCACAAATCAAGGTGGATGCAGGGGTGCTTTAAGAACTTACAGATGGCGGTGGCATACAATCACAGCTCGCCAGCGAAGAGAACGTAGAGCACCTTGGCGGCGCGGGTCTTGATCACTTCTTCGATGTTGTCCCAGAATACCTCGCCGCCCAGGAGCTTCGTCAGATCGCACCAGACGCGGTAGCCCTCATTCGCCGATTGCAAAGCCAGGCAAAGCGTGAACTCGTTGTCCTCCGGATTGGCATGACTCGGGAGAAGGGTGTTGCGCGTTGGGGCGACCGGCGCTCTTTCGGTCATACAGCCTCTTTGCCCGTTATTGGCGCGGCGCCCCAGGGATGGCAGTTTGCCTTGATGGCAGCGTAGTTTTTGTCGAGCTTGGGCTCCAAAAGCAGGAGCGTCGCGATCCGCCGCACGATGTGCGTGAATTCCCTGGCTTCATCCTTGGTGATGTCGCGGCCAAGCACCTGCCGCTCACGGTAGCTCAGCCATTTCTTGAGCACCTGGTATCCGCCAATCGTGTACTCCCAGACGGCGTCCGGCACGTTGCTCCAGAACGTCTCGTTATTCAGGTAAACATCGTGGGTCTCCGTGCCCCACAGCGCTGTGATATCCTCCGACGCCAGGTCCAGCTCCTTTGCTCCATCGGCCATGGCGGCGGTTTCTTCTACGGAAAAGTCGCGCCGCTTCTCGATGCCACGTCCCGGCATCACAATATCTTTCTCTTTCTGGCCGTGGCCCCACCCCGCCGTGATTCCGAGACTCAATCCTTTCTTGGGGCCAGTCACTCTTCCCAGCAGGCTCAGCTCCTTGCGCAGTTTGCCGGTGATGACGCCAAGCGCGGGCTTCTCGGTATCCAGAAGTTGGCCGACGGTTGCGCCGAGCGTCGCGGAATCCTCCAGCGCCTTGAGCGTCGCTGGCAACGGAATGCGCGGCCAGTCCGCGCGCATGGCGGCATCGTGTTCCAACAGATAGGACGGCGTGTAAAGCATCGCAAGGGCGTGATGCCACACGGCGCGGCTAAATGGCTCGTCTTCGTCGGGATTTCTTGTTGTGAGCGCCGCCAGATAAGCGCGTGCCGAGGCAGACAGGTTCGCGGTCGTGCCATCGGCCCCGCCCAGATGGTGATGCATCGTGATCTGCTCCGCGTTGGCAGCGGTGCCCTCAAGTGGCGTTGTCCGCAGCCGTAGCGGAATCGCGCATACATTGGGGCGCAGCAGATGATAATCGGGTAATGCTGACGTAAAGAAGGCGGGCTTGCCCTCTCTGGGGCGTTCGGCAAAGCGACGGACGACCAAAAAGCTTTCCTCGTCCGCGCGCTGTGTCAGCAATTCTGGGCGTGGCCTGTTCCATAGGGGTAGGACGCTGCTGTAAAAACACCAGCGGTCGTCGAGCGGATAGAGCGCATAGCGCTTCAGGCGCGCTTCGTCGAACTTCTCTGCCTTTTGGAGCCGTGGCCTGGCTGTCGCGGGATTAAAGCCGCCTGCTTTTTTCGACAGTCCTGTTTCCAAAGCCGCGAAGGTTTCCCAATCCACACTCGGATCGAAATACGCCTTCATGCGGTCGCTCAAAGTTTCCTGGTCCAGTGCCATCAATGCGCCCCGGCGCATCTCCTGCAAGCCGCTGATGGGTTCCTCTTCGGCAAGCTCCACAACCGCGGGCCATGACTCATAGTTGGCCTCGGTCTTTGACGGCCGAAACGAGAAACGATTCGCGGTGGCAGGTTTGACCTGTTCATACCGCGCGTTGAGCGTATCTTTGTCGGCGAGGCTTTCAAGGAGCGCCTCGCGTTTTTCCGTCCCCCAGAACTCACGGTAGCGGACGGTCACCGGCTCCGTGCCTCCGGTCTTGGCAAAGAGGCCGACGGCTGTGCCCAGGCGAATGCCTTCGCGGTTATATTCCGTGGAGAAAATGCTGGGGTCCGGCTGTCCATCCGGCGTGAGCTTGCCCGTCTCGCGACTGTCTCCGTTCAGGCAGTCAACCCAGGCGTAGTTGAATTCTCCGCACAGGCGCTTGCGGACGACAACGAAGGAAGGGTCGCTGAGGTAGGAATAGTTGGAGATGTAGCAGACGATGCCACGTTTGCTCATTTCCGCAATCCGTCTCTCCGCCAGACGGAGGAAGCGGACATACAATTCGTCGAGATTGTATTTGCGAATCTTCCACTCGGTGGTTAGTCCTTCCTTGTAAGGCTCGACGAGGCCCTGCTCTTCTTCTGGGCTCACGCCCGCAAACGCGTAGTAGGGCGGATTGCCTAGCACAACCAGAATCGTCTTTTCGCGCTTGACGAGTTCTGCGGCATCCCGTTCCTCTTCCATCTCGGGGAACATGAGCTTTTGTTTGGGCCCCTTGGGCGGATTCCAGCCGGTCAGTGCATTCGTGAGGTACACCCCTACCCGTTCGTGCAGTTTCTCGGAAAGCGGAGCACCCAGACCCTGCAGCAGCAGTCCGAGCTGCAAGTGCGAAACAACGAAAGGTGCGGGTAGCAGCTCGAATCCGAACACGCGCTCCATCGCAGCCGTCTTGATATCGTCGGCCGTCAGGGCATCGCCGCCATTGGCCTTCAGCGTCACTTCAATATGGCGAAGCACCTCGACAAGGAACGCGCCGGTGCCGCAGCACGGATCAAGCACGTAGACATTCGGGTCTGCGAATCCGTTGACCACATGCAGCTGCTCGCGTAGCACCCGGTCGATGCGCGCCACCATGTAGCGGACGACTTCGGGCGGCGTGAACCACACTCCGAGACGTTTGCGTAGCACGGGATCGTAAGCGGCCAGGAACGGCTCATAGAAATACTGGACCGCGTGATGCTCCTCGAAATTGGCGAAGAAAGCGGCTCGGTCCACGCGGTTGAGTGCGGTCTGGGTCCAGTTGAGCACTTCCTCCAGCCCCAAAGACTGAAGCTTGGTGGGTGTGGCGAGCTGCTCAAATAGAGTTTTGATCATCGGCACATGCAGCGACCATGCCGCTTCGTGCCAGTTGAATTTGTCCTTCGCGCGGGTGGTCGGGCGCTTGCACCACAAGACCCAGGCAGAGAACACGCCGTAAAACAACGTCTGCACGAGAGATGAACGGAAGAAATGCTCGCCGTCCTTGCCGGTGAATTTGAGACCGAGCGCCTCCTCAAGCGCGCTGCGCAGCGTTGCCAGACCCGGCAGATCCTCCTGCCCTTCGATGCGCGCCTTGGCGTCGCGAGCATAGGAAGCGAGAAACCATGCCACTTCCTTCGGTGCCGTGAGCGGCGCGGCCTGCAACATGACTCGCGTAAGGTATTCGTTGAACGACTCCCCGACGGAATCAGCGAGTTTTCTCGGATTACCGATCGACTTCCAGAATGCCTTTTCGGAAGACCCGATAGTGAAGGATTCCAGCGCTGTGACCTGCCCGTCTATCCGCGCGACGATGACGAATTCGCGAAGGTTGGTCACGAGCACGAGGCCGTATTTGTTTAGGTATTTAGCGACTTGTTCGCTGCCCACCACGCCCTGTATGTCTTCGCTCGGCGCCTTGATTTCGATGATACCCCGCGACGGAATCAGCCCGTCAGCGAGTGGATCGTCCGCCTTGCTTTTCTGGTCGGCGGTGATTAACGCTCCGTCGGGAAGGCCGGCGCCTATGCTACGGGGATGAATGATGCAGCGAATTCTGGGTTTCAGTTTCTTGCCGATGACATTCAGGAGATTGGAAAGGTAAGGATAGTAGGACGTTTCTTTCACGCCCACGCCGCTCACGTGCGTGTCGCGAAGATCCGTGAAAAAACTCTCGATGTGTTTGTGGTCAGCCAATGCCCCATTATCACCCAGGGGCATTGTCGCAGAAATTATGCACTCTTGTACGTGAGGCCCTTGAGTTAACCAGCGATGGCGAACACAGTTCGGGCGCGCACAATTATGCTGGACGGAGACTTTAGCCCTGACACAAGCTGTCAGGGAGTTAACCACTCTCAGCAAATCGTTAGGCACTTCTCCGCAGCGATTTCTTTCGTAAGACCTACAGACCGTAGAGGGCAAGCGCGCCCTCGACCCGAGCAAGATCGAAGTTGTGGATCCGAAGAACTTCCAGGTAACCGAGTTTATCCCCATGCACAACTTGTGGTCGGCCTGGAGCTTGTAGCCATGGCAGGATCCGCAGATGCATTGAAGACTTTCGCGGCGGTCTGGACTGCCTGCTCTTAATCGCCGAATGAGCCTTGCTGGCACAATGTGATCCACATGGCGGCGGACGCCGGCCTGTTTGAAATCAAGACCACAGGATTCCACCTCGCACCGTTCCCGAAGCGCGGCAGATCGATGCTTCTTCCATCCGTTCCGCGACGGGCGCAGTCCAGGCCACTTCCGGGTTAGGTGGCTCCAAGAGACCGGCCTCTCCTGCGTGCTGAATTGCGTCCTGCAGAAGGAACACCGTCGCACGCGATACGTGCTGCGCCCGCGATAGACAGTCTTCAAGACTTCCGTCCTCGCATCCCCGCAGCGTGGACACGGCATTTCTGGCCTCTTTCTCCCGGGCTGTCAGCCTCGGTGACGATGAGCAAGCTTGTTAGCTGGAGCGAACGTTCGAGGAGAGGATTACTGCTTATATAGTCAGTTACGTCGGCTTAGGCAGTGCCAATGAGACTCGGATCGCCACGGAGAGTGTGATTGCTGTGACCAGCGTGCTAGGCAGCCCTGTGGACCAGCCTACACTGGGCACTCGGTCGGATTCTGCGTTCGTTACGGTGCCAGTCCTTCAGAAAAGAGTTCAAAGGCGGCGCCCCGCCCCTCCGGCATCAACATCCCTCAAATTCGGCCAGCCCCATCCCGGAGGTGGTCTTCGAGACGTCGAGCTGCCTCATGCAGGTCACTTTCGGCGACGATGTTATAGCGGTCGAACACAGAACGTGTCTTGTGCCCCGAAATTACCATTGCCACGCGTTCTGGAACACCAGCCCGAACCATATTCCGCACAGCACTGCGCCGTAGATCATGGAAGAGCCTCCCTGTTACGCCAGCGCGCTTGCAGGCTGACTTCCAAGCTCTTTGGAAATTGCCGATCCGCTTGCCTTTCCTATAGAACACATACTGGCAATCGGGAAAACGCAAGTCGCGAGTGGACTTTTGTGTTTTGAGAGTCTCAAGCAACTCGCTATTGAGCGGAATCGTTCGAGCCTGATCGTTCTTTGTGCTTCCAGGTTCGAGATGTACGGTGCGAGCCTCCAGATCAACCTGGTCCCACTTCAGGCTCAGGACTTCGCCCTCGCGTGCGCCGGTGAAGTAACCAAACGTGAGCACTGGCTTGAGGTATTCGGGTAGCTCGCGTCGGAGCGCCAGATACTCCCCATGTTCGAAGAAGCCCTTGCGAACGTTGGTCTCCTTGAGCATGGGAATATAGGGCACGCGAGCGATTTTGGGTGGCGTCATTTCAGCGGCCAAGTTGAACATGCGCTTGAGCGCCGCTAGTTCGCGGTTGATGCTCGCGTTACTCGCCTCCTCCTGTTGTCTCTTGACTATGTAGGCGCGCACCCGGTCGGTCGTGATGTCCACCACCCGTAGGCCCCTGAAGAAAGACATTAGATGCTGCTCGATTCGCCGCTTTGCCCACACAAAGGATTTCCTGTTATTGGCTCGGTAGTCGTTTAGGAAATCTTCGGCCAGTTCCTCGAAGCGCACCCGCTCGGCTTTCAGACCCAAGAACCCGCCTGTGCCAATTTCTCCCTCGCGCTTCCGGAGCAACCGCTTGGCATCCGAAACATTTTCGGACTTACTAGTCTCTCGGAAAGGTTGGCCGTTCCGGTAGTACTTAATCCACCAGATGCGGCCTCTTCGATAAGTCGTTCCCATGATTCACCGTCCACGAAGAGCGACGAGCGGGCCATCCTGCGGACCCTTTCACGCTGTATTCGCTTTCCCTGAGTGATCGCTCGAGGAGAATCGAGCGCTCAACATCGCGTTCGGGGCAGGGCGGCTGGTACTAACGCATGAACAAGCCACAGCCCTTTGGATGTAGAATCAGAACCCGTTTCTTTACGGATTGGTTATGCCTGACGACCCGGTGGCGCACAATCTTCGGATCGGGCTCTTTCGCTTCACGATCGTGCCCGTGCAGTCGCTGGAAGTGCCCGCTGTCAACAAAGGCAATATGCTTCGAGGTGGTTTCGGTCATGCCTTTCGTAGGCTCTGTTGCATCCCCCAATGCAGAGACGCCAAGACGTGCCCGCTGGCGACTTCGTGTCCGTACAAGACTGTTTTTGAGCCCTCACCACCGCCCAACGCTGATCGACTCTCGAAGAATCAAGATGTCCCACGACCGTTTGTCTTCCGTGCGCCACACACGCAACAGACTCGGTTTAACAAGTCCGAGCCGTTCGAGTTCGGCCTTGTGCTCATAGGGCGTGCACTGGATTTCCTGCCCTATTTCGTGCTGTCGTTCCGTGAGCTCACTGCAGAAGGGCTCGGTTTGAATCGGACTAAATGCACTTTGGAAAACGTCGAGGAGATAGGGCTGTCTTCGAATGGCGCGGGCGATTGCACGTCAAAGCTCATTTATAGCGCCAGAGACCAGACTTTCAGAGCGATTGGACGTGACAGTGCTGACCAGTGGATCCAGACCCGTCTTCAGAGGTTTTGCAGCATGAGCGGTGGCACGTCCACACAGCGAGTGACTATCCGCTTCCTGACGCCGACCTTTCTACGCGCAGATGGAGAAGTAGTCCGCCAGCCAGAATTCCATCACGTCTTAAAGCGTTTGCGCGACCGGATCAACACGCTTAACACGTTCTTCGGCGACGGCCCGCTTGCTGTGGATTTTCGGGAGCTTGGCGAGCGCGCTGAAAAGGTCCGAACAGTTTCAGCTTGGATCGATTGGGTCGCGCGCTTCCGCACATCATCGAAGACCCGACAGCGGCATGAACTATCCGGCTTTGTCGGCGAAACCACATACGAGGGCGACTTGACGGAGTTTCTGCCCTGGTTGGCGCTGGGCGAACTGGTTCACGTCGGCAAACACACCGCTTGGGGCAATGGCATGTACGAAGTCGAATAGCTTTGGTCGGAAGGTTAAAGCATGGATGTCTTTGAGAACTACTTGACGTGTTTGGGGAAAACCCATCCCCCTCTTACTATTTTCGAGCATTCTCTGCACGTTCTGCAGGTTTCGAACTATCTCATCGAACAAAACTCTGCGACGATTCACCACCCGCAGCTGATTCGTGCCGGCGCCCTCTGTCATGACGTGGGGAAGATCGCGGGCGACTTCAAGTCTGGAAAATGGGTGCACACTCCTCACACGTCGGAATTCCTTCCGCAACTACTGGACCATCCTCGTTTCAAGGAACTGCTCACTCTTGCCGATGCTGTTCCCTCTCAAGCCGACCGACAGCTATTGCTCAGTGTCTGCGAGAGTCATCACTACCATTCTCCTGACCTGCTCCGGAGATGCAAAGACATGATCCTGGTACCTGTGGCTGATGCCCTTGCATCGGCGCTGGAAGCAGGAATGGTTGGTCACATTGGTGGGATTTTGTGCGCCAGTCCATATCTGCAAGTGAGTCTCGAATTGGTTCGCGGCCTCGGTTTCACAAACGGTTGTGATGCAGAGGTTCACCATATCGACTTGCCTGGCCAGTTTGTCGAGGACTTATTTCTTGCGGACATGATATTTCGCGTATTGGACGAGCAGTTGCGCAAAGTAGGTATTGTTCCGCTCTTACAAAACGGCCCATCGCTTTGGGTTGTAGGCAACTCCGACGCGATTCGTGCCTTACTTGCCGCTTTCAATATTGACCCTAAGCGGCTCTACCGGAGCGTCTTTGAGGAGCACATTTACGATTCGATTCTGAGCGAGCTTCCTCCAGCCGGGTCAATGCAAATTGACAGCCTTAAGTACATCCTGGTCAATGAGGCTGTGACGCGCAAGCTGGCAATCGCGTTGTTCACGCGCAAGTCGGTACGGACCGTGCTTGAGAGACATAACCTATCGCATCTCGCTGACGAGGCGGGCAAGCTCTTCGCTGACGGGGTTGTGAACGGTGTTGAAAGACTGTGGAGTCCGGTCCGATCGAAACTGCTCCAGTTGATGCCTAGCCTCAACCTCCCGGAAAAGATCACCCAAGACATTCCACGCGTGGCCGAAAACAGTCTGGAGCGCTTCGAAATCGGAATATACGCCAAACCAAAAGACTCCGCAGAAGAAAAGGAAGACGACCGAGTAAGCAAACGGGCGCAGAAAAACAGACGTCTTCTCGTAAAGGCTGACGCGAAATTGGCTTCAGAGGTAACCGAGCTTCTTAAATTGTTCGATGCCTCTGGCAATTACAACCGCTCAGTTACCAACGTTGTCTTGGAGTTTCTCAAAATGCAAGCGGAGATTGCTGAAGGCACCTACAGTCTTCCGCTCGCACAGGCGGCGTTGGTGGACGGGCAGGCGCTAGTGCCAAGAGACAAGGTTAAGAATTCAACGCTCTGCCCGGTTTGCCGCCGGTTCTCGCAGGAGATACAAGCGCAAGGATTGATTACTGGTAATCCGAAGATGGACAGTGTGTTCCAAACTTTTCGGAAAGCACGCAGGCAAATCGCAGTGTGTCGCTGGTGCTTCCTGACAGGATATGTTGACTTGCCACTCGCTAGCATCAGCAAAGACGGCCAAAGCATCAGCAAGGACAGGGATTATTTGCTACTGAGCAGTCCTATGCCGAAAGACAAGCTGCAATGGCTTGTTGACTTTGTTCGCCGCGGACGCACAGAGGCTACTGGTGATGCCAATGAAGAAGAGCTTGCCCCAGACGCCTCCGAACTCGCGGAACTCGAAGCAATGACGGGTTTGGCCAGCGGCTACGATCAGTTGGCTGTGCTGGGCATTAGCCGAAAGAGACTGTCGAACTTGAAAGGTTTCGTGCTACCGACGTCCAACGCGCTCGGTAACTTGGTTGGTATCCGTATCCCGGCCGAGCGGCTGGTGGGTGAGGACAAGGTCAGTGGTGCTGTTCGGCGAGAACTCGTTAAGGCAACTATGTACGACCTGCATTTGGCGACAGGTGCTCCATCTATGCACTACAAGGTGGTAACCGATTCAGCATTCTCGGTAGAAGGGCACCGGATTGATTTGGAAGAAATGAGGCGAGCCAGTGTGGCCTATCAGATCGCCAACCGCTACGCGCGCTTTGGTCGCTACCGGCAGTTGAACTCCGGCCTGTTTATGCTCTTGTTGTCTAACCCGCGCCAGGTGGTTACCTTGATTTTGAGAGCGCGCAGGCGGGAGAACGGCGGTCAGTACGCGCCGGGGGAAGATCGCATCAAGGAGGTCATTGAGATGGCGGAAGGCATTTCGCAAAAGGATTGGAAGTTCGATGTCGGCCAGCGAATCACGTCGATTCTTGTCGAAGTGGACCTCTTGCCGAGAGCCCGAAGTTTCTGGAAAAGCCCAGGAGAAAAGTTCAGTGGCGTTGAATTGACCAAGTGGCTTCAGCGGATAAAGATGGCCCATGATGAATCGACTATCAGACAGTGGGGCACTCAACTCATCAATGCGCTGAAGGCTGGTCGCGTGGCGTCGCGCGAGTTCAAGGAAGCGCGTGGCATCGAAATAAAACCGCCCGGCGAGGAAACCATCGCTAAGATTCTAGCGCTTGTAGAAGAGATCATTTCAACGTGCAAAAACAAGAATTGCAAGCTTTCAGAGTTTGCCCGAGACATCGCTGAGATGGATTACTACCTTTTGTTCTATTACAACCAGAAGGCAAAGGAGGCCAAGTCATGACTTCTACGGTATTTCTTGAAAAATTGCCCGAGCGATGGAAGGTCGATGATTTGACTGGAACGCGCATCAATCTCATGCGCGAAGGAGTCTTGACATTGGTTGGAGTCAAAAAATTGGAGAGCGAGGCGCTATTCGTCTCGAGCGAAGGTGGCGGTACCTTACGCGAAACAGCCAAAGTGGTATTTGCTGGCAAAGAACGATATTGGTGGCTCGCGCGCAAGGTGAATGGTGTTATTCGCAGGGTTCTGCTCAGTGAGCTCAGGGTGAGCAATTGCACAGTGGACGAGCCCTGCGTTCAATGTGAAGTCTGTGCCTTATTAGGTGGACTAAACACTAAGACGAACGAATCACTATTCTCGCGAGCGAAGCTGCAGGATTTGATTTCTGTACAAGAATACGTTTACAACGAAAAGTTTCGCGTGCGCTTGCCAGACGATCCCACGGACTCACAGTCTAATCCGACCCCTTTCCAGGAAGTAATTGTCCCCCCGGGGACGGAGTTCCCGTTTATCGTCCGTCTCATTAAGCCCAGCCAGCGCGACCTTGGGCTATTTCTTTTCGGCAATCGAGTGGCCGATGGCTTGGGCTATGGGAATTACAGCAAGCTGCGCGGTGACGCGACCACCCGTTGGCTGTTGCTAGCGAATGGGTTTATACATCTCTCGGTCCACGATCTACTCGAAAGAGTGGATAAGGATGCAAAGACAATAGAGACGCAGGTCACACGATTCTCAGAAAGTCCGGTCGGTGTTAAGCCGGACCAGGTTCTGACGGACAGCGCTCTGAGGGAAGCAATCGACCATCTCGTCGGCTCGGTTAAGGTTTGAGAAGGCCTATGCGTGCCGCCTATGTTGAATTCCGTCTAGAGTCCTCGACGATGAATACCCGGGAGTTCTATGCGAGCCGCCAGGGGACGCACAAATACCTGACGAAAGAAGCCGTAGCTTCGGCAATCACTTACACGGAAGCGTTGCAGCGAAGCAAAAAAGATGAGTGGAAACCCTTGGCCTTTCCCTTTGATTGTACTCCCGCAATGCCAGTCGATGTGCATACTCTAGAAACGGTGTACAAGGCTGGCGATGAACCTAACGTGGGCTTACTACGTTATGGCCGACAAGAACTACTTGTACCAGGTTCGGTGTTCCGCTTCGCTGCCTGGGGTGACGTACCCGACTTGTGGGAAGGACAGGTCTTTCTTATCGGAAAGAAACGAGCGGCAGGCCAAATAACGGTATGTGAACCCGTGGAGGCCGAGCGAGATACAACAACTCAAGCTGATCGAGTCATGCCGATTCAGGTGGCGCCGCTGAAGCTGGCTAGGTTCGAGGCGTTCGTTCCACTGATCCTGACCGCCCGCTACGCAATCGTCCAAGTGCCGCTGCACCCAGGTCTGCCCCGATTTATCGCCGGAGGTTGGGCCGTTCCATTGGTGGAAGCCCATGATAGCTGAGGAGACCATTCGGATCCGTGGCGAGCGACCGGATGAGGTTCCAAACCCGTCCACATGTTCGGCCTTCCGAGCACTGTACCCGACCTTGTTCGCTCCTCTGCAAACGGAGACATTCGACCGCATTCGGACGCGACGCAGCTTGGCCCTCGTTGCGCCAACGTCTTCCGGCAAGACTCTCGCTGTCGTCGCCCCGTTGTTTGAGACTCGACGCAAGGCCGTATTGGTCTATCCGTTCCGCGCACTTGTCTTGGATCAAACGAACCAGCTTGTGCGTTATGGGCAACCGTTTGGTCTAACTAAAGGGGATTTTGCGCAGGTAGTCGGAGGAACCTCGGAACGGCTGTTGGCTTCAGCGGTCGAGAAGGACTACATCTTGATGACTCCTGACAAGCTCGTGTCGCTTTTCCTCGGGGGACGACTACCGAAGAGTGCCGCGCTGACCATTCTGACCAATTACAGCTTTGTTTTTGACGAAATTCACGCGTACAACTCACTGGCATTGGCCTCGCTCGTTCACTTCATCAGATCGGTGACGTTCTGGCGAGACGCTGTAGGCGGAAAACCGCCCGCTTTCTATTTCCTATCCGCCACGTTCCCCAAAGAACTTTGGCTGCTTCTTCGTCACGAGCTGGCAATGGAGGAAGACGACCGTATCGAAGGTGTGTCGAACACCGGTGAGGTCACATTCATTCTCCGACCCACCAAAGAGAACAGCAATGAGATCGCCGCAGAGGCAAATCGTCTAGGAATGTCAACAGACGTAGTTTGCATCTTCAATACGGCCTTTAAGGCCTGGCACGTTGCCCAAGAGCTGTGGGGAACCGATCTTGCAAAACAACGCCTGTTCGTTGGCCAAGACAAAATGAGTGAGAAGGAGCGGGTGGACAACTTCCAAACATTCATTGCTCGACCCAACACTGGAGGGTTATGCGGGTCTCCAGCAATCGAAGCCGGCGTAGATTTCGGCGCGGCAAACCTCATTATCGAGGAAACCGATGCGACGAGCTTCCTGCAGCGCTTCGGGCGAGCGGCGCGATCAGGCCAGGACGCAAGGGTATTGTGCTATAGCAGCACTCTCTACCAGTTACAACAGGCGAAGCAGTTGCGGGAAGAATATGCTCGTCGGGAGTTCCTTGAGACTGCGCTGCAGGTCTTGCCCCGGCGGGAACCGGAGGGTTTGCTAACCGGGCTGGCAGCCTATCCGTACTACAAGTTTTGGGACGGGCCGAGCTTCATCAACGGCGAACTTCTATCGCTTTGTCGCAAGTTGGACGAAAAGGGCGTTGAGCCACTATTGGCTTTCAGGGGTTTCACCCCCTACACCGAATACCAGAGCGGTGAACACATCAGCTTTCGCACATTATTCAAGCGAGACTTGCGGCTTGAAGACGGCAAGGTGGTTGGTCGGCCGAGCGTGGAGCGATATTTTTTCGCGAAGCGCCGTCCCCCAGTGACGGCAAAGCTTCAGAGCATTGGTCATGCAGAGAAGCTGGACGATGGGACAATGGTTCTGCTGGCAAGGGTCGCCTTCGAGGGTTTCGGATCACACTGGGTTGTTCTGGAAATTAAATCAGCAGAGTACGAACGTAACCATCCTCTCGAAGAAGACGACAATATCTGTCTACGAGGACTGCCTTCTGGTGAAGCTGGACGAGTCTCGGTCGGAGGTGCACGGAACGGGATCATCCGATTTTATGACATTGACGCATGAGGTTACCAAAGAAGGCACCAAGCGATGAGCAATCTTCTCTTAATTCGCGAACAAGCGGGAGAGAATTGGGTTATCTATCGCCGAGAACCTTTTGCGGCGTGAATTACCGACATGAATACATCATCTCTCAACGATAAAGAGGCCCTTCGTTCTCAAGAAGAGGCAGGTCAATGGAATCTGTTTACGGGCGAATTGGAGCCAATACCGCTCCAGGATAGCGAGGCTGCCGAATCGGGATGGTTGTTCGATCCCGAATGGGGCATGGTACTGCCCAAGAATCCCGCGGGGCAGGAAATTGTTGTTGATGAAGGGGTTTCGATTGCCTTTCCTGATGGCGCGTCTGCAATCCCTAAGGAGCCACTGGTCTTTGGAGTCCTTCCCAAACGCTTGAAGGAGCCTCCATCGGTGGCCAAGACTGCCGATTCTGCTCAACTGATTCTTTCGGGGTTCGGGATTTATCTGAGCAAGAAGAGCGAGCGGCTGCTAGTGAAGCTGAGCGGCAAGACGGTGTACGAGTTTCCTTTCTTCCGCATCAGCGAAGTGGTGGTCGCTTCTCGTGGGGTTTCGCTCTCTTCGGATTTAATCAAGGATTTCTGTGAGCGCGGCATTCGACTGAGTTTCGTGGAGCCGTCGGGGCGGCCCTACGCCATGCTTTCCTCGCCAGTTCTAACGGCGACCGTGGAGTCTCGCCGTGAGCAATTACTCGCATACAATGACTCGCGAGGCCTGGAGTTTGCCCGTCTCGTCGTGCGCGGAAAGATCCGCAACCAGCGTCACGTCCTCCTCTACTTTGGCAAATACCTGAAGCAGTCCGACCCGGGGCGCTTTGAGTCAATTTCGGAAATAGCCAAGAAGCTTCGTACCCTCGAACTACAAGTTAGAAAAATCGACGGAGCATCGGTCGAAGAAAGACGCCAAGAACTAATGGGCTTGGAGGGTGTCGCTGGCCGGCTCTATTGGGATGGCGCCAGGACGATCGTGGAGAGCAAAGTAGAGTTCATGGGGCGCGTCCATCGTGGCGCCAGTGACGTTGTGAATGCCTTACTCAATTACGGCTACGGAATTCTTTATGCCCACGTCTGGGGTGCGGTGGTTAATGCTGGCCTTGAACCTTTTGCTGGTTTTCTACACGTGGATCGCCCCGGCAAGCCCTCTTTGGTTCTGGACTTGGTTGAGGAATTTCGGCAGCCCGTGGTCGACCGCACCGTGATTGCATTCATCAACTTGGGCCAGTCGATGAGAATGGAGAATGGCCTCCTGGATCAGGAGACACGTAAAGCGATTGCGGAAAAAATTCTTGAAAGACTTAGTAGTGCGGAACGCTTTCGCGGCCAACAGTATCAAATCCGGTCAATCATCCAAATGCAGGCGCGATCTTTGGTCAGCTTCCTTCGCAATAAAGGCAAGTACAAGCCCTTTTCGTTCCGGTGGTGACAAGTTGTTGGTTCACTGTGAACTATTGACTTTCAACTACGAACCGCTCTTATGGAATTGAGCACTCTAGTGATTTACGACATTGAAGATGATCGCGCCCGGACGCGTGTTTCCGAGGCCTGCAAAGACTTTGGCTTGGAGCGCATGCAATATAGCTGCTTCCGTGGAAATCTCTCGCAGAATAAGCGCGAAGAACTCCTGGAGCGGCTCAGGAAGATTCAACGCGAGTGGGAAAAACGCTGGCAAGAAGAATTCCCTGAGGCGCGCGCTCGCCAGGTTGTGAACACAACGCCGCCCGAAGAAGACGCCAAAGGCCATTGGCAGCCGGCTTTCAAAATCATGATCCAACCCTTGTGCGAAAAAGATGTGAAAACAGCGTTGTATGCGTACCTCTTTGTGGATATCCCGAAAGAAGCAGAGGCATCTGGAGATCTGCAACCTTAGCAAGTTCGATTGACACGTGCCCATACGGCGAGGGAACCTAAGCAGAATGCGGGAGAGCAGACCGTGCGCGTGCTGATCACGGCGTCAGGGCTTCAAGATTACATCTTCAACATCAGCCATCGGGCGGCCAGCACCAGACTGCGAGGGCGCTCAGCTAGGCTCGGACTTATACTGGACTGCTGTTTATCACGATTCCAGGAAAGATTCGGGAGCGAGTTCGACACAAACCGTGACATCCGACGCAACTCCGGCACCCGATTGGAGTTGGAATTCGCCCAGGCCCCGGCTGGCTTGGAATCCTTCCTAGCAGAGTTGCAGCATGCTTTGGACCAACACTCGCTAAGAGACCTCGACGGCCAGGTCTGGTTTGCTGTGGCCGCCGCTGACGGAAGACGGGAAGCTTACGGTCGGCTGGCAAAAGCGAAGTTGCGAATGGGGCAGCGAGCCATCAAGGATGGAGCCGACTCCGAAAAGGCCCAATGGAACGAAGCGAACTTCCTCTTCCACCCCCAAGTAAACGAACGCGGAATTGGGAAGACCGAGGCAAGCGTCTTACCGGAAGCTGAGTTTGGGCAAGATTTGGCTCGCTCGAATAACAAATATGTACACTTCACCTCTCTGGGCGGTAAACACGGAATCCCGGTTCTGGATGCATTTGCGAAGGCTGCCGAAGAAGATCCTGGCGAGGGGTTCCGGCTAGGGCTAACGGAGGTAACCCAGACTGGTGATCCCAAGCTTTTGCGCAAGCGCGTGGCCCGGCATGCACCCTTGGGCGGCCACGGTCGCTTGCTGGACTTTGATGAGATCGCCGATAGGGCCGCCGGGGCCAAGTTCCTCGGCTTGCTCAAGGCCGACATGGATAGCCTGGGCAGCACATTTTCAAAGTTCGGGTCGGATGGCAAAGGAGAAAGACAGTCAAGAGAGTTGAGCGCCAAACTAGAGGTGCTATTCACAGACGAATTGGAGGGCCTGGTCAAAACGACGTTCGCAGACTGTTATATTGTTTACTCGGGTGGCGACGACCTTTTCATGCTCGGGCCCTGGGATCAACTGATCCGTTTCACGGCTGCGTTCCAGGCACTCCTCAGGCGATCTGTCGAATCATGGGGCTATCCACAACTCACCCTCTCAGCGGCTTATAAGGTCGCTCATCCGAAGTCCCCTGTGCGCCACCTGGCGGAGGACATTGAGGCTGCGTTGGAAGCGGCGAAGAAGCACCGCAAGTCAGGAGAAAAAGACCCGCATAAAAACTGCATATGCATTTTTGAGCGTGTAGTGGCGTGGGACGAACTGCGCGAGGGTTTGGAGTGGGCGAACCGTTTCATGAATGGGGCGAATTCGCAAGGCCTTTCCACAGCTTTCCTGCAGCGTTTTCAATATTACGCGGATCAATTCCATCGATTCTTCGATAGGAAACAGGTCGAAGGCTTGCGGGCTGTCCCGTTGCTGCAGAACGATTGGCTTCGCAACGTCGAACGAATACAAGATCCACTTCGGAGTCAATTGGGAAATGTGTGGCCGCACTTGGTCGAGCCGACTGACACTGGCGCCCGTATGTGGCGAGTCCTAGAATTTGCTTCTCGCTTCGCCGTCTATGCACTGCGGTGACAAGGAGGCCTCTGATATGGACAAAAAGCCGACTACCTACAAATCCTTTGGCGAGATGTCGCCCCAAGGCGGGAAGCAGTCCCACCAGGGCGGTCGCTCAACTGGTGGTATCGGAGCGCCTTCTGATTTGCCCTCTGGTTATCTTTCGCTCGGCTTTCTTGACGCGGACGGGAATCTGCTGAAGGAAGTTTTCATCGATTGGCCAGAGAAGCTGACTGCCAGCCTGCGCACATCAAAGCCTCCGGCGACCAAGAACTCATTGCGAGCTTTTTATTCCATGTTGCGGATGGCGAAGACGCAATTTGACGCTAAGCGCGACAATCTCGCAAAAGCTTCGGCGGATGCAAGAACACAGCTCTATAAGCTCCGAACCGCAGCCCAGTACCAGCACACGCGAAAGGTTATCTCCGATTTGTGCCAAAGATTTCTTTTCAAGAACATCGATACTGTATTGGAGAAAGGAAGAACCCCGGAGGAATTTGCAAAGAATTTTAACGCCTTCGTTGAACATTTCCAGGCGGTCATCGCTTACCTGCCCGAGAAGGCAGAGCGCTAGGGGAGGACTTTACTATGTACCTCGACAAGTACGAGGAAATCACCGGGATCGTTCACTGCCTCTCGGGTGTGCGCATAGGCGGAAACAACAACGTGATTGAAATCGGGACAATTGATAACCCGATCATTCGAAATCCCATCACCAACCACCCTTATTTGCCGGGTTCTTCATTGAAGGGCAAGATGCGATCTGCGCTCGAGCTTTCTCTCCGTCCCGGAGCTCCTCCGAAACTCACGCTTCCTCTGCCACAGCTTGTGTCGCAACAGCGCGACGGCAAGCCGGAGATCTCACCCTGCGCGTGTGGCAAGTGTGTCGTCTGCAAACTGTTCGGCTCAGGGAGCACCGCCACTACAAGAGAGCCCACCCGGCTAATTGTGCGGGATTGCGTTCTGACCGACGCTAGCGCCGCGATCTTGAAGGACGCTGCCAGTAATAGCGGCGTGTTTTTCGCTGAGGTGAAGCCCGGCGTGCGCATAAACCGCGCCACTAACACTGTAGCCAAGGGCGCGTTCTTCAACTTCGAGCGTGTGCCTGAAGGCACGGAGTTCGGTTTTGAGTTGGTGCTTCGCCTATATGATTTCGATGATGTCAACGCTCGTGTCGATTACCGTAAGACCGTCGCGCACGGGTTACGGCTCATCGAGAAGGAGGGGATCGGCGGCAAGATTTCTGCCGGCTACGGCAAGGTACGCTTCGAGAAGATGGAGTGGAACGGCCAACCCTTTGATTTCCGGAACGAGAACTGATCATGGCAGCTGCGTACGCCGATTTCGAGTTTCATCTCGAAGCTCGCTCTCCGATCGCCGCGGACTCGCCTTTCGATTCCGATACCTTATGGGGCCGCATCCTCTGTGCCTTGGCCCACGGCTCGGAGCCTGGCCAGCGGCTGGTCCGGGGGTGGCTTGATGAGCTCGCGGCGCAGGACGGCAAGGCATCTCCAGGCTGGCGGCCGCCGCTTCTGGTCTCCGAAGGCTTCCAATATGACGAGGCGGGCGAGCCGTGGCTTCCTGTGCCGCTCGCAATGAAGCTGAAACTCGAACAGACCGCCGGAAGGGATCCGAAAGGGGACCGCAAGAGAGTCAAGAAACTGGAGACCATCCCATCCTCGAAGTTCTTCGACGTCTGCCGGTCAGGAATGGCAAGCCTTGACGAATTAACGGCGCGGCAGGAAGAACGGCCCTGCGTCGAGCCCGCCATTCAGCCCCACTTGGCTACGAATCGTGCTTCCTCTACTGGCCTCGATGGCCTGCTCTACGCGACCGGACTCCACCTCTACCGGCCACATTCAAGGCCATTGGCTCCTGCAGACTCAGCCAGTTCGACTTCTGGGGGCCAACGCGGCTCAGCACAGGCTGTGTTCTTTCTTAGATTGCGAGACGCTGACGAGCACCAACTCGTAGGCAACGCGCTCCGGCAAATCTGTGACGAAGGGTGGGGAAACTCGAAGTCACGCGGTCTCGGCCAGATCAGGTTCAAGAGGTTCGATCCTTGGAGCTTCCCAGACTTTGACGGTATTCCGGAAGGCTTTGTTTCGCTCAGCAACTTCTGCCCGGCACGGAGCGATCCCGTCGACGGTCTCTGGAAACTGCAGCCCAAACACCCTGTTCCCCCACAGTTTGTGAATGGCAGACGGGTCGTTTTAGGCGAAGAGAGTGGGAAATGGCGAGTGAAGTCATTCCTACGCCTGCGGGCCGGAAGCTGTTTTCGGCTCGCCTCAGATCGTAACCTGCGCGATTATTACGGGAGAATGCTAACAGGCTTATTGGAGCCGTCGGAGGACGGAGATGGCCAGCCGCTGCCACCGCTATTCCACTATGCTTTGGCCTTCCCCGTGCCTATCAAGTGGCCGGAGGAGTAAGTAATGGAGTTGACGCAAACAACTGGGGCGCGTTTGCTGATCGTCTATACAGTCGGAGGAAGCCATGAGGCGGTCGTCGCTTCCGTGAAGCAATACAACCCCCAGCGGGCCGTTTTTGTGCCCTCTCCCGAAACCGAGAAAGATATCAAGGACAAGATCTTGCCACAGCTTTTCAATGAGGGGATTGAAGTGCCCCCTTATGAAGTGAAGACCGTGCCGGATGCCCAGGATTTTGAACTTTGCGTGAAGACCCTTCGTGAACTCCAACCTTCGCTGGTTGGCTGGATTCGGCAGGCTCAGAGCAACAAGGCAGCCGTTGATCTGACTGGGGGGACGAAACTGATGTCTGCAGCGCTGGCGCTCGTCGCGCGCACGTGGCCCTGTGAGTTCCTTTATGTTGGCGGGAAGCAACGCACCAAAGGCGGACTTGGTGTCGTTGTCGGCGGCAACGAGCAATTCATCCATTCGGCCAATCCCTGGAATAGCCTGGGCTATCAAGCTATTGAAGAGGCCACACTGCTCTTCGATGAAGGGAATTTCGCGGCTGCGGGCAATGTCGGTGAGCGGGCGCGCAACCGCACAACAAACGCCTCAGCAAAGAAGGTCCTGCAGGCGTTTGTGGAATTGGCCGGAAGTTACGAAGCGTGGGACCGATTTGACCATAAAGCAGCCCATTCCGGTTTGTCCTCTGTCCTCAAGCAGATTAACGAGCTGGGTCACGCTTTTCCGGGAAGGCAGCACGAGTGGGAGGCTCTGCTCAAGAAAGAAATCGGATTCCTCGAACACTTGTTGCAACCCAATCGGGGTTCTCAATTCCTAGCCGACTTGCTGGCAAACGCTCATCGCCGAGCTAAACAGAAGCGCTTCGACGATGCGGTGGCGCGCCTTTATCGCACGTTGGAGGCCGCCGCGCAAATACGCCTGATGGAACTCGGTTTCCCCGAGGCACCTAGAATCCCGCTCGCGAAGTTACCCCCGAGTCTTCAAGCTCGGTGGGGGTCAAGAGTCAACGATGGGATTGTCCGTCTTGGACTCCAGGATGACTATGAGCTTCTTCACACCTTATGCCACGCTTTGGGACAAAAATTCTTTGAGTTGAAGTTGAATGAGCAGCAGTCGCCTCTGACTGCCCGCAACCAGTCGATTCTTGCGCATGGATTCCAACCCGTCGGGGAGAGTGTGTTTCAAGATCTGTGGCAAAGGACGCTTGTGCTTATGGACTTGGGGTCCGATTCGCTGCCGGAGTTCCCGCATCTTGGAGGCGATCTTTCATGCTGACAAACACCGGCACGGAACTGATCCCTCTGCGGGTCAATGATGTGAAGCAGTTTCAGTACTGCCCGCGCATCGTGTTCTATAACACGGTCATGCCCGTCGAGCGTAAGAGCACAGTGAAAATGGAGCGTGGCAAAGAAGAAGAATTCAGGCTAGACACTCTTGAAAAGCGGCGCACTCTCGCCCACTATCAACTTGCGTCTGGTGAACGGCGCTTTCATGTTTGGCTTGAATCTCCCAAGCTCGGCTTGAGCGGTAAACTCGATCTCTTAATCGTCTCGCGTCAAGGTTTTTTTCCGGTAGATTTTAAGTACACTCGAGGGCGGCCTCGTCGAAATCACGTGTTCCAACTCGCGGGTTATGCCATGCTCGTCGAGGAGAATTTTCAGACTGAAGTCGGAACCGGCTTTATCTACCTAGCGCCTGTTCAAGAAATTATCGCAGTTCATTTGACTCAGCAGCTAAAAGAGAGAACTCTCAGCCTCTTAGACGAGATTCGAAGGATGATTCGGGAAGGCATACTGCCCCCTCCGACGACGGTCCGGAGCCGCTGCGAGGAGTGTGAATTTCGGAACTACTGCGGTGACATCTTCTGATGCTAAGAACAGCCCATTTCCGGCTCCGTTTTACGCAAACCTCACCTGTTTTCCGGCAGGTTGGCTTCTTTCGTACAAATCGTCGAATCCTGGTCTATAATCCGTTGACAGGACGAGGGATAGCGAGCGGTTCCAGAGACTTCCCCGATGAAGAGGGGACTGAAAG
>WNGG01000503.1_pt1 | contig 42319 bp, 38 predicted proteins | sample 5400661 | NCBI WGS metagenome assembly WNGG01 (sample SAMN13153372, study PRJNA577476) | soil metagenome | isolation source: 100 cm soil or saprolite under Garry oak tree replicate 1 | place: USA:California | collected 2016-06-15 | reverse complement strand
TGGACGGAATTTGCCGAACGGGTGAAGGCGAGCGCCTGAACCTGGCTTGAGCCTTCCCGCCATCGTCGTAGCGGGGCGTTCGTGTGTCTTACGTCCTGGGCGTTCGCCAGGGTCATCTGAGTACGCGGCTAGGCTGGCTGATGATCGTACTCTTGTGTACAACGATGTACAATTCCTGTTATGACATCGATGACCGTCTCGGAGGCCCGGGCCGCACTCCCCGAACTGCTGTCCCGCGTCGAGGAGGGTGAGGAAATCACGATCACCCGGCACGGCCGTACGGTGGCTGTCCTGGTCCGTCCCGATGCGCTGCGCGGCCGCCGGGCGGATGCCGCTCTGGAGGACGCGGGGCGGATCCATGAGCTGCTCACCCAGGCGGCGGCAGAGCCACTGCCGGAAGGCCCGGGGCTGACCGCGCAGCGCGCCGAGGAGTTGATCGCTGGGATCAGGGCCGGGCGAGACGCCCGGTAATGGACGCATTCGACGCCGACGTGCTCATTTACGCCGCCGTGCCCGGTCATCCGCTGGGCGAGCAGGTAGCGGACCTGTTCCGGTCCGCAGCTCCGGCGACGGTGGCGGGCATCGGCTCGGTTCTGCTGCTCCCGGAGGTCCTCGCCAAGCCGCTGCGCGACGACGCCACCGACGAGGTCCGCATCCTCGCCGCGCTGCTGGCCAGACTGGACCTGCGTCCGGTAGACCGGGCCACCGCCGAGCTCGCGACCGCCCTGTCCGGCCGGTACCGGCTCAAGGCCGCGGACGCCACCCACCTGGCCACCGCGGTGGGCATGGGCGCCGACCGGTTCATCACCAACAACAAGCGCGACTTCCCGCCCACGATCACCGAGGTTCAGGTGACCTACCCGGACGATCTCGCTGGGTCGGCCGACAGTGATATCGGCACGGTGGAAGGCATGCTGGCCGAACTGGTGCGCCGCGGCGCCGCCCCGGTCCGGGAAGTCGCCGCCGCACTCCGGGCGATGGGCTATGTCCCGGCTGTCCCCGAGCGCCAAGGCGACGGGCCCCGTGAGGTCTACCTGGGCTGGGCCGACCCAGCCAGGGACTACACCGGGGGAAAGTTCACCCTGTCCCTGGATGCCAGGACGATCTGGTTCAGTCGGCAGGCCGACCAGCATGAGGTCCGTGACATGCCGGGCGCGTACACCACAGGAAACTACGTGGCTTTCCGCATTTCCGTGCCCGACGGCGTTCCCCACGCCACGGCAGCTGCCCGCAAGGTAAAACGTTGACCGCGGGCTTGGGCTGGTCATCGGCGGGACGACGCTCGTTTGCCCAGTCGTCTGACCCCCTCGCGGTGCGCTGGTCGTGATGCAGGTGCCGCACCCGCCCAGCGTCAGCACGCTCAGCTGGCCCGCCCGGGCCAGGCGCTGCTGGACCTCGGCGCGCGGCAGCAGACGTTCGTCCGGCTGGAGGACCTGGCGGTTCCTTACGCGGCGGCCATCTGCGAGCATCTGCAGGTGGAGGACCGGCAGAGCACGTCGGCCCAGAGCAAGTTCCTGGACGCCTGCCGGTCCCGTAACCGCGGCGAACGAGATGCGGAGCAGCTTGCCGAGGTCACAGTACGGCTCGGCTTCGCGAACGTCGTCGACGCCTTCCACATCAGCCGCGGCGGGGAGCCCACCCAGACCCGCTTCTTCGCCGACGAGCGGGCCAGCCGCCAGGGCATCACGCTGACCGACCACCTGCTCGAGCTGGCCAACGGCCTGCAGGCGACCGTCTTGCCGCGTGAGGTCGACGCCCGCTGGAACCTGGTCCAGATGTCATGGGGCCTGCGGCTGGGTACCCTGCTGGTGTCGTTCGAGATGACCCCGGACGACGACGCCGTCGACCTGTACGCCCCCGCCCGGCTGCGCCGCGGCCCCATCACCGGTGTCCGGGCCGCACTGAGCGGCTATCAGGACGGCCGCTGCGCCTACTGCCACGACGCGTTCACCGACATCGGAACCAAACGGGTGGCCGTCGACCACGTGCTCCCGTTCGTGCTCATGTCACGGGAGTGGCAAGACGGCGATCTCCACCAGGTCTGGAATCTCGTCCTGACCTGCTACGCGTGCAACTCCGCCAAACGCGACCGCCCTCCCGCCGCGGACTGGATGCCATGGCTGGAACAGCGCGGCGAGCACCTCATCGCCTCGCACCATCCCCTGCGCGAGACCTTGATCAGCCAGCTCGGAGCGGACCGCGCCGCCCGGCACCAGACGCTGGCGCGACGCCACACCGCGGCAACCGACATGATCCCGTCGTGGACGCCGCCCGTCAGCACGGTCGGCCGTTAGTTAGGGCAGCCGCTCAGCCTTCAAATTTGCGGCGAACTGACGCCATGCGTGCTGGCCGAAGACCAGAACCGGTCCTGGCGCGTCCTTGGAGTCGCGCACCGCGATCACCTGCCCGGCATCGGCTACCTCGACGCAGTTGCTGCCTCCGCCACCGCTGAAGCTGCTCTTCCGCCACCTGGCGTGGGACAGGTCGACGGTGATGCTCACTAGCTTCATGCCGCACCTTCCCATCCGTTCGGGATATCCCCTAAGCGTTCATGAATCAGGCTAGTTCGTCTCTTGCACGAGCGATAAGGTTCCGTGACTGGCCGACCGGCAGGGCCGCCGCGCGCAAGTGATCGAACATCAGGGTATATCGTGCCAGATCCTCCGGTTTTTCCAGATACAGCGTTCCCGTGTAGTAGTGCACGTAGGTAACGTCGGGATCGGTGGGCGCGGGAAAACCGAGGATCATGAAGGCGCCGTCCATTCCCGCGTGGGCGCCCACACTGAACGGGAGCACCTGAAGCGTGATGTTCGGCTGCCTGCTCGCCTCGACAAGGCGGCTGAGCTGCGCGCGCATGACGGGTTCACCACTGACGACCCGCCTGATGACTGCCTCGCTGACCACCGCCCAGATTTCCGGTGCACTGGGTCCGGTCAGCCGTTCCTGCCTGACCATCCGCACCGCCACGTGTCTTTCGATCTCCTCGTCGCCGGCCGTGAGCATCGTGGCCCGCATGACGGCGCGGGCGTAATCCTCGGTCTGCAGCAGGCCGGGCACGTACTCCGACTCGTAGGTGCGCAGCGTGGTGGCGTCGGCTTCCAGGCCTACGTAGGTCTCGAATCCCTCGGGGATCGCGTCGCCGTAGGCGTGCCACCAGCCCTTCTGCCTGGACTCGCGGGTGAGCGCCAGCAGTGCCTCCCACTCCTCGCCGCTCTCTTGGACCCCGTAGACGCCGAGCAGGAACTTGACGTCCCTCGGCAGCACGCTGACCCTTGCGTTCTCGATCCGGCTGATCTTGGCGGTCGACCATTCCAGCCGCTGAGCGACCTCCTCGATCGTCAGGCCGGCCCGATCCCGGTAGCTGCGCAGTTCAGCGGCCAGACGGCGGCGCTTGACGGTCGGGCTGCTGTGGGCAGGCATGAACCCTCCAGATGAAAGTTACAGATGCAACTTGCATATGCTATGTGGACGAGCAATGATACAGAAGGATGTCACAGGCATCGCGCGCATTGCCCGACAGGAGGTCACGCGGTGATGACAACCCAATGCCGATCCGGGCCCGGCGTCGCTTCACCCGCCTGGCCGGTTCCCGCCCTGGAGCGCACCTATCCCGGCCAGCTCGACCAGGGCCAGCAAATCAGGGCCGCGCTCCGGTCCTTCTTGGGCGACTGTCCGGTAGCCGACGAGGTGATCGCGGGCGTGTGGGAACTCGCCGCCAATGCCTGTCGGCACAGCAACAGCAAGCTACCCGGCGGGCAGTTCGCCATCGCGGTCCACGACTACACCGGCGACTACGTGTACGCCGAGGTGCGAGATCAGGGAAGCACCTGGAACGCGGACCTCGGCCAGGCCGCCGAGTGGCCCCATGGGCTTTACCTCGTGCAACAGCTAGCCGCCACGTACGGGGCCGCTGGCGGTCGGCGCGGCTGGCTCATCTGGTTCACGGTTAACTATCCGGCTGTCGCTGCCTCGATCCCGACGCTGGCATGTTCTCGGTCGGAAAGGAAGGCGCCGTGACCGGAGCACCCCCTGTACGGCGGCGACTGTTGGGCGCGGCTCTGCGCCGGTACCGCGAAGGCCTGGGCTACCGGCTGGACGACGCCGCCCGCGTCCTGGAATGCGACCGTTCCAAGATCTGCAGGATCGAGTCGGGGCAGCGCGGCATCCGCGCCAGGGACCTGCGAGACCTGCTCACCGAGTACGGCGTCGGTGAGCAGGAGCAGAGGACCCTGGCCGCCATCGCGCAGTCGCCCAGGGCACGCGGCTGGTGGCAGCCATACGCTGACGTCCTGCCCGGCGGCTGGCTGGACTACCTCATCACCGAGGCGGCCGCCTCCCAGATCCAGGCCTACCAGCCGCAACTGGTGCCGGACCTGTTGCAGACCCGGGAGTACGCGTATGCGGTCATCGGCGCTGACCCGGCCGTATCGGCTGGCGCGCAGGACCTGGTCCTTGAGGCGATGCTCGCCCGCCGGCAGGTGATCCTGGGGGAGCGGCGGCCGGAACTGGCCGTGGTCATCGGGGAGGCAGCGCTGCACCAGGTCGTCGGCGGGACCGAAGTCATGCACGCCCAGTTGGCCCGTCTCGCCGAGATGAGCGGCACCTACTCGCGGATCACGATCCAGGTCCTGCCGTTCGCCGCTGGCGCGCCCCCTGCCGGCGGCAACGGGCCGCTAACGATCCTGCGGTTCGCCGGCGCGCAGAGCCTGGGCGTGATCCACCTGCCCGGCCCTGGCGGCGGCATCTGCCTGGATAGCCCGCCAGATGTTGCCAGCCACACCCGAGCCTTCACCCTGCTGAAGGCCTCCGCGCTCACCCCGGCCGCGAGCGCGCTACTGCTCCAGGACATGGCCGCACGCTAAGACGTACATAATTGAGGACGCCACCCCTGCCTGCTGCCTCTGCGCCTCGTCGAGGATCAAAGATGGCCGGGCTGCTCGGCAGCGCCCGGTGAGGTTTGAGTGGTCCCCGGCGGCGAGGGCTTCCGCCGGCCGGTACCTAGACGACCAGGATGGAATGCGCGCGATCGGTGCCGCCATCAGCGCCCTGGTCGCGGACCCGAATCCGCCCGACGCCTTCGTCAGGGGTAACTGCCGGCGGTTAAGGGGGTCTTCGAGGTTAACCGGGATCGGTTTCCATCCGGTTACCGTTCGTGGTCTCTTGGTGGTTGCGATGTGTGACCGGCGGTGTTCTCGGCTGCGGGCGATGCGAACGCGGTGCTGGCGGGGCTCGGGTCATGGCTGGATGTGGCGGTTTCTGCGGCGGCGCGGTGCGAGTGCCCGGCCGGCAGGGCGGCGGGTGAGCCGAGGCCGTGCAGCAGGGTATCCACGATCCGGGCGGCCAGCAGGTCCGGGTCGGTCTCGGTCTCGTCAGGGCTGATCGCGGCGTCGAGGAGGCCGTGGTAGGCCCGGCGGGCCCACATCAGGTCGATGTCGGCGCGGATCAGCCCGGCCTGCTGGAGCCGTTGCAGGACCAGGTCGCCCTCGGCGATGACTCGCTGCTGAATGCGCGCGGCCGGGCTGCCGGGCGATATCTGGGTGATCGCGAACCGCCAGGCGAGCTTGACGCCGAGGATGTTGGCGGTCCCCTGGTGCAGGGCCACCAGCGGCGGCGCGGTCCGCGGGCGGTCTCGTCCTCACCGCACGAGCAGGTGGTGACCTCGCCGCTGGACGCGCGCCGGGCCGGGGATCCGGTGGCGGTGCGGTGGGTCAAGCGGCGGCGGAAGTGCCAGGACGAGCGGTGTGCGCGGAAGACGTTCACCGAGTCGGTGGCGGGCGTGCCGCCGCGGTGCCGGATCACGGCCCGGCTGCGGGAGCTGGCCGGGCACCAGGTCGCGGAGCGGGGGATCACCCCGGCGGAGACGGCCCGGCACGCCGGGATCTCCTGGCCTGTCGCGCATGACGCGTTCGCCGCCGCGGCGGACCCCGTGCCGGGGGAGCCGCCCGCCCCGGTCACCCACAGGGGCATCGACGAGCACCGCCGCGGCCGGCCCCGCTGGCGCCGTGACGAGGTCGCCGGGGAATACGAGGTCCTCGCGGACCGGTGGCACACCTGCTTCTGCGACCTGTCCGGGCCGCAGCGCATGCTCGGGCAGGCCGAGGGGCCGCACCGCCGATGACGCCGCGTACTGGCTGGCTCAGGCGACCCCGGCCTGGCAGGACGCGGTGCAGGTCGCGGCCATCGACATGTGCGCCATCTACCTGGCGGCGGTGCGCCGCACGCGCCCGCACGCGGCTGTTGCCGTGGACCTGTTCCACGCCGTGCAGCTGGCCGTCAAGACCACAGGGGACGTGCGCCGCCGCGCGATCCGCGAGAAATACGGGCGGCGCGGCCGCTCCGGCAACCCCGAGTACGGCACCAAGAACCTGCTGGTCCGCAACCTGGAGCACCTCACCGGCGACCAGTTCGCCAAGATCATCACCACCCTGGACCGCGACACGGCGGGCCAGCAGAACGCCGCCGCCTGGATCGCGAAAGAAAAGCTCCGCGACGCCCTGAACCTGCGCGCCCGCATCACCAGGTCCGCTCCGTGCGAACACCAGGTGCGCGGCCGGCTCTTCTCCTTCCACGACCGGTGCGCCCAGAACGAGGACATCCCCGAGCTGATCTCCCTGGCCAAGACGATATCCCGGTGGGAAGACGAGATCATCTGCGCAGTGCTCACCAGGGTGACGAACGCTGCCGGCGAAAGCCCGAACCGGGGTCGCCAAACTCAAGGTGGGGAAGGCATACGGGTTCCGCAACCCGGCGAACCAGCGCAGGCGGGCCCGGATCGCCTGAACCCGCGGCACCCGGCGCCACTCACACACCGCAACCAGACCAAGCACACGCTCAGTAACACGGCCGCAACCAAATCCCGGTTAACTTCGAAGACCCGGTAATCCGCGGCATTTACGTCGTCACGCTTCCTGTCCTGGGAATGAGTCACCTGAGGAAGGTGCTGCTTCGCGGACCGCTCCGGGTGCCTCAACTAGCTTTATTCTGCTAATAGCACAGAAGATACCGGCACGCTGCCCAACTCGCCCCCACTCGAGCAGGATAGCGAGTCCCTCCAGTCCCGGCACCACGGTTTCCGGGTCGCCGCGCGTCGTCAGTAGCGGAACAGGTACGCGACAGGCCAGGCAACGGTGGCTCGATGGTGATCGCCGCCACTGGCCGACTGCCCGCGGAGTGAACTCCTGCTAGCGAGACCAGCCAGTCGGGCAAGCTTCTTATCCAGTGCCAATTCGGACACCATTGGCACGGAGGTTCATTGTTACTCATTAGTGTCCCTTCTTCCCCTCCTCGGCACGGGCTAACGTGGAGTATTGTCGGTGTTCTTGAGGTTTGATCGTTTCTGTACGAGTATGAATGCTCGCTGGTTGTCAGGTGACCTGGTGGGGTAAAGAAGGGTGGGCGAGGGGCAGCCGAAGCTGCCTGTGGTTTTCGGGGCCCGGCGGCCCTTCCGTGACTGGCAGGGAGGCCAGTGATCGAGTTCAGGGTGGGGCAGTTCGTAAAGTCATCTGCTCATCGCCTTGGCGTCGGCAAGTGCCTGCGTGTATCCGGCGAGAACGTTGAGATCGAGTATTTCGATTCTATAAGCTCAGCGACTCGCTGTCGCGTTATGGCTCGCCGGAGCCAGGTGAAACCTGTTCAGGTGAGCCTGCAGCGCCGATGCTACTGGGAGGATGAGACGGGATGGCGGGTCGGCCGCGTCGTCTGGGCGGGTGACAGGCAGTACGGCGTGCGGCTTCCAAACTCAGACCTCGACCTAATGGTCCCGGAGGAGCAACTCTACGTCAGATGGGACAAGCCCATCACGGATCCGGTCGACGTGCTCGCCGCACGAGGCAACGAGTCGCCCTACTTCCACCTGCGACGGCGGCCATTCGTGGCGGCGGTCATGGCGCAACGCGCTGCCAGCCACGGGATGCACGGAGTGGTTTCCTCTGTCATCGATCTGTACGACCACCAGATTGAGGTCGCGCGACGGGTGCTCGAGGACCCCAAACAACGCTATCTCCTAGCCGACGAGGTCGGACTGGGGAAGACCATCGAGGCTGGCATCGTCATCCGTCAGTACCTCCTTGACCACCCCGAAGGGCATGTCGTCGTCATCGTGCCACCACTGCTGCAGCGGCAGTGGGTGACCGAACTCCGGCAGAAGTTCCTAATCGACGACTTCAATCGCGCCGTCATATCCGTGCTGGCACACGACGACCCGCGGTCCTGGCAGGGGGGTTCACGCGATGGCCTCGGGCGGCGCAGTCTCCACCGCAACGCGGGCCTCCTCGTCGTCGATGAAGTCCATCATCTCGCGGCTATGGCCACCTCCCGTGGTGCCGACCGGGACACCTATGAAGCTCTCGCGCAACTCACCGCCTCGGTCCCGAGGCTCCTGCTGCTGTCAGCGACACCGTTGCTGAACAATGAGCAGACCTTCCTGGCGATGCTGCACTTGCTCGATCCAGACATCTACCGACTGAGCGATCTTGACGGCTTCCGGCGCCGGATACGCGACCGGCAGGCACTCGGGACGGCGTTCTTCACCTTCCGGCACGACATCCCGCCCTTCCTGCTCCGCGAGAAGGTCGCCGCGCTGCAAGCTATGTTCCCGGATGATGAGCAACTCGTGACATTGCTAGACCGGGTGCTCGCGACGGTGAGCGACTCATCAGCGCTGCCGGATGCGGTGATGGCCGCGCGGATTCATATCTCGGAAACCTACCGCGTCCACAGACGACTGCTCCGCACCCGCCGGACCGATGCCGTTCTGACGGAATTCCCCGTACGGGGGAGACAGCGACCGGCCACGGTCCCGTTGGCTGAACGCGACGGGACGGCCCAGGAGTGGCTGGACGACTGGAGGGACTATGTCCGTTCCACGCTCGACTCGTCTGCGGCCGCGCGAGTCAGCGTACGCCGAGCCTTCGTCGCTCTTGCGGAGCGAGTCGGATCGCATCCGGTTCTCGCGGCAATCGCCGCCCAGTACCGACTGGATCCAACCGACAGTCGCGCGCGCGACGCCGAGTTGACTGCCGCGGAACAGGACGCTCTGCGAGCGTGGGATGCCGACACTACGGAACAGGAGATCCTGCGCAGGGGGGCTCGCCTTGACATCGAACCCGACGTTCTGCCGGCGCTGGTGAGGTTCCTGACGAACGTACGGCGGAAGACGGTCGTCTTCACCTCCTTCACGATGACGGCCCGCTACGTCAGGGAATCTCTCACGGCAAAGTTCGGGCGCCACTCGGTCGCCGCTCACCTCGCCGATGAAGATCCTGCCGTCGTGGAGGAGGAGATCGACCGGTTTCGGGAGCCGGGAAGTAAGTGCTGGATACTCGTGTGCGACCGGTCAGCGGAGGAGGGACGGAACTTCCAGTTCACTGAGCAGGCCGTGCACTTCGACCTGCCCTTTTCGCCGAACCGATTGGAACAGCGGATCGGGCGGCTTGACCGGTACGGCCGCGCCCCGGCCATCCCGGCCTACGCGATGGAACCCGCCCCCGACACGATCGCAAGTGCCTGGAAGGACTGTCTCACCGAGGGTTTCGGTGTATTCTACGCCTCGATCGCGTCACTCCAGTTCGCCATCGACGCACTCCTCCCGGACGTTTATGATGCCGTACTCGACGATGGCCCGACTGGCGTCGCGCGCATGACCGAGACCTTGCCTGAGCGACTCGCAGCGGAACGGGACGCCGTCGCGGAACAAGACGCCCTCGACGCGATCGAAGTCGGCGACCGGGCAGGGAATGTCCCCTCCGCCATGCGTGAGGTCGAGAATTTGTGGTCCCGGATCCAGCAGGCCACCGAAGGCCTGCTCTGCGAAGGGCCAGGTAATCTCCGGTTCCACCGAGACGTAGACCGGAAAGATGGGCGTTACCGGTCGTACCGGCTGACGGTGCCGGGCCGGACCCCGGACCTCACCTCCATGCCCCTAGTGGCATGGGACGTCCTCCGTAGCAGATTCGTGCCCGTAGTGAAGCACATGGGTACTTACTCGCGGGCCGCGGCCATCGAACGGCCTGGCGCGCGACTCTTCCGGATCGGCGAGCCACTGGTCGATTCGCTGACTGATTACATCCGATGGGATGACCGGGGCCAGACGTTCGCTTTCTGGCGAACTTCTCGAGATGCCCCCGATGAGTCGCTGTACTTCCGCTTCGACTACCTCATTCAAGCCGATACCGAGGCGGCAAGTCGCGCTCTGGAGGCCAGTGGCCAGAAACTCGACCGCCGGGCGCTTCAACGTCGCGCGGATGCGTTTCTCCCGCCCAGGATCGCGAGCTTGTGGTGCGCGCTCGACGGTGCCGTCGTAGCCGACCCGGACCTCATCGGCCTGCTTAGGACGCCGTATGAGCCGAGGCGCGGAGATGTCAATATCAACCAGGAAAGACGCTGGGCCCTGGACGAACTTATCGGTGAGTCTGATTGGGAGTGGCGCTGCCGTACGGCTCGCGCCCGCTCTGAAGAAACCCTCCGACGCCAGCCGTTTTTCGACGCGGCGTGCCAAGCCGCGGTGGAGCGCTTTGAGGCCACATCCCGGGCCACGCTGACGCAGCGGCGGATCCGATTCGGCTTCCTCCCGGCCCGCCAGCGAGCAGCAGAGGAGTCCGAACTGGCCGCCGACACCGCGATCGACTCGGCTCTAGCGCTAGGGATGCGGGAACCGCAAGTCCGGCTCGACTCCATCGGTGCCGTCGTGCTCTCGCCCGTCTTGCCTGTCGGGCCGGGCTTCGGCAGGCCGCCCGCGTGACTGTGAGCGGATTCGTCCAGGTCGCGCGGGTCCTTGAGGCCTGGCCCGACCCTCCCCTGCTCACCGGGCGGCTGACCGCACCCTACCAGCGGCTGCTCGACGCCATCTGCCTCAGCGCAGCGAGGCCAGGAAGCGTAGGCGAACGTGATCTTGCAGCGCTGATCCGTCAGGTCCTCCGGCATGAGACCTCGGCCCAGGGCGCGGACCAGCACCTGCTGGTGCCGACCGACTCCGGGTGGCCCACCATCGAGCATTGGCAAGAGGCGGATTGTTCGGCGCTGCCGGCCGGGGTAGGAAGACTCATCGTGAGCGCGTCCGATTGGATCCCCCCATGGAGTGCTGACCGGGTCGTCATCACCGCGGCCGAGGCGCCTCTCGACCGCCGTCCAGATCTGAAGGTGCCGGGCGACCCGTTCCTCGCCGACGTCCTCGGACCTGACTTCACCGGGTATTCGTCAACTGGGCAGTGTCAAGCCATAAGGACGGTCCTCGCGTCCCAGGATTCAGCGACAATCGTGGTCAATCTGCCTACCGGCAGCGGGAAAAGCGCCGTGGCGCTCGCCCCGGCACTCCTGCAGTCCGCCGCCGGCGGTGTCTCCGTCGTTGTCGTGCCGACCACGAGCCTTGCGCTGGACCAGGAACGCGCCGTCCGCGCGCACCTAGCGAGCGCCGAACCGGACGGTGACCATCCGGCTAGATTCGCCTACTACGGCGGCCAACCTGAACCGGAACGCTCCGGCATCCGTGTGGCGATCCGCGCCGGGGCGCAACGAGTGCTTTTCGTATCACCGGAGTCGCTGCTCACGTCCCTCGCTCCGAGCTTTTACGCCGCCGCAGAAGCGGGCCATCTGCGCTACTTCGTCATCGACGAAGCGCACACGGTGACAAGTTGGGGCACTGAGTTCCGTCCCGAGTTCCAGGCCCTGAGCGGTTTCCGGCGTGACCTGCTACGAGTTGCCAATACAGTCGGCCGTCCCGGATTCAGGACACTGCTCATGTCGGCAACCCTCACGGAGGACGCTCTCAGTACTCTTGTCACCCTGTTCGGCGAACCCGGCCCAGTGGAGTACGTGGCATCCGTGTTCGTGCGCCCGGAGCCCGAATACTGGATCCACGCCTGCGAAACAGCCGACGAACGGATTCGCCTGGTGCTCGACGCGATCCGGCACCTTCCGCGCCCGGTCGTCATCTATACGAGCCGACCTGAGGACGCCAGTGCCCTGGCGACAAACGCGCGAGCCGACGGTCACCAGCGTGTCGCGGTGGTAACCGGCGCCACCTCTCCGGGTGAGCGGGGCCGGATCATCGGGCAGTGGCGCGGAGAATCCTTCGCCCCGGAACTCAACGCCCCGGTGAGCGATGTCGACATCGTCATCGGCACTAGTGCCTTCGGCCTCGGTGTCGATCAGGCCGACGTTCGGGCCGTGCTGCATGCTTGCGTCCCTGAATCCATCGACCGCTATTACCAGGAAGTGGGCCGCGGGGGCCGGGATGGTCTCGCCTCCGCGGCGATCATGCTGCATACGCCGTCAGACCTGGGCATAGCGGAGAACCTGAGCGCCACCCGATTGATCGGCGTGGAACTCGGCCTCGAGCGCTGGTCCGCCATGCTGCACGCCGCCGAGCATCTCGGCGCCAGCCGCTACCGAGTCTCGCTGGATACCCGCCGGAGCGCGATCGTCCGCCAGAGCCGGGGAAACGAGGCATGGAATCTGCGCACGCTGTCGCTGATGATGCGGGCCGGGCTGATCCGCGCGGACTCCGAGGCTCCCCCCGTGGCGGATGAGTCCGGCGGGGACGAGGCGAGCGATGCGTTCCGTCGCTATATCAGGTCTGCCGTCATCGAAGTTACCCACCCGGGGCACGTTGATCCGGATGTGTGGCGGCAAGTGGTCGAGCCGGCCCGCCGCAGGACCGTACGGGCCGCTGAATCCGGATACTCCCTCATGCTTCAAGCCCTTAGCGGTTCATGTGACTTCGCCGACATCTTCGTCCAGGCCTACGCGATCGCGCCTGATGCAACACTGGGGACCCGGGGCCAGACAGTCCCGCAACGGAGTTGTGGCGGCTGCCCGCACTGCAGGGAAATCGGCCGTCGTCCGTACTCCGGTTCAACCGGCATGCCCGAACCCGTGACCCACCCGCAGTCACTGGTCAGCCCTGCCCTGAGCGAAGTTGTCGGCGGGCAGACGGGAACCTTGATCGTCATGATCGACCCCCAGCCGTTGCGCCGCCGACGCCGCTGGCCGGAGTTCGCCGAGTTGCTGGTGGCACTCATACGTCACGGTGTCCGGTTGCTGAGCGCGCCTCCTGAGGTCCTCGGTCTCGATGCGGTAAAAACAGCGCATCGGGCAGCCCGGGACGGCTTTCTGTTTCTCGAACCGAACCCGGCGCATATTTTCGCGCCCAAGGTTCCTACGGTCATCGTCCACGACCCCCTGGAGGATCAGCCCATCGTGCGTGAGTCGTATTTCCGGGCGCCCAGCGCCCCTTACCTGCGCGTCGTGCTCATTCCGCCGGACGCGCGCGATCCGGAGCGCCCCGACCGCCCAGTCGCCGAGACGCGCCACCCCAACCTGGACGCCGAGACCCTCCTGGCGATGCTCTGATGGCTCTCCTTTTCCCGCCGCAGATTCTGCCCGCCGTCGCCCGGGTGCTCTTCCGGGAGTTGCAGCGAGCGGAGGGTTTCGGGCTGCCGAGAGCCGAACTCGCCAAGGCCGTCGCGCCTGCCGCCGTGTCGCGCCGGGATGGGGACGCGGCATCTGGCGAACCCGGATCGAGAGGCTTCGACGACACGGTGACCGCCTGCCTCGTGATCGGGTTGTTCGACCGCGACGGCGACGTCATCCGCCTCCACCCTGATCTCCCCGACCACGTCCGCGATCGAGGGCAGCGCGACCGGCAATTCCGGCCGCTCGTTCGCGAGCTCGCCCTCCGCGATGCGCTGAACTACGATCTGTGGGATTCCTCCGAGGGCGCCCGCGATCTCACACGCGCGCTCGCGTGGTATCTCGGCCAGGATCCGCTCCGGCCGCCGGCGCCGTGGAACCAGCCTGGCGGCGTGGACGTGGCTCAGAATCGGCAGTTCGACGCGGGTGACAGCATCTTTTCCAATGACACACGCTGGGGTGCATTTGACCGGTGGGCGCCGTTCCTGGGATTCGGCTGGCACCTGCCGCACAACGGAAATGACGTCCTGGTACCGGATCCGACCGAGGCTATCCGACATGAAATCCCATCGGTACTCACCGCGACGCGACTGGAGGTCGGTCACGTCCTCGAGGAACTCGGCCATCGCATCCCCGTCCTCGACGGTGGCACGTACCGGCGCGAGGTCGAGGCGCGGATGAGGCCGGAAGCGGTCCGTGGCGGACCCGACCTGCTGTCACCTTCACTTGCACATGCCCTGCTCAGGCTGCGCGACGAACGAGTCATCGTCCTGGAGGACCTCCCCGACGCGTCGCTGAAGGTCCGACTCCCCGAGCGTTTCGGCCCGGAGCGGACGATTACGCACGCCTCACTCGCTTCACCCGCCGGGAAGCAAAGGCCCACGTCATGACCCAATCATTCCAGGGCTACGTCTGCTGGACGTCGGCCAACGTCAACGACACGGTCGTCGTCGACGCCGTCAACCCTTCGCCCGCGGTGTTCCTCGCCACCCACCGTCCGAGCCAGATGCTCCGGCGAGATTTTTCCGCCGCCGAGGGTGGCACTCTCATCAACGAGGAGCAGCTACTCGAGGACTTCCTGGTGCCAAACCCAGGCCTGCTGTTCCTGCCCATCGTCGGCGAGTCGGGCACAGGAAAATCCCACCTGGTGCGGTGGCTCCATCTGCGCCTGCCCCAGGACGACAGCCGCAAAGTCGTCTATATCCCCAAATACGGCACGAACCTCCGGCGTGTGATCGAACTGATCCTGAGCGACATGACCGGGAGCGCGGTTGACGAACTCCGCGGCGAACTCGACAAGGCTGCGGACTCCCTGGACGAAGCGGGGGCGCCCGCGCGACTGCTGAACGAACTCGCCGCGAGCATCGAGGACCGGTCGCGCGAGCCTCGGCCATCGCCGCCTCGCCCCCACGACGAATACCGCCAGTGGCTCGAGGTAGAACTTCCGAAACTCCTGCTCGACAGCGTGTTCCGCTCCAGGCTGCTCGAGCCGACCGGCGCCATCTATCGCCTGGTCCAGGAAGCCCTCAAGGGCAAGCGGGATGGTGACACATCGCAGGCCTTCGAGTTCACGATCGAAGACCTTCCCCTGACCGTCGCGAACGCGGCCCGGGCCAACAAGGACGTCCAGGTTCTCTTCAGCCAGCTCATCGATTCGCCAACCTTGCGGGCCGTTGCGGTCGAACTCCTGAACGAAAACCTCGGCCCCGCCGTACGAACACTGTTCGGAATGGGCGGATCGCGTCTTTCCGACGTCATGCTGTCGGTCAGGCGGGAACTCCTCGCCCGTTCGACCGAACTGGTCCTTCTCATCGAAGATTTCACGATCCTGCAGGGAATTCAGGGAGAATTGCTCGATGCCCTGACCGAACCCCCCGTCCGCGGGGGGGAGCAGGTGCTCTGCCCGATTCGGGTGGCGATGGCCGTCACCACCGGCCCCTTCGCCGCTTTGGCGAGAACCTTCAGCACCCGCGGCGAGTTCACCGGGTACGCCTACAGCCTGGACCTCCCCCTCGCCCAGGCGGGTCATGGCGTCGCGCCCGACGACGTGGCCGACTTCGTCGCCGGTTATCTGAACGCCTCCAGGCTCGGCCAGGCAAGACTTGAGCAGGCGCTGAAGGAGGCGGGGCCGGAACGCGCGACGCACCGGCGCTGGGTCCCGAATGCCTGCGACGAGTGCCGGTACCAGGACACCTGCCACGAGGCGTTCCGCACCTCCCGCGACGGGTTCGGGCTGTACCCCTTCAACGCGTCGGCGCTTGACCGCGCGGTAAAGGCGCAGTCACCCAAGAACTTCGACCCGCGGCGGATCCTGGGGAGAGTCCTGCGTTACACGCTTGACCAGCACCGGGTCGACATCACCCGGGGCGACTTTCCGTCAAGCACGTTCGCCCGGCACTTCGCTTCGCCCCGTCTTCCGGTCCTGGATCCCGACCTCGTCGAGGACATCCGGTCCCTGGATCCCGCGCACGCGGACCGCCGAGTGGTGCTCTTGACGTTCTGGGGTGGTCGGCCGGCCAAAATTGTGAACCTGCCCGCCGGTATCCACGAAGCATTCGCGCTTCCCGGCCTCAAGGACACCGAACTCCACCGGCCGCCCAGGCCCGCCGGGCCGCTTGACGGGGGGCCGGAGCCAGTGCCCGGCACGGGCGGTCGCCCGCAACTGCCGCCCCAGGTCCAGCGCAACCTCGGCAACATCGATCAGTGGAGTGGTGGGACGACGGAACTCGACCAGGCCCTGGCCGGCGAACTCCGCAAGTTCCTGCACGCCGCCGTCGTGGCCTTCATCGACTGGAACGACGAACTCCTTCTGCAGTCCGAGGACGGCGTGGGGTCGCGGAACGGAAAGTATTTCCGGCACTCCTCGATCGACATCGACAACGCGCGTGGGGGAGGGACCCCGCCGTCCACCGCCGTGACGATCCACCTTCCCGCGTCTCCTGAATCCGCGGCACTGCTCCGCAGCATCGTGCTGTACCGGCATCACGGTCACTGGACGTTCGACCGCGGTGACGAGAGACTGCGGCGGTTGACCGCTCGCCTGGAGGTGTGGGCACGTGACGTCATAGCGACAGTCCGGGCCGGCGGAGAGCGCCAGAGAACCTGGGACCCGGTTTCCGCGGCTACCGAATTGCTGCTTTTCACGGCTCGGGTGCTGAACCTTCCTGGAGCGCATAGCCAGGTCAACACGGATCTTGCCAGCGCTCTCCTGACCGAGGTGACACAGGCTCCGGCTCGCCGCAGCAGTTCCTGGGACCGACTCGCCGACGCGTGCGCTAGCGATAACCGCCGGAAGGTCCGGGACGCACTCCTCGCCCGGATCGGTGCTCGCCAGGGGCAGGGACGTCCGCACGCCATTGACGGCACCGCCCTGACGCCCGCGGTAACAGCCCTCAAGCGGACATGGACCCTGACGCCATCGCCCGACGAGGCGCCGACAGAGTTCAAGCGCCTGTACAACGACATACAAAACAGGCTCGAGCAGGCCGTCGGCGACGAATTCGCCCGACTGCGCGCCTGGCACGAACGCGTGACCGCGGCAGTGGACGCCGACGGCACACCGGCGGACATCGCCGACGCCGTGACACGAGCAAGCGAGGCCGCCGTGGCAGCCGGAATTTTCGAGCCCCAGCGTCTGCGCGGTGAGTTCGAGCAGACCGTCCGCGCCTTCCGGCGTACGAGGTACTCCGTGATACGCGAAGTCGGCGAACTACTCACTCAGCCGCCATTGCCTGTTACCGGCAAGCTCCTCAGCGAACTCGCCACGGGCCGTGCCCGGCCGATGACAGAGATTGACCAGTTCGTCAACCAGGCAGGTCAGATCATCAGCGCCTCTCAGGCGCGCGCCGCACAACAGATCGCCACCCTGCGGGCGGGAGACAGCGGCAACGATGAGTTGCTCACGTTCGAGACAGCGCTCGGGGAATTCGAGGAACTAATCAGGGAGGCGCGCGGATGATCCTCGATGACGCCGCTCGACTCGAGGTGCTCGCCGCCGAGGTTATCGCCCTGCGTCTCTCGCAACAGCATGGCCAGTCACTGGCCCACCGCAAGCGACTTACCGACACCCTGCTCGCGCGCACCAGAGACGCGTCGACCTCAAGTGCGGCCATCTCGCAACGGCTCGGCGAAATGCCCTCATCATCTCCGCTCTTCGACGCGGTCCTAGCCAGGATCAGCGAATGGAGATCGGCGCTCGACGAAGATCTCGGCCAAGCGCTCGCTGGTGACCTGTTCACGACATTTCAGGGTTCTGCCGTGAAGGCGGTAAGTGAACTCGAGCGGAGCGCCCGTAGTAGATGGGAACGCTACGCCGTCCAGAAAGCCCCTGAGATCTCGGGTGAGGTCTTGGCGGCGTTGGAAGCCGACCCGCATGCGGGATCGACGGTCACCAGGATCAGGCACCTGTCGAAAACGCTCGGTCGTATCAGGGGCCTCGCCCTCCCGAGCCCAGCAGAGTTGGACGAATTCGACCAGACGATCGCGGAACTCCGCAGCGCCTGGTCCACCCTGGACGTCGCGAGCCTCAGCCCAGAGATCGTTACCTTCCTCCGGGCCGCGAACAGCGACCACGGCGCGCCTCTCGAACTCCTCACCACTTCCGTCCGCGAATGGCTCGAGCAACGGGGCGCCGCGAGCCACTACGTCGTCCGCCCCGCGGATCAATGACCCCCTCGGAACTGCTGCTCCTGCTCGACCAGTTCGAACGGTCGGAAGCAGCCCTGCTGACATGGGGTTACGTCGACAGCGGGTACACAGAGGAAGAGGTGGTGCGCCAGGTTCAGCGCCTGCTGGGCCTAGACGACTCCGAGACAGAAGAAGCTATCGAGGAGTTGCTCAACCGCCAGTGGCTCATCAGGACCCGGCAAGGCCGGCGCGTTATCTACCGCACCCGGTCGGCCGAGACAATCCGCCTCATGGCACGACTGCGCCAACTTTTCCCACAGCACCTCGGCAACGGTTCCTGGCGGTACGCGCCCGCGCTTGTCTCAGACTTCCGGTATATGCTCCGGCCGAGAACATACCCCGACCGTGGGACAGACCCGGCCGAAGCGGAAGATGCGATCGCCGGGAGCCGCGACGGCATCGTGCGCCAAGCCCTCGGCGCCCTCCTCAGCCGCGGTGAAGATTTCAAGCTCGCGCGGTTCCAGGTCCTCGCCGCCCAGCGCATCCTCGATGACCTTGAGGGACACACGTCCCGCGGTACGATCATCGGCGCAGGCACAGGCAGCGGCAAGACCCTGGCGTTCTACCTGCCAGCACTCGCGCACGTCGCACGCCGCATTAGCCGGGACCCGTGGACGAAAGCCATCGCGGTCTACCCGCGGAATGAACTGCTCAAAGACCAGTTCTCTGAGACCTTCATAGAGGCGCGCCGCCTGGACGGGCTACTCGCCGGACCAGGGCGGCGCAAGCTCACCATCGGCGCCTTCTTCGGCCTCACTCCGCATTCCGCGCAGGCACTCCTGAGCCGCCCGGATTGGCACCGCCAGGGCGCAGGCTTCATCTGCCCCTACCTGCGCTGCCCGCACTGCGAGGGGGATCTGATCTGGCCGGAGGGCGACGTCCGCGCCAACCGTGAACGCCTGGCCTGCGGCAGATCCGGATGCGGCGCGATCGTCACCGACGACGAGGTCATTCTCACCAGGGCACGGATGCGGCAGGCGCCGCCAGATGTCCTCTTCACGACGACGGAGATGCTCAACCGGCAGTTGTCGGACACCACCAACGGACACGTCTTCGGTGTCGGGCCGCGAGCGGTCAGGAAACCGGAGGTGATGCTCCTCGACGAGGTGCACACCTACGAGGGCACCACGGGAGCGCAAGCGGCCTACGTGATCCGCCGCTGGCGCCATGCGGTCCGCCGTCCGGTCCAGTTCGTCGGGCTATCCGCTACGCTCCGGGACGCGCAGGCGTTCTTCGCGCAGTTGGTGGGCCTCGCCGACCACGCTGTCTTGAGCATCACCCCCAGCACCGGTGATCTCGTCAGCGAGGGCATGGAGTACCTGCTGGCGATCCGCGGTGATCCGGCTTCCGGGGCCAGCCTTCTGGCAACGACAATCCAGGCGTCGATGCTGCTGCGCCGTGCGCTCAACCACCATGCGGCTGCGGAGAACGCGTTCGGCACTCGACTGTTCGCATTCACTGACGACCTCGACGTTACTAACCGCCTGTACTTCGACCTTCTCGACGCGGAGGGGCAGGACAGTTGGGGACGTCCTAACCCGCGCGGAAACGGCCCGCTTGCCGCCCTGCGTGCCAGCACGGCACCCGAGCACTCCGCACGGCAGACGCTCGGTCAGGCCTGGGACATGTGCGAGGCCATCGGATTCCACCTCGATGGGGGTGATTCCTTGCGGATCGGGCGAACCAGTTCCCAGGACCCCGGAGTCGCCAGTACGAGCGACATCGTCGTCGCAACGGCCTCCCTTGATGTCGGGTTCAACGACCCCACTGTCGGCGCGATACTCCAGCACAAGGCTCCCCGTGGCTCCGCCCAGTTCCTCCAGCGAAAGGGACGCGCTGGCCGGATCCGGGGAATGAGGCCCTGGACGGTCGTGGTGCTGTCGGACTACGGCCGCGACCGACTCGCCTACCAAGGCTACGATCTCCTTTTCGACCCGTCGCTCGAAGCCAGCACGCTGCCCGTCCAGAACACCTACGTGCTGCGCATACAGGCAGCCTTCGCCCTGATGGACTGGCTGGCCTCGAAGATGCCGCAGCACCTCCGCGGATCAGTCTGGCTCGACCTTGCCGGCCCCCCTGAACGCAACCAGTCGCTGAGCCGGAACGCGCCGGACCGGCAGCGCCGCGAACTTGAACTCATCGAACGTGCCATGACAGACGAGGCCGTGCAATCTGACCTGCTCAGCTTCCTGCAGGATGCGCTCCAGTTGACTCGCGAGCAGACCCAGATCGTGGCGTGGGAGGCGCCGCGGTCCCTGCTACTGGAAGTACTCCCAACCCTGTGGCGCCGCCTGGCATCCAACTGGAGCAGCGACGGCACCCCCGGCGCGGACTACCAGGTCCGCTGGCAGCCAATGCCAGACTTCGTGCCAGCGAACTTGTTCAGCGATCTCAATCTGCCTGAGACTCGCATTCAGCTTCCACCCGCTCAGCGCGGCGAGGAGGAGAGTGAAACCCAGGCCCCCGTACTCCAAGCCCTCCGCACCTTCGCCCCGGGCAGGATCTCCCGTCGTTACAGCGTGGAGCACCGCTATGTCCGTCACTGGGTGCCAGTCCCGCTAAATGCAGGCGCAGCAGAACTGGAGGTCACGGAATTCGCCGACGGTGCCGACCTGGGAACTTTCATTTTCGGCAGCGGCCAGAACGCAGAGACCTACCGATGCATACGCCCGTGGTCCATCCGCACCCAGCGGCCGGACACGAGGCTGCTCGACTCAACCAACGCGACTTTGGAATGGCGCTCTCAGTTCGCCCCGATGGATCATGGTGACGAACTCGACATCCCCTCCCCGTCACCATGGGATGACCTGGCTCGGGCCCTGACAGTCTTCATGCACGCCCGCCGATCGGGCATCGACCTGAGTCGGCTGGCCGTCGCCTCTCACGCGACCCTGGCCTTCGAGGGCGGCCGTCAAACCACGGTCGACGCGACTTTCACCGCCGCCAGCCAGCCCGCAGGCCTAGGCTTCACCTTGGACGTCGATGCCATCCGACTGCAGGCCCGGATTCCGGTATTCTTCTCGCCCGGCTCGGCGTATCACTCGGATGCCTCATCCATGCAGTCCTTCCGCGCCGCCTATTTTCAGCACCTGGTAGAAACGGATCGTCTTCTGCTCGCAATAGCGAGCCCGTTCCAGCTCCAGTGGCTCTCGCAGCTCTATCTGTCAGTCGCGGTCGAGCGTGCCCTAGAGGACAATGTCGGACTCGAAGACGCTCAAGCACTACTGGAGAGTCAGTCGCTTGCACAAGAACTTGGACGTTCCCTAGATGTGATCTTCCGCGCACTGCCGACGCAGACGGATGCCGACATGCCCGCTGACGCCGACGATCCTGACCCTCCCCGCCAGCGCCTGCAGCAGGCCCTGGCCGCGTTGACGCATGACCCGGCTGTGACGCGAAGACTCACCGCTCTCGCTCCCGTCCTGTGGAGCGACCCAGATGATTCCTGGCAACAGTGGGCGGCGCAGCGATTCGCGACGACGCTCGGCGCCGGCTTGCTCGAGGGCGCGAACCGTCTCTGCCGGGATACCGGCGCCCAGAACCTGGTGCTCGACATCGACGTCGACCACTCCGGATCAACCTGTGAGATCTGGCTTTCCGAGCCCTCGATCGGCGGCGGCGGCATCATCGAGGAGTTCGCGCGCCGGTACAGCGATGATCCCCGTCGTTTCTTCCGGCTCGTAGAGTCAGCCCTGGCCCCCTCAGACTTCGAGGTCGTCGATATAGAACTCACGCGGGCACTGGGTATGGCGGTCAACAATTCAGCGCTGCGCCTGTGCCTGGCGGACGTCCGGTCCGCTACCTCCCAGGCGGCCACCACGGCGTCGGTCCAGGCACTGCTGGCGGCCCTCGCCGCCCGCAGTGTGTCCGTCAGCCATCCGGTCGCCGCGGCGCTGAACGCCCGGGTCCTCAGGCCCGGGAGTTCGGCGCAGACTGACGAACTCTTGTACAGCCTCCTCTGCCGGCGGCGGGCAGAGGAGGCCCGCCTGGGCATCGAGATCGACGCGAGGGTGTTCGCGTTCGTCGCCAGCGCCTCCGACGAGATTGACCGGGCGGTCCCGCCGCCAGTGGGGGCGACGGAGGACCCGCGGCAGCGGCGCTTCGCGGCGATCTACGGGCTCCTCTGGCCGCGCGGATCGGCGGTGCGAGCGAGTTCCTTGCGGGCCTACAATCCGTACCACCCTCACCCACCGACCGACCGCACCCTCGTTCTCGCCGCACTCCGGCCGACTACCCCGGTCGTGCCGCTGAGCTACCCCCAGTGGCGCCGACTGCTCGTGACCGCCCTCGTCGATGAGGGCTCCGCATTCCTGTCGGCGTCTCCGGCGGAAGCCCGTGATCTGCGAGGCGCAGTCATGGAGGTCCAGGGAACCCCCGTCGATGCCGGATTCCTGATGCTGCACCCGCGAGTGATCGGCGTCATCCGGGACAACGAAGAAGTCCGTGTTCGTCTCGAGTTGCGTGAGGCTTTCCAGTGACCGACCGCCCGACCCGGCACATCCACAAGTCGTCCTGGCGCTGCCAGGACGAGGTCAGGGAACTGCTCCAGGCAATCTTCGTCGGAGAGATGCTGGCGCCCAGCCGATGTCTGTGGCTGGTCTCGCCCTGGATCAGTGACATCCCGGTCATCGACAATCGGTCCGGGGCGTTCGATGCACTCGATCCCTCCTGGGGGCCTCGTGTCCTGCGCCTCGGCGAGGTCATCGCGCGGAGCCTCCAGACCGGCACCACGGTAGTGGTGGCAACACGGCCCCTGCCGCACAACCGCCCGTTCCTGTCGCAGTTGGCATCGATGGCGTCCGATCTCGGAGTCACCTCGTCTCTCCTGCTCAACCGGGCTGAGGATCTGCATGAGAAGGGACTGCTCGCTGACGACTTCTATCTCGGCGGCTCGATGAACTTCACCTTCGGTGGAGTCGAACTGCTTGAGGAAACCGTGACGTTCGACACGGCGGAAGAGGTCGTGGCGCACGCCCGCCTCGTCTACTACGAACGTTGGGGCGGCGAACTGCCGACGGTGCCCGCATGACGTCCGCGGCTGCTGCTGACGCGTTCCTGGCGGCCTTCTTTGGGGAGGGAAACGACCTCTCGCTGGGCGTCCTTGCCCGAGATGTCCCGCAACTCGCCGCGTGGCTCGACGAGCGACTGGCCCAGTTCAGGCGGGAACCAGGCGCTGCCCATGTCCTGCCGCGCCGCATCGCGGGCCGGACCCGATGGTACGGGCTCGCCCACTCAGACCGTCAGTTGAAAGAACTGTCAGGAGTACTTGAGGCGTTCATCGTGCCGGCGTACGCTCGGGTCGATCGACGCGCGGCGCTAGACGGCAACGATCCCGTCGACTCGGCGGTCATGGCGTTTACCGACGGCCATGCCCTGGTCCTTGACGTGCTCCCCGGGCAGCAGCAGCAGGTGCGCCGTGCTCTCGAACTCTTCGGGACCCTGGACGCCAGGCGCCCGCGTCGCCAGCTTGCTCTGTCACGCCCCCTGGGACGGCTGTTGCGCGAGTTCGAGATGGCGGTTCTCGCCTCCGAGGAGGATGCCTCCGGGCACCTTCTCAGGGAGATCGAGCAGACAGGGCAGTTGTCCGCGCAGAACCTCGCTTTCCTCCGCATCCGTCGGCTGGCCGGGCTGCGCCGATTCGATGCGGTACTCGGCATGCCCGAGTTGGCGACGGTGCTGGCCATCCGAAGGCCAGCGAGAGTATCGGCAAGCCTGCTCGAAGCCGTATACGTGACCGAACTCGCAAGGTACGAGGCGGATGGCGACCCGGAAGGCGCGCTTCGGCACTTTTCCGATGTCGTGCTGTCGAAGTACCCGGCGCTGTTCAAGTCACGGCATGGCCTTCAGACTCCGGAGGCCGTCAAGAGCTTCATGCTGCACGCCGTCGCCGTGCGCCCAGGCGATGCCGAGGCCCGCGCGCAACTGCTCGCATCGCCAGACCTCAGCCAGACAGACCGCCAGTTCGCGGAGCAGTTGGCGGGATTGGCCCAAGGGCCCGCGCCCGCGGCAGATACCCTCGCCGATGCTGTCTCCGCGGCTCATGCCGGAAACTACGATGCCGCGCTGCAGATAGCAGACCGTCAGCCCGCCAGCGTGGAGCGGGCGGAGTTGCTGATCCGGTGCGCATATGAGATCGACTCGATCGACGCGATGAGGGTCGCCGCCGCTGCCGTCAGACGCCTGGATCCCGGACAGCGCGACGCCCTCGTCACCTCCAGACTGTATGCCACGCTGTGGTCTTGCATCAGTGAGGAACTCGCCGGTACGTCCAGTGGGATGGCGGATGAGGGGCCCGGATCATGGAGTGAATGGTTTCGGCAGGCCGTTGAAGGCCGCGCGGTACCTAACGCCATCCAGATCGCGGAGCGGGCGGTCGTCGAGTGGTCAACCGAGGATTTCAGCGCCCAGGACAGCCGAACGATCGCCGGACTCCTTAACCGCGACATCGCTCCGCAGCCCATGCGGCTGGTGAAAGACGCATTGCCCCACTTCCTGGCATTTATCGAGCGGGCAAGCGAGCCAACCAGGCACCGGGAACTCCTGGACGACATTGCCGTTCTCCTCATGTCCGAGGAAGAGTTGGGCGTGGCCGACGTCCAGGTAATAGCCAACCTCTCAGGGCTACTCCTGGAGATCGGTCTATCAGCGGATCGTTACCGTCAACTGGTCGAAGACTTCTGTGCCCTTTGGGAGCGAGTCGACTCACCGGTTCATCTCGACTCCGCGATCGACATACTCGACGTGCTCCTGGTGCAGGCCTGTCCTAACCTCGGCATCCGGGCGGCATTCTTCCGGAAACTCCTCGCCAGCTTCCAGCGCTGGCAACGCAGGATCCGGACGGATCAATGGGCACTGCTGGCGGAACTCGCTAGCGAACTCGGGGAATTGGAGGTCGTACAGGCTGTCCGCCCGGCCGAGGACCAGCCCGATAGTGCCGCCGCGGCTGCGGCCTCTCGCGGTGCACTGGTCGGCCAGGTGATCGCGATCTACACGCTGACCGACGCCGCGGCAGTCCGTGCCGCCGACTTCCTGGCGCGCAACTTCGATGGTGTCACCGTTGAAGTGTCGAACGACCATGTTGCGTCGGACCGGTTGCGGGCACTGGCCCGGACAGCAGACGTCTTCGTAGTGGCAACGCGAAGCGCGAAACATGCGGCGACGACCTTCATCGAGGCACAGCGCCCACCTGGGAGACCTATCCTCTACGCAGCCGGGAAGGGCTCCGCTAGCCTGATACGCGCCGTGTACGCATACGTGTCGTCGTAACGATCGGCATCGGGGCGCCTGCGGGCTCGGGTCATGCAGGCCACTGATTCCGCGTGTCGGCAAGGCCCGGCGAACCTAACTGCTGCACGTTCCTCCGGCGTGCCATCGGGTCCCAGCGAGACCAAGCCGCTAAAATTACAAACTTGTTGTTCACCATGCCACCCGGATATTGCAATCCCAGGCGTCGCGTCTAGTTGCACTAATCACCATCCGCGCCTGGCCGTGCGGTGGTAGGACGGACAACCGGTAGGTGACCGTGATCGGACGGAGGTGGGCACGATGACAGGCAAGCCTGCGGTGGTGCTGCTCAGCGGCGGACTGGATTCCACCACAGTGCTGGCGATCGCGCGTGCGGAAGGCTACGTTCCGTACGCGCTAAGTTTCAGTTACGGGCAGCGGCACAGCGTTGAACTGGAGGCCGCCAGGCAGGTCGCCGAGGCATTCGGAGTGGCCAGGCACGTAGTGGCCGATATTGACCTGCGGGTGTTCGGCGGCTCGGCGCTGACCGATGAGATCAGCGTGCCGCACCACGAGAGCGTGGATGACCTGACCGGCGACATCCCGGTCACCTACGTCCCGGCACGCAACACGATCTTCTTGTCGTACGCGCTGGCCTGGGCCGAGGTCCTGGGATCAAGCGACGTGTTCATCGGCGTCAACGCCCTCGATTACAGCGGCTACCCGGACTGCCGGCCCGAGTACATCCGCGCCTACCAGCAGATGGCCGACTTCGCGACCAAAGCTGGGGTCGAGGGCAGGCAGCACCTGCAGATCCACACTCCGCTGATCAAGCTGTCCAAGGCACAGATCATCGAGCGAGGACTCGCGCTCGGTGTGGACTACTCGCTGACTCACAGTTGCTACGATCCCGACCCCAGCGGCCATGCCTGCGGTACCTGTGACTCCTGCCTGCTGCGCCAGCGGGGGTTCGCCGAAGTTGGCCTGGAAGACCCGGCGCTCGTCCCGGCGCCGGGGCGCGCGGTATGACCTACCGAGTCAAGGAGATCTTCTACACCCTCCAGGGTGAGGGCACTCACGCTGGTCGCCCCGCGGTGTTCTGCCGGTTCACTAGCTGCAACTTGTGGACCGGCCGGGAAAAGGATCGTTCTCGCGCGATCTGCCGGTTCTGCGACACCGACTTCGTCGGCACCGACGGGCCCGGTGGGGGCCGGTTCGCCACCGCTCAAGACCTCGCCTCGGCGGTGGCTGCTGCGTGGCGCGGTCAGGTGCATGCTCGGGCTCACCCGTTGGTGGTGTGCACGGGCGGAGAACCGCTGCTGCAGCTCGACCTAGCCGCCGTCGAGGCGCTGCATGCGGCCGGGTTCGAGGTGGCGGTCGAGACCAACGGGACTCAGGATGCCATTGCGGGGCTTGACTGGATCTGCGTCAGCCCGAAGGCGGGCGCGCCGCTGAGGCTGGTTAGAGGCGATGAACTCAAGCTCGTCTACCCGCAAGAAGGAGCCGACCCGGAATTGTACGAGGGCCTGGACTTCCCGCGTCTGCTATTGCAGCCGATGGATGGGCCCGAGCGGGAGAGAAATACCCGCCTCGCGGTGGAGTACTGCATGGCCCATCCGCAGTGGGTGCTGAGCCTACAGACGCATAAGTACCTGGGGATCGCGTGATGGAGATCTTCCGCGAGTTCACTTTCGAGGCGGCGCACCGGCTGACTCACGTCCCAGACGGGCACAAGTGCGCACGCCTGCACGGTCACTCCTACCGGGTCGAGGTCCACGTGGACGGGCCGGTCGGGAAGGACACCGGCTGGGTGATGGACTTCCAGGAGATCAAGGACGCGTTCGCGCCCCTTCACGACCAACTCGACCACCATTACCTGAACGAGGTCACCGGCCTAGGAAACCCCACCAGCGAGAACCTTGCCCGGTGGATCTGGGCGCGGCTGGCCGGAACGCTGCCGCTCTCGAAAGTCGTGGTCCGCGAGACATGTACCTCCGGGTGTATTTATCGGGGAGAGGCGGCCTGATGCTCGAAGATGTCCAGGACCGCTTCGATGACCGGCAGCTGCCCATCGGCGAGGTCGGCATCAGCGGGATCCGCTACCCCGTCGCCGTATGGGACCGGGAGCACGGCAGGCAGGACACCGTCGCCGAGATCAGCATGTCCGTAGACCTGCGCCCTGATGTCAAGGGTGCACACCTCAGCCGGTTCGTCGAGATCCTGCACGACTGCGCCGGAGAACTCAGCCCGCACACGATCCCGGTCATCCTCGACAAACTGCGGCAGCGTCTCGACTGCCGCCGGGCCCAGTTTCATGCCGACTTCCCGTATTTCATGCAGAGAACAGCCCCGGTGACGGGCTCGGCTGCGCTGATGGACTACCGGTGCCAGTTGTCGGGCCGCAGCGAGGGCAGCGGCACGGTTCTCACCTTGGCTGTGCGGGTGCCGGTTACCAGCGTCTGCCCCTGCAGCAAGGCGATCAGTGACTACGGGGCCCATAACCAGCGCGGGCACATCACGTTGCGGGTCCAGCCTCGCGACGAGGGCGGCGTACCCGTAATGGTGTGGCTTGAGGAACTCATCGAAATCGCGGAGGTCTCTGCCTCCAGTCCAGTCTTCCCGCTGCTCAAACGGCCCGACGAACGTTACGTGACCATGCGAGCGCACGATCATCCGGTATTCGTCGAGGACATGGCACGCGCTGCGGCGTGCGCGCTAAGTCATGACGGCCGGATGGTCTCATTCGAGGTTGAAGCAGTCAACGACGAGAGCATCCACAACCACGCCGCATTCGCGCGCATCGACTCCAGGCAGTTGCCAGGCCGTCAGCCTGCATCAAACTCAGCACTGTCGGCCGCAGGGAACTCCCGATGACAGAGGACGCCTGCCAGCCGGGACGGCTCACGACCGTTCACGTGATCGTCACGTGCGCTAACCGGAAGAGCCGCCCCATTCCCGCACGCCTGCAACTCGGTCAGGTCCCAGGGCGTACCCCAGGTCAGCGAGCCCAGAGGTGGGTTTCCCGTCTGGTCCAAGAGGATGTGCCGCAGGTTGCTGCGCTGGAACTATATGCGGGAGAGCACTGGTCGGTCGCACGGGGGTTTCCGGCACTGCACCGGCCAGGTGAGGTCATACGCCTGTGGGCGTGCTCGGCGGGCTACGGCCTGATTCCCGCTGAAACGCCCGTCAAGCCGTATCATGCGACGTTGACGCCCGGGCAGGCTGATTCAGTCCCCGGCGACCCCGCGTCCTGGTGGTCGCTCTTGAGCGAATGGCCCGGTCCTACGCCGGAGCATCCGCGGAGCATCCGCGCACTCGTGGCCGCCGACCCGACCGCAGTGTTCATGTTCGTGCTGTCCAAGTCCTACCTGCGTGCCTGCGGGGCCGATATCGCCAGCGCCCGTGACGACATCACCGATCCGGACCGGCTTTTCATCGTGTCCGCCGGCACGCGGCCGGAGGGTGACCTGGCCGCCTCCATAGTCCCGGCCGATGCCCGACTGCAAGCGCGCTTCAGCGGCACCCGCCGGGCCCTCAACGCCCGCATCGCCGCGAACCTGCTGGCGGAAGGTATCCGCGGTAAGGAGGATGCCGCCGCCTACCTGGCGCGAATGCTTGCGGTGCAGCCTCCTATCCCGCGCTACAACCGCAGTAAGCAATCCGACCGCGAAATCCTTGACCTCATCGCCCGGCGCCTGGCCCAGGCACCAGTAACCTCAGCCCACCGGCTGCTGCGCGAGTTCCGGGATGCCGGGCTGGCGTGCGAGCAGCGCCGATTCAGCCAGTTGTACCGCAAAGTCGTGGAGGTAATACCGTGACCGTCCGCACCGCCGGGCCGGTGCTGAAGCGGCGGGCGCTACGGGTAACGCAAGCCAGCGACGGGCCGTTGTACCTGCTGAGCCTGACCGCCCAGGAGCTTAGCCAGGTCGCTGACATCTCCCGGGTCAGCCGCGACGATGCCGGTGACCTAATCGGATACCAGCGTCCTGAGGTCCGCAAGCACGTACAGGAAATCACCGAGTACCTCGATGGCGACCAGGTCCTGTTTCCCAACCCGATCATCATCGCGCTGCCCTCCACGGTCAGGTTCGCATGCAGTCGCGGACGCGGCAATGATGACAGTTGCGCGGTAGCCGGAACTTTGAAGATCCCGTTTCCTAACGGTGACGGGAGGAAGCCCGGCTGGATCGTTGACGGACAGCAGCGGGCGCTTGCCCTCGCCCGCTCCCGGCGCCAGGACTTCCCAGTGCCGGTCAACGCATTCGTCACCGACTCCATCGAGTTGCAGCGCGACCAGTTCCTGCGGATCAATAACACCAGGCCGCTGCCGCGCGGGCTCGTCACCGAACTGCTACCCGAGATCAGTACGCCTCTGCCGCCTCGCTTGTCGCTCCGCCAGACCCCTGCCGCCCTGTGCGACCTGCTCAACCGCGACCCCGACTCCCCGTTCTGCGGCCTGATCCGGCGCCCTTCAGGGGACAAAGGCTCGCGCGGCAAGGCCGTGATAACCGACACCATCATCATCCAGATGCTGCAGGAAAGCCTGACCACGCCGTCGGGTTGCCTATTCCCCTTCCGGAATCCCAGCACCAGCGAGACCGACTTTGCTGGCCTATGGCAAACCCTGCTTATGTACTGGACCGCTGTGCGCGACACGTTTCCCAACGCGTGGGGTAAGCCCCCGACGCAGAGTCGCCTGATGCACGGAGCCGGAATCCGCGCGATGGGCCGCCTGATGGACAGGCTGATGGCCGCAATCGATCCTGGCCAAGCCGACGCCCCCAAGCAGATCCGCGCGGACCTGGCGCTCCTGGCGCCCAGTTGCCGGTGGACCTCAGGCCGATGGGAGGAACTGGATCTGCGCTGGAACCAAGTCGAGAACCTGCCCCGGCACACGCACGAGTTGTCCAGCTTTCTCATCCGCACCCACATGCAGGCCAGGGCAGCGCAGCGATGAAGTTCTTCTTCCCCGACAGCCAGGACCAGATCGACCCGGGCTTCGACTTCGACACTGAGGAGCATCCGGTCCTGCGGGTGCGCCAACGAGATGACCTGTATGCCCACGAAGTTCTCGACGGCCATGTCATTGACGGCTTGCTAGTTTCCAAGGCCATCGTGGATGGAACCGCAGACGGCGCAGGCAAGTACACCGCTGCTCAACGTAACCGGTTGTACCGGGTGGGCGTGCGGCACTTCTTCCGCCTGGACCGACTGGCCGGCCCTCCGATCGAGACCATGGGAGACTGCGGCGCCTTCAGCTATAGGAATGAAGACATCCCGCCGGTCACCCCGGATCAGGTCATCGACTTCTACACTGAATGCGGATTCGACCTGGGAATCTCTGTCGATCACCTCATATTCGGCTTCGATCCTGCCGCTGACATCGACCCGCATCATCCCCAAGCCGAACAGTGGCGTTCCCGCCAGCAGATCACACTGGACCTGGCTGATGCCTTCCTTGCCAGGTGCAAGGTCCGGAAAACCCGTTTCCAGCCGCTGGGCGTCGCACAAGGATGGAGCCCGGCCTCCTACGCAGCAGCTGTCCGCAGCCTGCAGAAGATCGGCTACACGCGCATTGCCCTAGGCGGCATGGTCCCCCTCAAGACAGGAGAAATACTCGCATGCCTCCGGGAGATCTCTGCGGCACGTGACCCATACACTCAACTCCACCTGCTGGGCATCACGAGGCGCAGCAATATTTCCGAGTTCATCTCATACGGAGTGACGAGCTTTGACAGTACGTCTGCATTCCGGCAGGCATTTAAGGACGACAAGGATAACTACCACACCGCAGGCCGCACCTATACGGCAATCCGCGTACCGCAGGTGGACGGAATGCCGAGCCTGAAAAGGCGGATCCTGGCCGGCAAGGTGGATCAAAGCGCTGCTATCCAAAGAGAGCGGGACTGTCTGCGGACTCTGCAAGCATACGATGTCGGAGAGGCGGGCATCCGGCATGTCATCGATGCGCTGCGACTCTACAACGAGATAATCGGGCTCAAGGGCTACAATGAAGCCTACGAGGATATACTAGCTGATGCCCCATGGAAATCGTGTCCGTGCAGTATCTGCACAAAAGCCGGGATTAACGTGGTACTATTCAGGGGATCAGAACGCAACAAGCGCCGCGGATTCCATAACCTTTACGTGTTCAGGAAGTGCCTTGACCGCGAACTCGACGCTAGGAGTCCTGCATGACATCCCAGCCTCATTCAGTGCTGGCAACCCAGGGTGATGCTCAGGGAACTTTTTTGCACCTGCCCGCGCTGGAAGTCCGTCAGGGTGACGGAAGCACACTGTACAGTTTTGCCGTCGACGGAAAGCAATTGTCGCTGTTCGCAGCCATTTCCCGCATCCACCGCGACGATGACTCGGAAATCCAGGGCTACCAGCGCCCCGCGGTGCTTTCCCATATCAACGCCATCCGCAGATACATCGAATCTGATTCGCCGATGATCCCGAATGCTCTCGTCGTAGCCTTCGACAAGCGTGTCCAGTTCGAGCCACTCCCTGGCGTGCTACGCACGTCCTACGCTCGGCATGGGATCCTCACGATCCCCATCAGCGAGGACGCCGCAGATGAGGAGAAGTCGGGCTGGATAGTGGACGGCCAGCAACGAAGTGCGGCCATCCAGGACGCCCGTGTCGAAAGCTTCCCCATCTGCGTCACCGCATTCATCGCGGAATCGGACGAAGAGCAGCGATCGCAGTTCATCCTGGTCAACTCCGCTAAGCCACTTCCCAAAGGGCTGATCTACGAACTGCTGCCGGGAACCATAGGAACACTGCCACCTCAGTTCCAGACTAGGGAATTCCCTTCTCGGCTACTTTACCGGCTCAACTTCCAAGTCAACTCGCCTCTTTATCGTCTTATTCAGACGCCTACTAACCCTGACGGGATAATAAAGGATAACTCAATACTCAAGATGCTGGAGGTTAGCCTGAGCGACGGGGCGCTGTATTCCTTCAGGAACCCTCAGACTGGCGAATGCAATGAGGACGGCATGCTTGTGGTTCTCAAGGATTTCTGGAGAGCGGTTAGCAGTGTCTTCCCCGACGCATGGAACAAGCCAGCGAGGAAGTCCAGGCTTATGCACGGCGTTGGTATAGCCAGCCTCGGGTTCCTCATGGACACGATATTTGACCGTCATATCCGGGTTCGGGTTCCGCGTGAGCCGGACTTTGCGAGCGACCTTTCCGCACTGAGGGATGTCTGCCGCTGGACGAATGGATTCTGGGACTTTGGCTCCCATTCGCAGCGCAAGTGGAATGAACTCCAGAACACCTCCCGAGATATACAGATGCTAACCAGGTATCTTCTCGCAGAATACAAGGCTCGGGTGTGGGATTCTCCTCTCTGCGGCGAAGAAGTTGGCTAGGCGTGATGATATTAGTGCCGATTATCTCCCTAATAGGAAGTCTCTCAATGTCAACTATGCCATATCAAAGTATAAGTGCGTCAGTAGGTTTATGGGCTTGCGCGAGCCAAAGAACTTCCGAGTAATAAGCTTAAACATCAGAATCAGAGATATTTGGAGTCGAGGCTAACGCCAGGTAGCCGACATCCCTGGAGCTTCTTGATAGTGAATAGCGTCCTCCGCGTTCCTCATGATCGCGAGCGGATGGGGTTCGCCGGTCAGGGGTGGCGAGCGTCATCGCTACCTCGGGCAGGCCCGCGCGGACGTAGGTGGCCATGGCCCTTCCTCCCCGGCCGTGGTCTTCGTACCTGGCGTAGGCATGGGCGACCGTGAAACTGAAGTTCCGTTCCACCCAGGTCAGGGTGGTGCGCCGGATCTAGTGCGCACTGACCTGCTGGGTTGCTACCCACGGTGTGTGGCGGCCGAGTCGCTGCCACAAGGCCAGGTCCACGACGATTTTGCCCGGGTCATGGACCGCTCGCGGCGCCCGCCACTACCTCGCCGGGCACTTATCGTGCACACCCAGCGGTTGGAGTGCCTCGACACCGGCGGGCACATCAAGATCAGGCCTGACGTCATCTTCGAGCGTCAGCCAGGTAACATCGCCGACATCGCCGACAGCAAGTACAAGATTACCGATGACGGGTATGGCAACGAGGCTGATTACTACCAGACGCTCGCCTACACCAGCAGCATCCGCAACCTCGGCATCCGCCTCTCTACCTGGGTGCTCTGGCTCGACCCCAGCATTAACCTCCGCTATTCAGCGCTGATGGGTAGTTAGCGGGCCGGTGACTTGCTTGTGGCCGTGATCTGGGGTTTCGCACCGCTGCGGGTGGGGTGAGCGTGCACCTTATAGGTGCGGGGCGATAGGCAGGGCCCGGGAATGGCGAGGACGGCCGCGGAGCGGCCGTCCCGTGCTGATCTGAGGGCGAAGAGCGCCCTGGTTCTGGGAGATTACGGGTTACCACACCTAGCAATTCCCGGGACTGGAGCGCTCTTCGCCATGCAGCATAACGGGTGGGATCATGCCCTGAAGGTGACCGCAGACGGGGCGGGCCTGGTCGGGCACGCCGGCGCGGTCCTGCTCCGGAAGGCCGCTGACCAGGCGGGACTGACCGGCTGGCTGGGCGGGGCGGTGCGGAGGGCGGGGAGCTCGCCCGTTCTGGACCGGGGAATCGTGCTGGTGTCGATGGCGGCCGCGATCGCGCTCGGCGCGACGAGCATGAGCGATATCGCGGTGCTGGCGCACCTGGCCCCGGTGCTGGGGGACGCGCCGAGCGGGCCGACGGTGCGCCGCGCCCTGGACCTGGCCGGGACGCCGGCCGTGCTGGACCGGATCGCCCGGGCCCGGGCGAAGGCCCGCGCGCACGTGTGGGACCTGATCGAGGGGACTTCTGCCGGGTTCCCGTGGCTGGTCATCGCCGGGAAGGCCCTGACGGGGTGGCTGGTCATCGACATGGACGCCACCCTGGTCACAGCCAGCTCGGATAAGCAGGGGGCGGCTCCCACCTGGAAGAAGGGCTACGGCTTCCACCCATTGGGCGCCTGGGCTGCGAATACGCGCGAGTGCCTGGCCATGCTCTTGCGCCCCGGGAACGCGGGCTCGAACACGTTCGCCGACCATAAAGAGGTGCTGGCCGCGGCGATCCGGCAGGTCCCCGCCCGGTTCCGGCGCAAGATGATCATCCGCGTCGACGGGGCCGGCGCGAGCCACGAGCTCATCGAGCACCTGCTGTCCCTGTCATCTCCGCGCCGGAAAGCGCTCTTCACGTGCGGCTGGATGATCACCGCCGCCGACGAGGACGCGATCAGGCAGGTCCCGGCGGACGCGTGGAAGCCCGGCACCGGCCAGGACGGCACAGCCGAGGACGACAAGGACGTCGCGGAGGTCACGGGCCTGATGAGCCGGGCCGGGAACTGGCCGGACGGGCTGCGGTGGATCGCGCGGAGGGTGAAGCCGTCCCGCCGGCACCTGAGGAACCTGACGGACTACGAGCAGAAGACCGGCTGGAAGTACTCGATCACCTGCACGAACATCCCGGACGCCGGGATCGGCGGCGTACCGGGCAGCCACCACCCGCAGTACATCGACACCGTGCACCGCGAGCACGCCGTCGTGGAGACCGGCGGGGTCCGCACCGCCAAGGCCATGGGCCTGCGGAACCTCCCGTCGAAGTCCTGGCAGGTCAACTGCGGCTGGGTCATCGCCGCGAACATCGCCGCCGACCTGGCCGCCTGGACCCGCCTCCTCGGCTGCCGTGACGACGAGGACCTGCGGGACGCCGACCCGGACACGCTCCGCTACCGGATCTGGCACATCCCCGCCCGGCTCGCCCGCCACGCCCGGCAGCGGCTCCTGAAGATCGCCCCGGACTGGCCATGGAAGGATGCGTTCCTCGCATGCTGGCAGCGACTATGCGCCCTGCCAGCACCCGCCTGACCAGCACAGGCCATCCCAGCGGCACGAAAGGAGGCACAGCCCGGCGCGGTCGGAGCCGGTGCGCACCCGGGCACCCCGGGCAGCACCACCGCGCGACCGCCCCCGCCAGCCAAGCAGACACCACACCCGAAACCGGGCACCAGCACAATCAGTAACCAGACCTCGGAAACGCTGAACGATTGAGGTTAACGACATCGAGCAAGAACTCCAGGCACTGGCCGCCTATATCGCCCAACGCGCCGCCTCCGCGCCCATATGAACTCCAGGAGTAGCCTCCTCATGTGGCCGAACTCGTTGACTATTTGGATCTGACGGTCGGTCAGGCACGCCGCCAATTCCGCGAGCTCAAACTCCGGAGCCCCGTCTCCTCCGGCAGGCAAGCCGTATTCCTCCCCGTCGAGACGCTGCTCTGCCTGGCCGTCTCTTTCCTGGTCAGCCACCGCCGCTTCGGCGGCTCGACCGCGCACCTGGCTCCCGAGCCGATTCCCTCCCTGGCCCGGCTGTTCTCCCGGCCGCCCTCGAGCATCCTGGCCAAGATGGCCAACCTCGACGGCTCCCGCTCACACGGCGGCAAGCACGACATCCTGGCCGGTGCCGTGCTCCGCGACGAGCCCGCGCACTTCACCCACATCTACCGCACACTGCTGACCGCGGCCCGGGCCGAGGGCATTGGCACAGACCGCCTGCCCGATTTCCTCGGACTCGAGCACGACGGCGAATTCGACCTGCTCGGCCAGGACGAACTCGGCCCTTCGGCCCTGGAGGATGCCTTCAAGGACCAGATTGCCAAGGCCGCGGCCGAAGGCACCTGGACCGAGCAGCAGACCGAGCGCATCCTGCTGGCCGCGGCGAGGGTCGGGCAGCATGTGTTCGCCCTGAACGTCCTGGCCAACTGCGAAGGGCGGTGCGTGTTCTGCGGGCTGAACCCGGGATCGTTCGGTGCTAAGCGCATGCTGGTAGCGGGGCATATCAAGCCGTGGAGGGACAGCACCTCCGCCGAGCGCCTGGATCTGCGCAACGGCCTGGCCGCCTGCCCCAGCCACGACGTGGCCTTCGACACCGGCCTGCTCACCGTGGACGTAAGCCTGCAAGGTCCACGTCTCCGGCGCCCTGGCCGACGCGGTCCGCGCCGATCCTCTCGCCCGGCAGTACTACGGGCGCCCGCCGCTGCGTGACACGATCCTGCTCCCGGGCCAGGCCCAGCTGCCCGGCCGCAAGTATCTCGACTGGCACAGGGCCAGAATCTTCGCCGCCTGATCAGGTGCCGAAACCGGAGCTATCACGGGACGCCGCCTGGAACATCAACGCCCCGTCCACGGTGGCCGCCAGCGGGATCCGCCGGTCCACTCCGGTCATCCACAGCAGCTTGCGGGTCTGCCTCTGGGCGCAGACGGCATGCAGGCTACCGCCGTGCTCGGCGGCGCGGCGAGCCGTGCCGACCAGCGCTCCGAGGCCAGCCGAATCGATGAACGTGACCCGGTTCAGGTCAATGATCAGCGTCCCCCCGCTGTCCGCCAGCTCGAGCAGGCGCTCCCGTAGCGGGGCCACGGTGGAAATGTCGATCTCCCCGGTGACTGCCGCGATCACGACGCCGCGTTCGCTGCGGACCGTGATGGTCAGAGCGTCACCCATGACCAGCCTCCTGTCACACGCCGCCAAACTGCCCAGGCCGACGGCCCGGGCAGTCACGATCATCACCCGGGACAGACCGGGTCGGGCTGCCCCTACTGCCCGCCTGCACCTGGATCATGCCAGCTCCGGGCAAGGAGCTTGCCGGATTCCGAGCAACCCATCCCGTTCGGCACCTATGACGCCGTAGAGCTCCAGCGGCGTGCGGACGTTGACCGGCTGCGGCCTGGCTCAGCCCGAGGGCATGAGCACGATCCTGCCGAACACCTCGCCGGCTGCCATCTTCTGGTGAGCCAGCACGGAAGGTCGCGAACGACAGCGACTTCTGGAACGCTGCCATCAAGAAAGAAGGCATGTCCGCGCCGGCGAGGATGTCGATGATGACGTCGTAGCCCGCGGGAGCGTCCTCGCCTCCCTCGCAGGCAGGCCTTCAGCTCCGCCCGCCCCGCACCGTGCCCGTCCGGGCGCACCGGCCGGACCACCGACACGACCTGCCCGATCAGCTGCTCCTCCCCGCCCCCGCGGGACAAGCCGGCCGCCACCGCGGCTTCCACGTACCGCCTGCTGGTCTTGCGGTTCGTTCAACGCGCTTCCTCAGGTCAGACCGGGCGTCGCATCGTGAGCGTGTAAGCGGAGCCAGGTCAACGCCTGCCTGCTCCGTCACCGAGCGCATGATCGCCGATCTACTACCCCGTCAGCCGAGCCAGACCAGGTCATAGACGCGGACGAGGCCGACAGCCTCATCGACCGTGAACTGAATGAATCCCGTGTCGCCCAGCTCGGCCATCCGCTCCTGTGGATCCTCGTCCCGAATCGCCATGCTGAACAGCCGGTCGTAAGGGTTCTCGCAGATGCGCGCCATGGTCCGGACTAAGACATCGAGGGCATCGGGCGGCAGCCCGCCCATCTGGCGTAGCGCCTCCCCGTCAAGCCAGGGCCGGTAGCTCACTTGCCCGTGCGGTACTGCCGGATAGCGTCATCGAGCAGCATCCCCCCGCCAGTACCGGCGAGCGCCCGATCACGCGCCTCGTAAAAGCCCGGTCGGTTCGCGGCGATAGCCCGCCCAGCCCACAGTCGCAGGAAGCGCTTCAGATGCTTCCAGCCAGCGGGATCGTGCGCACCGTCCACCGCCTGCCGGTACTGTGCCAAGAACGTCTCATGCTCGCGATCCGGCAGGACGCGGAGGATACGCTCCGGGTCGAGCGGATCCTCCTGCTGGGAGTCGATGGGCAGCGCAGTCACAATAATCATGCTAGCCCGGGCACCCGAAGCTGCGCGGCAGCAAGACGACGCGGCGCGCCGAACTGTCACCAGATCTAGCTAGGGAGACCTGGCGCGGCTGTGACGGCGTCGTTCATCGTGTTGTAGGCGATGCCGCCCGCGACGGAGTCGTAGGTTCCGCTGGTGAGCAGTTCGGTGGCCGCCCGGACGGCGACCGCATAGGCGGCCTGGGCGATGGCGGAGCCAAGGCTGATGCGGACCGCGCCCGCGGCGGCGAGTTCGGCCACCGAGGGCGCGCCTGGCCAGACCATCACCGCCACCGGCAGCGGTCCCGCGGCCAGCTCGGCGATCGCCGCCGGGTCGACCAGGCCTGGCACGAACAAGCTGTCCGCGCCCGCCGCAGCGTACACGGCGGACCGCTCAAGAGCGTCATCGATCCGGCGGGTGCCGGCCAGGAACACGTCGGTGCGAGCGTTGATCCAGAACGGGATGCCGCGAGCGGCCGAGCGTGCGGCGGCCAGCCGGTCGGCTTGCTCGGCCGGCGCATAGAGCCCAGATCCGTCCCGGCGATCTTCGATGTTGACGCCGGCCGCCCCGGCCTGGAGCACGGCTGTCACCGTAGCCGCGACATCGGAATAACCGGCCTCGATGTCCGCGGACACGGGCACGTCGACCGCCGCGACGATTCGCGCGATGACCGCCGCGGCGCGTTCCGCGCCCAGGCCGGCGCCGTCCGGTACGCCGAGGGACCAGGCCACGCCGGCGCTGGTGGTGGCGATCGCCTTGGCTCCGGCGCCGGCGATCGCTACCGCCGAGGCAACGTCCCACGCGTTCGGCAGCAGCAGCGGCTCACCAGGCTTATGCAGGCTGGCGAATGCTCGTACCTGCTGTGCTTGGTTCACAGTCATGATCGCCACGCTAGTCAGCTGCGCTCCGGCGAGCTGGCCGGATCCGGACAGCTATCGCCGGAGCGCAGCCGGTTCTCCAGGCCGACGACCAGCTCGTGGTCGAGTTCGGTGAACTCGACGATCATGCTCGCGAACTGGCCGGCGATCAGGTCGCGGTAGGCCGGCGAGCTCGTGTGCGCGTCGTAGGCGGCCTGATCGGCGAAATGCTCGACGAACAGCAGGTAGTCCGGCTTCGCCGGATCCCGGTACACCCGGAACGACAAGGTGCCGTCTTCGGCCCCGGGCCCTTTCGGCGCGAATTCCCGCACGACCGCCTCGACCTTGTCCTGCAGGCCGTTCTGGAGCTTGATGGGAAACACTTTCACTAGCATGGTGAACTTCCTTTCACGAAGCATTGGGTACGCCGAAAAGGATCCCCTGGCCACGCACGCCGGGTCCGGCCAGATCCGGACATGAAAGACTGGGACGATCGTGTCCGGATCCGGCCGGTAGAGTGCCGGACCTTGCCGTATACGTGGAACCATGACCACGTACTCCGCCGTCGTCACCACCGGCATCTACTGCCGGCCGGGGTGCGCGGCGAGGCCGCTGGCGCAGAACGTCCAGACCTTTGACCATCCGGCGGCGGCCGAAGCCGCGGGCTTCCGGGCGTGCTACCGCTGCCGTCCCTACCGGGTAGCGGCCCCGGTCACTACCAACGCACCGGAGCTCGTCTGCGAGGCGGTCCAGCAGATCATCGGTGGCGTCATGGATGACGGTGGCACCGAGGCGATGCTCGCGGCCCGGATCGGCATGTCAGCGCGGAATCTTCGCCGGCTGTTTCTCAGGCACCTGGGGGTGAGCCCGGATCAGCTGGCCCGGTCCCGGCGGGCGCACTTCGCCCGGCGCCTGCTCGACGACACCGACCTCACAGTCTTGGACATCGCTTTCGCCGCCGGATTCGGCAGCCTGCGCCAGTTCAACCGGACCATGCGGGAGGTGTTCCGCGCATCGCCGACCGACCTGCGCCATCGCAGGCACCGCGCTGACCGGCTCGCCGCCGACGGCGGGCTTACGCTGCGGCTACCGGTCGTGCCCGGTTACGACTGGGACGCGACCCGGGCCTTCCTCGCCGCGCGCCTGGTGCCGGGGGTCGAGGCGGTCGAAGGCGACACCTACCGGCGGACCATCGCCATGGCGGGCGCGCCCGGCCTGCTGGAGGTCTCCCCAGGCCGGGAGAACTGCCTGCTGCTGCGCGCTCACCTGCCCTACTGGGAGGGCCTGATCCATGTGGTGGACCGGGTCGGGCTGCTGCTCGGCGTCGAGTGCGATTACTCCGCCGGGGTCGCCGCGCTCAGCGGCGACCCGGTGCTCGGCCCCCTCGTGACCAAGCGCCCCGGCCTCGCCGTGCCCGGGGCGTGGAACCCATTCGAAGTAGGAGTCTCGGCGATCCTGTCCGGCCGGCCGGACCGTGACAGCCTGCTCGGGACTTTCGTCGCCCGGCTGGGCACCCCGGTGCCGGGCCTGCCGGAGGGCCTGGCCTATACGTTCCCTGACCCGGCGAGGGTGACGTCGGCCAGCCTCGCACCGATCGGGCTCGGCCAGGCCGAAGCGAGCGCGATAGCGGCACTCGCCGCCGGCTGCGAGATACCCGAGGTGAGTGACTTCGTCGCCTTCCGGCTCGGACACCGCGATGCGTTCCCGTCGGCCGATCCGTCACTCCAGGCGGCCCTCGCCCACCTCGGCCTGCGAGCACCGGCAGCCAATTGGCGCCCGTGGCTGGCGCTCGCCGCAGCGCACCTGATGGCCTGCGGCGACGCGCTCGTCCGGACGCGGTGAAAGGGATCGTGTGTCCGGTGGGGAGAGCCACGGCTCGGATTGGGGCAGCGGAGGCGGCGGCTGTCAGAGGGCACCCCGTCGAGGTAGCACGGGGCTGGCCAGCGGGCCCGGGTGGACCCTCGAGCATCCTGGCCAAGATGGCTAACCTCGATGGCTCCCGGTCGCACGGCGGCAATGAGACATCCTGGCCGGTGCCGTGCTCCGCGACGAGCCAGCGCACTTCACCCACATGTATCGCACGCTGCCTCCGAGCCCTATGAACGCGGCCGCGTGTGGCGGTGGCGGACCCAAGCATGGGCGACTGAAGCCAGGCATTGCTTGAAGGGCTGAGGGTCGTTGCGGGCGATCTCGTCGTAGAGCCGGGCGCTGGCCAGGGCGAAGACGTCAATGGCGGCGTCCGGGGCTTGCTGCCAGCCCGGGCACCGGGCGGCTAGCGCCTCGGCCTGACTGGCGCTGTGACCGGCCGCCATCGCCCGGATCAGGAAGCACGCCGCGTCGATAAATGCCGCACCGCGGGTGGGCCAGGCCCAGTCGATAATCCACAACCGATCCGGGCCGAGCAGGATATTCAGCGGGTTGAAGTCGGTGTGCAGCAACGCATCGCCGTCGAGCAGGTCCAGGTCGGCCTCACGGTCGACGTACGCAGCCCACCGCTGCCGGGCCCGTTTCACCGGCAGGTCTGGGCAGCTGACCGCGGCGAGATCGTGCATGACAGAAATGACACGCGACAGGTCAGGGGAGCCAGGACGGTAATCGGCATGGCGAGCGCCGTCGATGTACTCGAAAGCAAGCAGATCCCACCCTGCAGCTTGATCGTGCCACCGAAGCCGCGGCGCGACCGCGTGCACATACGGGTTGATCATCGCCTCGCGCCGCTGCCGAACCACCCCGGGATGATCTGCGCGAAGGCCCTTGACGAATACCGAGCCCATGCTGGTATCCAGGGCCACGGCGAGCTGCGAGTTCAGCCCCGCGCTGACGGTGCGGGCGGAATGCACCCGACCCGTGCGTGCCTCGATCGCGAGGCGCACCGGCGCCTCGAGTTCATCCCAGTCGGTATGGCGCACGCTCCCCCCAGCGAAGGGCCGCAGACCCAGCTCGGCGAAGCTGAGCCTGCGGCGATTCTAGCGACGCCAGAGGTCAGTACGGGTTATCGTCGCTCGCGTTGCACGAGCACATTGCGTGCTCGAGGTAAACATCCAGGTCGGGGACGAACTCCAGCGGGCCTTCCCCCGCCTCCTGCGTGTCGCCGGGGCGGCGCCCGATCTTGACCGTGACCGCGGTCATGACACCTTCTTCCTTCCGTGCTGGCAGTAGTACTCCAGTGGTGCCTTCGCCTGCTGGTAAAGCTTCGCCAACGGTCGGCATACGGTGCATGTGCCGGACAGGGTGCAGCCAGAGCATCCCCCGGACCGAAGCATCAGCTTGTCCGCGATGGCCCCCATCCGGGCCAGGCCGTCGACGCCCTCGTCAACCAGACTGACCTGCTCGTCCCGGCCGACCTTGCAGATACTGGCGCGGCCGTGCGGGTCGACGTGGAAGAACGTGTGCCCGGCGTTGCAACC
>WNGG01000699.1_pt1 | contig 42354 bp, 38 predicted proteins | sample 5400661 | NCBI WGS metagenome assembly WNGG01 (sample SAMN13153372, study PRJNA577476) | soil metagenome | isolation source: 100 cm soil or saprolite under Garry oak tree replicate 1 | place: USA:California | collected 2016-06-15 | reverse complement strand
GCACCAAGGTCATTGCGGGGTCGACCACGACGAACACCGCCAGCCTGAACCCCGGCCAGACCCTGGGCAAGACGCAACCCGGCCTCGGAATCTTCGCTCACCACAATGCGCGACGCAGGAAGCGCCCGTCTGCTGACTTGGCCGGAAAGGAGAACTCGACGACGCCGGCCAGCGCCCGGACATGCCGCCTGCCGAGGGTGGTCAGGCCGAAGCTGTCGTTGTCCTCGGCGTAGACCTCGCTGCCGACGCGCACCGCTGACACGTCGATGATGCGCAGCATCACGGCTTGCACGCGGTCGCGATCGAGCGTGCGGCGCCGCAGCTGGGCGCTCACGTGCGCACGAATCCTGGGTAACCTCTCGGCGAAGACGACTAGCCGGTAGAAGTTGAGCAGGTCGCGCAGCTCGCGCCAGCTCGGGTGGTACAGGTACTGCTTGCGGCCCCGGACGTCCTCGCGGGTCGCGAGTAGGTGGCCCTGCTCGTCGGCGCAGATCCACATGTCACGCCAGGCCGGCGGAATCGCGAGATCGGCGATGCGTGGGACCTGGCCGTCGCTTACCGGGCGGCCGCGCGCGTCGACGTAGCCGGGACCGCGCCGGACGCGGCAGATTCCGGGCTCGTCAGCCTGGACGTGGCGCAGGCCGGCGATCTCGGCGCATCGTGCCGGGTCGTCATGCAGTTCGCTGATCGCGTCCAGCCGGCGGTTGGCGTTCATCGAGCCTGCGCGGCGAACGCGAGCCGGCGCGCAGAGGACGCCGCGGCCTCCACGTCGCGCGGGTAGGTGCGCACCGCGAGGAACGCGAGTCCCCCGGCGCCGACGAGCGGGACGATGCTGATCAGGAACGCGTCCTGCATGCCGGCTCGGCCGCCGCCGCCGAGCGTGTCGCTCAGCAGCCCGAACATCAACGGCGCGACCGCCTCGGCTCCGACCCGCGCCACGCTGCGCACGCCGTCGCCGCGTCCCCACAGGCGCGGATGCAGGATGTCCAGGCGCGCGGCGTCAGCCGGCGGGTTGAGCGTGCCGAGCGCCCACGCCGCAAGGAACAGCAGCGGGATCGCCACGGCCAGGCTGGACGTCGCGAAGGCGGGCACGAACAGGGCGGCCGCGACGACCACGGACACGGCCACGACCAGCGGGCGGGCCGCGACGACGCCGCGCTTGCGCAGCCGATCGGCGATGCGCCCACCGGTGAGCACTCCGCCCAGTGCACCGGCGGCGAGCACCACGATCAGGTTCGTCGCCGCGGACTGGCTCAGCCCGTACTGGTCGCGCGCGTAGGTCACCGCGAACGTCCGGATGCCTGCGAAGAAGAAGTAGCCGGCCGCGCCCGCCACGATCAGGATCAGGTTCGTCTTGATCCGCAGCATGTGGCGCACGACCGTCCACAGTGGAAGCGCGGCGGCATCGTCGCCGTTCCCGCGCTCCGGCTCGGGCAGCCGGTGCAACATCCAGGCCAGGACGAGCGCGGGTATCGCGAGCACGGCGAACGCGGCACGCCACGAGACGGCGGCGAGGTCGCCGCAGACGACGAACCCGAAGCCGGTGCCGATCAGCTCACCCGCGAGCACCCGACCGTAGATGCGCGCACGCTGGTCCGCGGGAAACGAGTCGCCGAGCATGCTCGCGACGGCCGGCCCCGCAGCCGCCGTCAGCACCCCGAGAGCGAGTCGCGTCACCAGCAGCACGGGATAGGACCACGCCAGGGCCGAAGCCAGCGTGGCGGCCGCCCACGTCACGGCGGCGATCGACAGCAACCGCGTCCGGCACACACGGTCGACAAGGATGCCGAGCGGCAACGTCGCCAGCGCCCCCGCGATCGTCGTGACACCGGCGAGCAGGCCCAGGTCGCCGTTGTCGATGTTCAGCGACGACTTCAGTTCAGGAGCCACCGCGCCGAGTGAAGCCGTGTCGGCACTGACCAGCCCGAGTGTCAGCGCGAAGACGACGATGACGTGTCGAGACGCTGAGCCACCGACCCGTCTGTCGAACTCACGCAGCAGGCTCATGCCCCCGCCGGCGTGTCGCAGACAGCGCCACGCAGCAATGCGCGGACATGACGTCTCCTCGTGGGCTAAAACCGCTGGCGGCGGCACGGCCGGGACGCCGCCTCGGCACCGCTCAGCAACTCGCGCAGTTCCGACAACGCCTCGCGACGCTCCTCGTCCGCGCTCGGCAACACGCGCGCGAGAACTTCCTTGATCTGCTCGTGCCGGCGGATCGCGAATGACACGACATCGTCCGCGGATCGCAACATGATCTCGGTCATGACGGTCCCCCTGCCGTAGCCCGAGCGGCTACCGGTTTAGCCGTCATTACGCGAGATACCCACGGCCAAGCAGGTGCAAACGGGTCAGTCGACCCGATCCCATTCGTGGCCGCGCGGCGGCGAGTTGGGCTCCAGCCACGTCTGCCGGTTGCCGCGGTAGATGACGTCCGTGCGCCGGCGCGAGAAGTAGAGCCACTGACCCATCGCCAGTCCGGCGATGCCGACCAGCATGAGGATGAGCCCGACGACCTGGATGTTGACCGCGCTGGGCGTCGCCGTGACACCGAACGCCAGGATCGCGCCGAGCGCGATCACGAACAGACTGGCCGCGAATCTCACGCGCGGTGCTTACCCAATAGAGGCCACCCGTCAAACCACTATCACCACGGCGGTTGCCACAATCAGCGTCACCGCGAGCACCACGTTGACGATCCGGGCACGACGCGGCTCGCGCAGCACTGGCGCGACCGATGCGCCGGCGATCAGCCATGCCGTGTTGATCAGGACGATCATCGCCGCGAGCACGGCGGCCTTTGCCGCGGCGTCGACGGTCGCGCTGTGCGCCAAGCGAGCGCTTGCGAAGACGGCCGCGATGGCGACCCACGCCTTGGGGTTGGCCACTCCGAGCAGCGCCCCGCCGACGAGCGACGGAGCATGAGCGTCCTTCGTCTGCGCCTGCGGCGAAGCCGTCGCGAGGTGGTAGGCGAGCCACAGGATGTACGCGGCCGACACGCCGATGAGCACCGGCCGCACGGCCGGGAACGACAGCAGCACCGCCGTGATGCCCGTGGCGACGGCGACCAGCACTGCCATGGTGCCGGCGATGATCCCGAGCAGGTAGCCGACCGAGCGCCGGACGCCGAACGCCGCGCCCGCCGCGGTCAGGCTGATCGTCGCCGGGCCCGGACTGCCCATGATGGCCAGTGACGTCAGCACGAGCGGAACCGCCGATCCTTCTTCAGCCACAGCGGCAGCGATAGCGTCGTCTCATGACGGAGACGCTAGGTCGCGTCGACGCCGGGTCTCTTGAACGATCGTGCAGCCCCGGGCGTGACTCGATCCGGCTCGGCGTGGGCGCCGACGGCATGCAGCCGATGCAGGCCTACTTCTCGGCCACAGGTTTCGAACCGCACCGGCACGACACGTACGGGATCGGGATCACCGTCGCAGGCGTGCAGGCGTTCCGCTATCGCGGTGAGCAGCACGTCTGCCTACCGGGGCAGATGCACATCCTGCACCCCGACGAAGTCCACGACGGCGGCGCGGCGACGAGCGCGGGCTTCGGCTACCGCATCGTGTACGTGCGCCCCGAGCTGATCCGCGACGCGCTGGGTGGCCGGGCGTTGCCGTTCGTCGCCGATCCGGTGCACGACCAGACGCCGGCGTCCCGGCACGTCGCCGCGATCCTCGACGACATCGATCGGCCGATCAGCGACCTCGCCCGCAGCGACGCGGCCGCCTACCTCGCCGACCTGCTCAGCCGCCTCAGTGGCGCGCGCGACCGCGGCCCGGTGCTGATCGACAAGGCCGCAATCGCCGCCGTCCGCGACTACCTGGACGCGCACGCCGGCGAGCAGACGACGGCTCGCACGCTCGAGCAGGTCGCCGGCATCGACCGCTTCACGATCGCCCGGCAGTTCCGTCGCGCCTACGGCACCAGCCCGGACCGATACCGCACGATGCGCCGACTCGACTCGGCCCGTGCTGCCATCGCGGCCGGAACGCCGCTCGCGCAAGCGGCCGCCGAGGCTGGATTCGCCGACCAGAGCCACCTGACCAGGCAGTTCAAGCGCGCCTACGGCCTGACCCCGGCGAGGTTTGCCAAGGCGCTCGCCCGTTAGCTCCTGCCGGATCCACGTCGTCGGCAACGCTGTCATCGGCGAAGAAGGACGACTCTGCCGGATCGGCGAGACCCCGGCTCAGGCGCTCGTTCTCCGCGAGCAGCTCAGCTCGTTCGCGACGCAGCCTACGAGCGCGGGCCGCAGCGGACCGCATCATCGCGAGGCCGAGCGAACCGACCAGGGCGATGGCCAGCCCCGCCACGACGATCCAGTACGGGTGCACGCTCTGGGTATGGCCGAGAGCATGCACATCGATGGTTACGTCGCGGTTCTGCACGATCAGCACGACTGCGGCAGCAATCGCAACGGCGAGAAGGATCAGCCCCACGACGAGCATGCTCGGCCTCCTATATCGCGCCCCCCGCGCGCGATATGTACCCAGCCGGCGCGCCCGCCAATCACGCCGGGCCGATTCAGCGGATCGACGCGTCCGCCAGCTTCGCCGTGGCATGCCGGGCACTCGCGATCTGCTTTGCCACCATCTCGGCGTCGCGGCCGACACCGCCGATCAGCATCGAGGCGAACGCCCGCTGGAACGGGACGCCCACGAAATACAGCCCGTCGGCCAGCGCGCTGCGGCCCTGCTTCTGGTCCGGCCAGCCGTCCGGCCCGTAGACCGGGAAGTCGATCCAGTCCAGGCGGAGGTTGAACCCTGTGCACCACACCACGTTGCGCACGTCCAGTACCGTTCCGTCGGCCAGCACCGGCAGGCCGACGCGAACGCTGACGACCTTGTCCGGCAGGTACGTCACGCCGGCAGCGGTCAGGTCGGAGCGCTTGACGCGCAGCAGCGGCCCGCCACTCGTCCGCACGTGGACCTGCATCTTCCGGCCGATCGGCGTCTTCTCGGTCAGGACGTGGTTCGCCATGAACCACATGATCGGCACGACGCACCGGGCGACCTGGCCCTCGATCCGGAACGGAATCTCGCCGCGGATCGGGCCCGCGAGCGTCGTCGGGTGGACCGGCGAGAGCTCCAACGCGATGTCGGCGCCGGAGTGCGCTGCGCCGACCACCAGCGCCGCGCCGGGCTGTAGCTGCGACGGGTTGCGGTAGTCGCTCGAGTGGAGCTGGACGATGTCCGGGTCGAGCTCGCCCGCGAACTCGGGCGTCAGCGGGGTGCGCCAGCCGCCCGCTGCGACGACCACGTTGTCGGCCGTGAACCGGTGCGCGCCGGCGGTGACGACGAACCGATCGCCGTCGCGGGAGAGCCGGTCGACGGCCATCCCGGTCCGGACGGGCAGCTCGAAGCGCGCCGCGTATTCCTCGAGGTAATCCGCGACCTCGTCCTTCGTGGGCCACGACCACCCCTTGCCGGGCAGGTCCATTCCGGGCAGGGCGTCGTACTTCGCGGGGCTGTAGAGCCGCAGCGAGTCGAAGCGCTTCCGCCAGACGTCGCCGACGCGCTGCTCTGCGTCCAGGATCACGAATGCTTGGCGCTGCTTGGCCAGGTGGTAGCCGGTCGCGAGTCCGGACTGTCCGGCCCCGATCACGATCGTCGAGACATGCTCCGTTGCGGTCATTACATCCTCCCTCGGTGTCGCGCCCGAACGTATGGGGCGCCACGGCGGTACCGCGTCGGGAGAACGGTGCAACTGCGGATCGGGTTGAGTGGGTAATTCTGCGCAGTACCTAGACGAGATCGTGCTCGTAGGCGAAGGCGGTCGCGGCTGCCCGAGACGAGATGTCGAGCTTGGCGAAGATGTTGCTCATGTGCCGGGCGACCGTCTTCTCGCTGAGGAACAGGTCCGCGGCGACCGCGGCGTTGGTCTTGCCGGACGCCACGAGACGAAGGACCTCGATCTCCCGCGCGGTCAGCCCGTAGTTGCCGGGGCCCTGTGCCGGACGGATGAGCGCTTCGACGCGGACCAGATCCGGTGTGGCACCGAGTTGCATGAACGCCCAGCGGGCGGCGTCGAACTCCATCTGTGCGGCGTCCTCGTCCCCGAGTGCCCGGCAGGCCTGGCCGATCAGCGCCCGGGTCCGGGCTGCCTCGTAGGGCACCTCGACCTGCTGCCAGCCCGTCCAGGCGCGACGCAGCTGAGCCAGGGCCGCCCGGGCGTCGCCCTCGCTCAGCAGCAGCGCGCCGGAGCACTGAGCAGCGGTCGCCTGCAGCAGCGGCGCGCCGAACGATTCCGCGAGCTCGGCCAAGCCGTCGACGCTCGCACGCGCGCCCGGGATGTCGCCTGCCGCGATCATGATCTCGACGTGCGCCGCGAGCACCCGCGCCTTCGCGGCGCCGTCGGCCGCCGCCTCGTCGACGACGCGGCGAATGGTCGATGCGGCGGCCTCGACCTGCCCCTGGGCGAGCCGCAACAGGGCCAGGCCGGGTTGCGGCTCGCGGCCCAGGCGGCTCGCCTCGCGGTATGCCTGCTCGGCCAGGACAAAATCGCCGCGCAGCCGGTGGACTTCGCCCAGCACGTAATGCGCGCCGCCGCCCGCCGCGTGATCAGTCGACAGCAGCGAACGCTGATAGGCACGCTGCGCCGCGTCGGCAGCGTCGGCCCACGAGCCGTGCAGCTGCATGATCTCGCCGCGATGGACAAGGCACCATCCGGTGTACGGGACGAGGTCCGGCTGCTCGTCACACCACCGGCTCAGCGCCGCGGACCACTCCCGCGCTCGCCGCACGTCGAACATCGCCTGGCAGGCGGAGATCGTGCCGCAGTACGCGAGCCCGGCCACTGTCGGCGACACCTCACCCGCGGTCACGGCGACCATCACCTGGTCGAACATGGCGACGCTCTGGGCCGGCTTGTCTTGCATGAGCAGGATTTGGCCCTGGGCCAACTTCGACAACGTGCTCAGGTCGGCATCGCCGAAACGGGCGGCCACGTCGGCTGCTTGCAGGATGTTCGCCAGGGCCAGGTCGATATCGCCCTGGAACAGCGACTGCATGCCGGTGAGCATCAGCAGGTGTCCGCGCGGGACGCAGTCCAGACCGGCGTCGTCCAGCAAGGTGGCCGCGCGAGCCAGCCAGCCGCCGGCCTGGGCGAGCTCGCCCCGGTTGAGCAGGCCGAAGGCCAGCCAGGTGATGCAGCCGGCCGCCCGTTCGATGTCACCGAGGCGCACGTACCGCTGGTGGGCACGCGCCCACAGGTCCGAGGACTCGGCCTCTTTGCCGACCAGGAACGCGACCGTTGCCAGCCGCTCGATGTCCTCGGGGTCGAGCTCGGACTCCGCGTCCGCGCGGGTGAACTGCTCGTAGGCGTCGGTCCACGCCGCCGCCTCGAACGCGGCGCGTCCCTGCTCGGCCGTCGTCACGCCGCCCGTCCCTACAGGCTCACCGCGCGAGCGTCGAAGAAGTCCGTGCCGGCCATGAGCGACGCCAGCACCTCCGGCGGCACGTGCGCGTCGGCAGTCACGACCATGACCGCCTCGCCGTCGCTGTCGTCGTCGGGCCGGCGGCCGACCGCGGCAGAGACGATGTTCACGCCGGCGTCGCCGAGTGCCGTGCCGACGCGTCCGAGCATGCCCGGCTGATCGCGGTAGCGGAAGACAGCGAGGTGCTCCTCGAGTTGCACGTTGAACCGCGAGCCCCACGCCTCGAGCAGGTGCGGCCGGTTACGCCGCCCCAGCACCGTGCCGACCACGCGGGTTGTCTGGTCGCCGCTGCGCAGCCGGACGCGCACGAGGTCGGTGAAGTCGTGCGCGTGCGGCTTGCTTCGCTCGGCGATCGTGATGCCACGCTCGTGGGCCAGCAGGAAGGCGTTGACGTCGTTGACCGGCTCCTCGGTACTTCCGGCGAGCAGGCCCTTGACGACCTGGATGGTCAGCAGCCGGCTGTCGCGCTCGGCGATGTGGCCCAGGAACTCGACGTCCACCGCATCGATGGACGTTCCGGGCGCCAGCGCCGCCGCGATCTGGCCGAGACTGGCGCACAGTCCGAGGAACGGCCCGACCGCCTCGAGGTCGTCCGGCGCGATCGACGGCAGGTTCACGGCGCTGGTCACCGAGCCACCAGTCAGCGCCGCGACGGCCTGCTCGGCGGCCTGGTAGCCGGCGCGATCGGTCGCCTCGGCCGTCGATGCGCCGAGGTGCGGCGTGACGATGACGTTGGGGTAGCCGAACAGCGGGTGGTCGGTGACCGGCTCAGTGCGAAAGACGTCCAACGCCGCCCCGGCGACCTTGCCGGAGTCGAGCGCGGCCTGCAGGTCGGCGTCGACGACCAGCGGCCCGCGCGCGACGTTGAGGATCCGCACGCCGTCCTTCATCTTCGCGAAGGCGGCGGCGTTCAACCAGCCCTCGGTTTCCTTGGTCTTCGGCAGGTGCACCGTGACGAAGTCGGCGACGGCGTAGACCTGGTCGGGGTCGGCTGCCCGCTCGACCCCGAGCTCGCGGAACCGCTCGGCGGCCAGGTACGCGTCGAACGCGATCACCCGCATGCCGAAACCACGCGCACGGTGTGCAACGAGCTGGCCGATCCGGCCGAAGCCGATGACGCCCAGCGTCTTCTCGTGCAGCTCGACACCGCTGAACCTCGCGCGGTCCCACGCCCCGCCGATCAGCGAGGCATGCGCCTGCGGCACGTTGCGGGCCAGCGCCAGCAACAGTGCCATCGTGTGCTCGGCGGCGGTGATCACGTTGGACTGTGGAGCGTTCGCGACCAGGACGCCGCGACGGGTTGCAGCGTCGACGTCGACGTTGTCGACCCCGACGCCCGCACGCGCGACGACACGCAACCGGTCCGCTTTGGCGAGCAGGTCGGCGTCGACCTGAGTGGCCGAGCGGATCAGAATGCCGTCGAAATCGGCGATGCGACGCTCCAGCTCGGCGCGATCCCAGCTGGTCCCGATCTCGACCTCGAGCCCGGCCCGCTGCAGCAGTTCTATGCCGGACTCGCCGATCTTCTCGGCGACGAGCACCCTCATGCGGTCGTCGCCACTACCCAGTCGATGCACGCCGTCAGCGCCTCGATGTCCGCCGGCTCGATCGCCGGGAACATCCCGATGCGCAACTGGTTTCGGCCGAGCTTGCGGTACGGCTCGACGTCGACGATCCCATTGGCGCGCAGCGTCCTGGCGACGGCCGCCGCGTCCACGTCCTCGGCGAAGTCGATCGTGCCGACGACCAGCGAGCGCTTGGCCGGATCCTTGACGAAGGGCGTCGCATACTCCGACGCCTCCGCCCAGCTGTACAGGTGACCGGACGACGCGCGCGTCCGGCCGATACAGAAGTCCAGACCGCCGCCCGCGAGCATCCAGTCGAGCTGGTCGGCCAGCAGCAACAAGGTCGCCAGTGCAGGCGTGTTGTACGTCTGGTCCAGCCGGGAGTTGTCCAGCGCCGTCGCCAACGAGAGCGACGTCGGCGTCCACCGATCGGCCGCGCCGTCGAGCTCACCGATCCGCTGGATCGCAGCCGGGCTGAGCAGCGCCAGCCACAGCCCGCCGTCCGAGCCGAAGGACTTCTGCGGCGCGAAGTAATAGGCGTCGGCATGGCTCACGTCGACCGGCAACCCGCCTGCGCCCGAGGTCGCGTCAATCAGCACGAGCGCGTGGTCGGCACCGACCGGACGTCGCACGTCGAGCATCACGCCGGTCGACGTCTCGTTGTGCGCCCACGCGACGACGTCGGCATCTGCGTCGCCGACCGGCTCAGGCGCGTCGCCGGGCGGCGCGGACACCACGATCGGGTCGGCCAGGAACGGCGCGCCCCGCGTAACGCTGGCGAATTTCTGGGTGAACTCGCCGAACGCCAGATGGAGTGCGCGCCGGCGGACGAGGCCGCACGCGGCGGCGTCCCAGAACGCCGTCGAGCCGCCGTTGCCGAGCGCGACCTCGTAGCCGTCAGGCAGTGCGAACAGCTCACGCAGACCCTCGCGCACCTGCCGCAGCACGGCCTTCACCGGCGCCTGGCGATGCGAGGTTCCCATGAGGTCGTGGCGGGCCGACAGCCGCGCGAGCGCCTCGGGACGCACCTTGGACGGCCCGCATCCGAAGCGGCCGTCGGCCGGCTTGAGATGCTCCGGGATCTGCAACGTCTCGTCGATCAGGGTCAAAGCGAGCTCTCTACTCGGTCAGGCTCTGGCGGCAATCACAGCGGTGGGCGGGCCTACGCGATGCTAGACGATCAGGTTCGCCGCCGTCAGATTCGCCCAAGGGCGCACGTCGCAAAACGCGCGTAGCAGAGCGCTCAGGGTCCGGGCGTCGGCGACTACCCGCGCGCAAGGTGTCGATACACCACCGTGGTTCGCCACACCGAGACGATGAGGAGGAGAGCCAAGCAGGCAGCGAATACCCACGCGCCGCTCAGGGAGAATGCGATCAGCGCTACTAGCCGGGCCACCGTGATGACGAGTCGTAATAACAGGGCCCGGATACGAAGCGCGCGAATGACGACATCGACCGCGGAGAGACGGAGTTCGGTCGATCGACGTACACATTCCCGTCGTCGTCGCGAATATGGTCGTAGGTCGTCTTCTATGCCGTCGAAATCCAAACCCTGTACCACGTGACCATGCGGATCACGGCGTCATCTGCTTCGGGGTGCGGACTGATCCGGCCCGTTGGAGGATGCTCCGTCGTGTCGTTTCAGGTCAGCATTAGTAGCGGCGCGGTTGCGGTTGAGTGCGACTGCGGCGATCAGCGCGGCGAGGAGGGCGCCGGTGGCGGCGACGGCGAAGGCGAGGTTGAGCCCTCCGACCTGCGCTGCGAGCTGCGTTGCTCTGGTGTCGAGCAGGCTGTTCCGGCGCGCGGTGGCAACAGTGGCGAGCACGGCCAGGCCGAGTGAGCCGCCCAGCATTACTGCGGTGCTCAGCAGAGCCGAGGCGAGCCCTGCGACGGTCTCGTCGACCGTTGCCAGAGCGGCGTTGGTGATCGACACGAAGGAGAGGCCTGCGCCGAAACCTAGTAGCACCAGGGCGGGTAGCACGTTGAGTAGGTAGCTGCCGTTGGCTGGGGCGTGGGCGAGGACCAGCAGACCGACTGCGGCAAGGGTGAGCCCCGCGGCGGCGAGCCGGCGAGGTCCTTGGGTGGGCACCCACCGGTTTGCGACAGCGGTCGCGGTGGCCACTCCAGCCGCCAGCGGCAAGTAGCTGATGCCTGCCTGCAGCGGTGTGTAGTCGAGGACTTGTTGTAGGTACAGCGTGAGGAGGAAGAAACTTGATATGAGTGATCCGCCGAGCAGGAACTGGACGGCGTTGGGCACGGACGTGCGACGGTCGCGCATGATGCTCAGCGGGATCAGCGGCGCGGTTCCTCGCGATTCGATTATCCCGAATGCCGCCAGCAGCGTCAGCGCTATGGCGAGCAGGGCGTGGGTGTGGGTGGCGCCCCAACCGACGCTGGCCGCGTTGAGGAACGCGTACACGAGCGTGCTCATGCCAGCGGTCAGGGTGATTGCGCCGGGTATGTCGAACCTCGGGCGGATCGTCGTCCGGTTCTCAGCAATGAAACGCGGCACGATCCCCAATGACACGCCGGCGATCGGGACGTTGATCAGGAAGACCCACCGCCACGATGCCAGGTCGGTGATGATGCCGCCCAGCAGGATCCCGACGGCGAAGCCGAGACCGGACAGTGCTCCCCAGATGCTCAGCGCCCGGACCCGTTCGGCGCCGGGCGGAAAGAGGGAGGTGATCAGGGCCAGGGCCGCGGGCGTGGCGAGCGCGGCACCGACGCCCTGCAGGGCTCGAGCGGCGACCAACTGTCCCGGAGACATGCCGAGCCCGTCGAGCAAGGACGCCAACCCGAACATCCCGGTACCGGCGAGGAAGATACGACGCCGGCCGTACAGGTCGGCGATTCGTCCACCGAGCAGCAGCAGGCCGCCGAAGGCGAGCATGTAGGCGTTGATGACCCAGGCGAGCGTCGGTTGGGTGAAGCCGAGGTCTGCCTTGATGGAGGGCAGCGCCACGTTTACCACGGTTTCGTCCAAGAAGACCATGAACTGGGCCGCGGCGAGGACGATCAACGCGGCCCTACGACGGCGGGTCGTGGAGGCGGGCAGCACGAGCGGCGAGTCTGCGGTCATTGCGTCATAGGTGCTCATTGTGCGTCGGCCGGGGTCATTGGCCGTGCGGGTTGGTCGGCTCGACCGCGGCACTGAAGGCGACCGGGGCGATGACCGTCCCGCGATCCGATGTGATGCCCCGCCGGGCGCTCGCCGCGTCGGGCGGGCCGTCCTGGCTGGCGGCGTAAGCGAAGGGGTGGTTGAACGCGTAGCCGGCCCGGGCGCGGTCCACGGTCAGCTCGAAGCGGTGTCCGGCCTGGTGGTCGTTCACGACGACGGTGACCTGGTCGGTCGGCTGGTTCCAGTACAGCGTGACGTCCAGGCCGCTGCCGGTGCGGTGTGCGAGTTCGGTGCCGCGTCCGGTCGGGTGGGCGGCGAGTGTTGTGGTCATGGCGGGTGCCTCTTCACGGCTGGGTGCATGTTTGACGGACCTCAGCGTGAATCTCGGTCAGGGCGCGGGGCGACCGGGTCACCCCCGCCATCGCCCCCATATTTGCGACGGCCGCGATCCTGCCTCACGCGGAACTAACGCCAGCTAGTTATCGATATCGCCGGAGTGGTCTGTTTCGGAGCGTGCGAGAGCCCCGGCCAGCTGGGCGCGGGAGGTGATGTCGAGCTTGCGGTACGCCCGGCCGAGGTGCATCTCGACCGTCTTAACGGTGATGAAGAGCTCCTGGGCTATGTCGCGGTTGCTCGCGCCGGCGGCGGCCATTCGGGCGACACGCCGTTCGCTGGCGGTCAGGTTGGCAACACCGGGATAGCGCACGGTTCGGCGCTGGGCTCCCGTTGCCGCGAGTTCGTCGTTGGCGCGGTCGACGAGGGCAGATGCGCCGCATGCGTGGGCGAGGTCGATTCCGGCGCGCAGCCGCTCGCGGGCTTCCCGGCGGTTGTTACCGCGCCGCAACGCCGCGCCAAGGTCGACAAGCGCGTGGGCTAGCTCGAGGCGTGCGGGCGATGCGGTCAGTACGCCGACGGCTTCTCGCAGCAGCTGTTCGCCCCGCGTACCGCCTTCGATCAAGCCGAGTGCTCGCAGTGAGATCCCGATAGGGCGCGGTGCCCCCCATCGGCGGGACAGCTCGAGCTCGAAGGCCGCCTGCGCGCGGGCCTCAGCTTGCCGGTCGAGGCGATGCAGGGCGAGCGCCGCTCCGGAACGCCATGGTTCGACGGCTGGGTTCTCGATCCCCAGCACGTGGGCGATGTCGCCTGCCTCGGTGAAGCTGGACAACGCCGCGCCGGCGTCCCCAGCTTCCAAATCGACGCGGCCTTGCGCGCTGAGGAGGTATACCCGGTGACCGAGGTGGACCGTCGGCCTGGGCAAGTCACTGAGCAGTCGCCTGGCTTCGTCGAGGCGACCGCGTTGGCTAAGCACCGCCGTGAGGATGCTTGCCCGGAGCGTCAGCAACGCCGGCACGTCCGGCATAGCCAGCACCTCGGGCGCGGCCAGGTCGTCTTCGGCGGCGAACAGGTCACCGCACTCGGCGTGGAGGCGGCCGCGAAACAGATGCATGAACGCGGTGGCGAACCGATCGCCGCTACGGCGGCTGCGTTCGACCGCCTGGGCGAAAGCCGGCAACGCGAGGTCACGTCGGCCCGCCAGGATCAGCGTGTACAAGGCGTTCAATCCGTACAGGGCATCGGCGGAATCGGTAACCTGCCCATGCAGGGCCCGCCTGGCCAGCTCGATGGCACGGTCCCGGTCGATGCCGCGGCGGGCTTCTTCGACCGCTCCGACCGCGAGCAGCGGTGCGGCCGATAACCGCCGCGTAGGTTCGTCGCGCAGCGAATCCCACTGTTTGCGCACCAGCGGATACAGATCCGGCTCGTAGTGGCCCGCGATCATCAGTCGCGCCGCGACTCGTTCGTGCAGCGGAGGATCGTCACGCACCTGGTCGCTCAGCGTCTCGAGCAGCGCGACGGTCTCCGTGGCCTCGAGCGCGAGCAGGGTGAGCGCGTGTGTGTATTCGAGAACCAGTGCCGGGCTCTGGGTGACGTCACCGGACTCGGCCATCGCTTGACGTAGGTGCTGCACGGCGGCTTCTGCCTTGAAGATGCGGGTTTCGGCCACACCGAGTTCGCGCAGGACCTTGCTTCGCTCGGACCCGGGTGGCGGTTCCTGCAGGGCTCGCTGCAGGTATTCGACGGCAGCCTCAGGCGCTCCTTGTGCGACCGAGCGTTGCGCCGCCTCGCGTAACACGTCGACCACGAACGGGTCGTCGTCGGGAGGGTTGAGCATCAGGTAGGTCGCGGCTCGCTCGGGCACCGAACCTGCTTGGACGAGTAGTCCCGCAGCGCGGCGCTGCCCCTGCATCCGCTGGCCCGCGGGGATGCTGCCGTAGACGGCGCTGCGCACGATCGGGTGGGCGAACTCCACCGGGTTCTCCTGACGCAGCACGTCCGCGCGGACAAGATCAGTGCTGGCGGTGAGCGCTGCCGCGGTGTCCAGGTCGGACAGCATGGCAGCGAGCCGAAGCTGTGTCCCGTCGCCCAGGATCGAGGCCGCCTGCGCCAGCCGCCGGGCCGATACCGACAGATGGGCGAGCCGGACGTTGATGCCGCGTGACACGGCATCCGAACCCAACTCCGCCAGACCCGCCGCATTCGTCGCGGTCGGCGTGAGCCGTGTCCGGGAAGCCTCGTCCAACATGGTGCGCAAGAACAGCGGGTTACCGCCGCTGGCCTCTTCCAGCGCCGCCACAAATGCTTGGTCCGGCTCAGTGGACAGGACCTGAGCCACCAGTGCCTCGATTGCTGACCCGCGCAGCGGAACCGGACGCAGCACGGCGTCGGCGAGGCCGGCCAGGGGTTCGATCAACGCCTCGGAACCGGACTCAGGTGGCAGGGGCCGGCTCGCCAACAACACCAACACCGGCAGGCCCTCGAGGCGGCGAGCCAGATAGTTCAACCAGCGCAGCGACGGGTCGTCGCTCCAGTGCACATCGTCCACGGCAAGTACGACGGGCCTGGGCTGGGCAATGTTGGCGGTCAGCCAGTACAGCCCGTGCAAGGTGTGGAACGCGACGTCAGCTCGGTCACCGTCCGGCCGGCCGAGCACGTCACGGTCGAACAGGGGCGCGGCCAGCCCGGCGGCACCGGAGAGCAGGTCGGCCCGCTCCTCGGCGGAACCGCCGGCGAGCACCGGCTCGAACAGTTGCCGTACCACCCCGAAGGCGAAGTCGCGCTCGAGCTCACCGGCCCGTGCCATCAGCACAGCGAAGCCGTGCGCGGCGGCACTCGTTCGGGCCTCGGCGATCAGGCGCGTCTTGCCGATGCCGGCGCCGCCCTCGATGATCGCCAGCCGACCCTCGCCCGACCTTGCATCGGCCAGCAGGGCATTCAGGGTGGCCAGCTCGGACTCGCGCCCGAGCAGCGGTGCCATCGCCCGCGCAACCTGCGGGGTAACCACGCGCAGCCTCCCCGGGATTGCGGCGGTCGTACCGCTCATCGTAGGGGCGTCAGATCCAAGCAGCGGGGTCAGTGACCGGGTCGGCCCCGTCGCGAAGCGGACCGTCGCCCGCGCAGTGTCGACCAGCCAGATCGATAGCGCGAAGGAGCCGCACACCATGTCCAGGCAAAAAGCTAGCTACAACATCGCGGCCCGAATGGGCCACTGGAGCGCCACCCATTGGAAGACCGCCGTCCTCGGGTGGCTCGCGTTCGTCCTCGCCGCCGCGGCAATCGGTGCCGTTGTCGGACAAAAGACCACGTCCATGCAATCCACCGACGTCGGCCAGGCGAAGAAGGCAGACAACATCCTCAAACAAGCCGGATTCCCCCAGTCCGACCCTCTCACCGAGATCGTCGTGATCCAGAGTCCACGGCTGACCGTCACCGATCCTCAGTTCCGCTCAGCGATCAACGACGTGCTGCGGGCAGTCACACCGTTCAACACCATCGACAACATCCGCTCACCCCTGCAGCCGGCCAATGCCAGCCAGGTATCAGCCGATGGCCGCACCGCGTTGGTCGAGTGGCAGATGCGAGGCGATGAAAAGACCGCGCAGCGCAACGTCACCGCGCTGACGCGCGCCACCGACGCGGTCGCCAAGGCTCACCCCGACCTGTTCGTCGGCGAAGCCGGCACCGCCAGTTCCGGCAAGGCCTTCAACGCCATGTTCAGTAAGCAACTCGCCCAAGCCGGCGAACGGTCCATCCCGCTCACCCTGGTGGTGCTCCTACTGGTGTTCGGCACCGTGCTGGCGGCCTGGATTCCACTCCTGCTAGCGCTGTCATCGGTGATCGCCACCACCGGTCTGGTATCGGTACTGAGTCACCTCATGCCGGTGGACGGCAACGTCACCGCCGTGATCCTGCTGGTCGGTCTAGCGGTCGGCGTGGACTACACCCTGTTCTACCTCAAACGCGAACGCGAAGAACGCGCGGCCGGACGGGCGCCTCGGGCAGCGCTGGAAGCTGCCGCACGCACCTCCGGCAGGTCCGTGCTGATCTCCGGCATCACGGTCACGATCGCCATGGCCGGAATGCTGTTCACCCGCAACCCGACGTTCATGGGATTCGGCATCGCCACCATGCTCGTCGTGCTCGTAGCCATGCTCGGTTCGCTCACCGTGCTGCCCGCGCTACTGGCGAAGCTCGGCGACCGGGTCGAACACGGCCGGGTGCCGCTGCTGAGCAGCCTCCGCCGCCCCAGCGGCGAAAACCGCGCGTGGGCCAAGGTCCTGACGCCGGCGTTGAAACGACCGCTGCTTTCCACGGTGATCGCGACGGCCGCGCTGATCACCTTGGCGCTCCCCGTGTTCAGCATGCACACCGCACAATCCGGCACAGCGTCCGTACCCAGCAACACGCCCACGGTCGCGGCGCTCAACCGGATCCAGGCCGCCTTCCCCGGCATGTCGAACCCGGCCCTCGTCGTCGTCCGCACCGACACCGACTCGCCGCAATTCAAGACCGCACTGCAACAGCTCAACGCGGAAGCCGTCCGCACCGGACAGATGGCGCCAGCGGCAGAAGTTCAGGTCAACCCGGCACACAGCGTCGCGCGGATCGCGATCCCCCTGACCGGAAACGGTGTGGACAACACATCCACCAAGGCTCTGCTGACCTTGCGTGAACGGGTACTACCCGACACCGTGGCAAAGGTGCCAGGCGCCACCTATGCCGTGACCGGCGTGACCGCATCCTCCTACGACGAGAACCAACTGATGAAGCAGACGGCGCCGCTGGTGTTCGGCTTCGTCCTGATGTTCGCCTTCCTGCTGCTGCTCGTATCGTTCCGATCCATCGTCATCGCCGCCAAGGCGATCCTGCTGAACCTGCTCTCGGTGGGCGCTGGCTACGGCGTCATGGTGGCAGTCTTCCAGTACGGCTGGGGCGAACGGCTGCTGAACTTCCAATCCAACGGCGGCATCGCCCCGTGGCTGCCGATCTTCATGTTCGTTATCCTGTTCGGCCTTTCGATGGACTACACCGTGTTCATCCTCAGCCGAATCCGGGAAGCCTACGATCGCGGCCTGTCCACCAAGCGGGCAGTCGAGCGCGGCATCAAGACGACCGCCGGCGTGGTCAGCAGCGCCGCCCTCGTCATGATCGGTGCCTTCGCGATCTTCGCGACACTGCCGATCCTGGACATGAAAGAGATGGGCGTCGGTCTTGCCGCCGCAGTCCTCATCGACGCCACCATCATCCGAACCATCCTGCTGCCGGCAACGATGCTGCTGCTAGGCGACTGGAACTGGTACCTACCCAACTGGCTGCGCTGGTTGCCCAAGACCTCGATCGCCGAACCCATCTCTGGTGACTACCAGGCGCCCGAGCCGGCGTTGGAGCCCGCGATGTAAGAAGGGATAGCAGACCCAGCGCGACGAGGTGGCGCCCACCAGGCGCCACCTCGCCGCGCTTCAGGCTGGCGCTGCCTGGCTGGTTCGCCGCGACGCACTGGCGGGTCATCTTGCCCGTCTTGTGCGATTCTGGTCCGGGCGCGGTGTCCGGCGGCGCCGCGGTAGTGCCGTCTCGAGTGGCTGTGCTGAGCAGGGGGGCTGCCGAGAGCGTGTGCGTGGCGGGAGCGCCGCCATCGGCGGCGCTCCAGCGGTCGGTGGTGTGCGGTTGTCAGGCCGCCGCGGGGCTGAGCTCCGGCTCGCGGGTCGGGTGTTCGTGCGCGGGCCGGCGGGGCAGCCATTGGAGCCGTTTGGGTAGCCACCAGTTCCATTCGCCGAGCAGTTTCATGGAGGCGGGTAGCAGGATTGCGCGCACGATCGTCGCGTCGAGCAGTACTGCGACGGCCAGGCCGATACCGATCTGCTTCATGGAGACCTGGGCGAGGCTGCCGAAGATCGAGAAGACGACGACCATGACGATCGCGGCGCTCGTGACGACGCCGGCGGTGCTGCGGATCCCGTGCGAGACCGCCTGCTCGGTGGTCATGCCCTTGTCGACGGCCTCCCGGATCCGGCTGAGGATGAACACGTGGTAGTCCATCGAGAGCCCGAACAGGACGACGAACAGGAACGGTGGGATCCACGCGGTGATGCCGTGCGTCGAGTGGAAGCCGAGTATCCGCTGGCCCCATCCCCACTGGAAGGTGGCGACGAGGAAGCCGTAGGCCGCCGCGACTGACAACAGGTTGAGCACGATCGCCTTCAGCGCGATCACGACAGAGCGGAACGTGATCAGCAGGAGCAGGAACGCGAGGCCGAGCACGAACCCGAAGACCAGGACGATGTGCGAGCGCAGGGTCTGGTTGTAGTCGTACGCCGATGCCGTGTCGCCACCAACCGCGACGGCCTGCACGCCCGGCGCTCGGGCCAGCGTCTGCGGGATCACCTGCTTGCGGAGGGTCTGCAGCGCCGAAGTGGAGACGCCGTCGTGTCCCGCCCCGTCGAGCGGTACCGAGATGACCGCGACGTGCTTGCTCATCGGCACGGCCGTGATCGGGTCGTGCATCCGGCCGGTCGCGAGGGCGGCAGCACGGAATTGGGTAACCGCTTCGACGAACTGTGGGGCTGCGACGTTCTCGACCTGCACGGTCACATGTGCGGGTTCGGGGCCGCCAGGGAATGCCTGCTGAATGTGCTGGTAGGTCGTCAGGATCGGCATCGTCTTGGGGTAGTCGGCGAAGCCCGGCTGGTTCATGTGCAGCTTCGTCGCGGGTAGTGCAAGCACGCCGAGCACCGCCGCCGCGGCTGCCGCCGTCAATACCGGGCGGCGCATGACTGGTGTGATGACGGCATTCCAGAAATTGCTCTCACCCGGGTTGCGCTTGAGTCGCCGACCGGAGCGCAGCCGGCCCTTCTCGATGCGATCACCGAGCTTTGACAACAGCGCCGGTAGGACGGTCAGCGAGCCCACCACGGTCGTGCCGACGACGAGGATCGTGCCGGCCGCGATGCCGCGGAAGTCTTTGGTGCCGGCGAAGAACATCCCGGCCACGGCGACCATCACGGTCAGGCCGGAGATCATCACCGACCGGCCAGAGGTGCCGGCGGCCGCCTTCAGAGCAGCCTCTGCCGACCGGCCGGCAGCCCGCTCCTCGCGTTCGCGGCGGATGTAGAACAGGGAGTAGTCGACACCGACGGCAAGACCGATCAGCAACATGACCGAGAACGCGGACTGGTCGATCGGGAAGACGTGACTGGTCACCAGCACCAGACCGAACGCCGCGACGATGGCCGTCAGCGCCAGCACGACCGGGAGAACCGCTGCTACGAACGCGCCGAACGCGACCAGGAGAATGATCACCGTGACAGGGATCGACAGGAACTCTGCCTTATGGAAGTCCTTGCTGGTCGACTGGTCTGCTGCCTTGGCGAAGCTGGCGTCGCCGAACTCCTCGATCCGGAACGATGGGTTGCCGTGCTGCACATTGGCGACTGCGGCAAGCGGGGCCTTGATCCGTTGCATCGCCTGCTGCGCGTTGCCGTCGAGCTTGAACTGGATGAGGGCCGAGTGACCGTCGCGCGAGACGAGGCCGTGCGTGCCCCCATTGAGTGGGGTCCGGACATCGCGCACGTGCGGTTGGGCGCGCAGAGCGTCGGCGATGGCGGTGACAGCCGAACGGAACGCAGGATCGTGCGCGACGTGCTGACGGTTCTGCACGAGCACGCTCTCCTGCGCCTGCGTCGGCATCCCCGTGCTGTCGATGATCCGCTGCGCCGTGGCCGATTCCCCGGTCTGCGAGTCCGCGCCGGTGAGCATCCTCATGTGGGCCAACATGCCGATCAGCACGGCTACGATCACGAAGCCGAGCCAGCCGAGCACGGCGGTCCGCCGGTGATGGGCGCTCCAGGCACCCATCCGGCCGGCGAGGTTGGTGTGTCTGGGGGTGGGCATTTCTGCTCCTTCGATCCGGACTGGTTGTGACGCTTAGCGTCGGCGCAGATCGGTCGCGGCAGAATCCGGCTGGCAGGCGTCGCGAGGTGTGGACAACCGCACCCTGGCGTGCGGCTGCCTCAGCTCGCGCGGAGGTAGGTGAGTACGGCCAGGACGCGGCGGTGATCATCGGAGGCCGCGGGCAGGCGCAGCTTCTGGAAGATGCTCGTGACGTGCTTCTCGACCGCGCGCTCGGTGATCACCAACCGGGCGGCGATGCCCTGATTCGAGCGGCCTTCGGCCATCAGCTCGAGCACCTGGCGCTCACGGGCGCTCAGCTCATCGAGCGGGCCCCTGCCACGTCGGCTGCCTACCAGACGAGACACGACCGTGGGATCGAGCGCGGTGCCACCGTCGGCGACGCGCTGCACCGCGGCGGCGAACTCCCGCACGTCTGAAACCCGGTCCTTCAACAGGTAGCCGACGCCCTCGGCACTGTCCGCGAGTAGGTCCAGGGCATAGCCCGTCTCGCCGTACTGGGAGAGGACGAGCACGGACGTATCCGGATAGCGTTCGCGGATCTCCTGCGCAGCGCGAAGGCCCTCGTCGGTGTGCGTCGGCGGCATCCGGATATCGACGATCGCGATATCCGGCCGCAGCGACCGCACCTTCAGCATCAGGTCATCGCCGGATCCGCTCTGCGCGACGATCTCGAACCCGCTGTCCTCCAGCAGCGCCGCGATCCCTTCCCGCAGCAGCACGGAATCGTCGGCCATGACCACGCGCGTGCGTGTTGCCTCAGTGCCGGTCTGCATCGCTCAGCCTGGTGTCCGGAACGACCCTGCGAAGCTGCAGCGGCAGATACGCGATGACGCACGTTCCGCCGCGCGGTCGGCTACGAATCTCGAGCCGCCCGTCGATCGCCTCGACGCGGTCACGCAGTCCCTGCAGCCCGGAGCCCTTGGCGATGTCGGCGCCGCCGATCCCGTCATCGCTGATCTCGATCCGGAGCCGTCCATCGTCTCGGGTCACCCGGACCGCAGCGGCGCTCGCGTGCGCGTAGCGCGCCACGTTGGTCAGCGCCTCGGAGACGACGTAGTAGGCCGCTGCCTCCACGGACTGCGGCGGACGCACGCCACCCTCGACGTTCAGCTCGACGGGGACCGGGGATCGGTCCGCGACACCTTCGAGCGCGACAGCCAACCCGCGGCTCAGGATCGCCGGGTGCAGCCCGCGGGCGATCTCGCGAAGCTCCTCGAGCGCCACGGTGAGCTCCTCGCGTGCGGCTGCCAGCAGCGCCGCCGCCTTGTGGGGATCGGTGTCGAGTTTGGTCTCGGCGAAGCCCAGCGCAATAGACAACGCGACCAGGCGCTGTTGCGCGCCGTCGTGCAGATTCCGCTCCAGCCGGCGGCGTGCGGTGTCACTCGCGTCGACGATGCGTGCGCGTGAGTCCCGCAGCTCCTCCATCTGTGCTCGCAGCTCCGCCTGCAGCCGCTCGTTCTCCAGCGCCAGGCCGGCGGCACTGCCGACCGCATCGAGCAACGCCGGGTTCTCGGCGAGCGCCGGATCGTGAACCAGGGCGGCCACCCGACGTCCGCCACGTTCAAGGACGGTAACCGCCCGGCCGGGTGTCGTGCTGACCTCGACCTGCTGACCGTCGATACCCACATACGTCTGCGATTCGGGGATCCAGTAGGCCAGCTCCAGCGAGGGGTCGCGCAGGGCGCGCGCGAGCGCGACCCGTAGCTGCCCCGGCCCTGGCAGGCGCCCGAGTTCGACGACGAGATCGCTGACGCTCACCCGGGCGATCCGCGCGGAGAACAGACCCAGCAGATACGCGATCGGCACCGTCGCGAGCGCGCTCCGGGCTGCGGCCGCCAGCGCGCGCGAGACCGCATCCGTGGTGAGCAGCGCCGCGGCCAGAAGCGCGATCGTCATCGCCGTGGCCCAGAGCACGGGTGCGATCGCCCTGCGCAGCGGCGGTGACGCGGCGCGCCAGCGTCTGGCGAGCAGAATTCCGAGCGCGACGCTGACCGCGACCGTGAGCGCGCGCTGGCCGCCCATCAGCGCGCTGTGCACGCGGGCATCGTCGCGGACCAGCAAGAGATTGTCCGGACAGGGGCATCCACTGATCTGCTCGAAGCCCATGAACATGAGCATCGCGACCTGGACGACGATGACGTCCAGGTACGCAGCAGCCACAACCAGGCGCTCCCAACCCGAATGCAGCCGACCGTCTGGAAAAGCGAGCACAAGCTGAGCGACAACCGCGGCCGGAACTGCCCCGATCACAAGCCCGATCGTGAACGGCAGTGACTGCTCCGCTTGTGCCATCGACGTTCCGAACAGGAGAAATCCCGCCGCCATCATCAGCGGACCGGTCAGGTTCACCGGTCGCCGAAGCCACGCCACGATCCCACCGGCGACGAACGTGCACCCCGCGGCGATCGTGGTGACCGCCAGCACCGTCGTCTGCCCGCGTGCCTCCCCACGGCTCAGTGCAGCCGCCCCGGCGGTCGCTGCGGCAGCTGCGCACACCGCGACGCCGAGCGCGACCGGTCGCGCATGACGCGACAGGCCATACGTGGACCGGACCGCGATGCTCACACGAGCAACTCCCCGAGCGACGTGTCCGACAGCCGCTCCTTTGCGATGAATCCGCGCACCGGACTCTCCCGGATCAGCGGCTCGAAATCGCGCCGGTCACGACTGGAGGTCAGCACGACCTGAGGCGGATCATCCAGCCCAGCAAGCGCCACCGCAACGCCGAAACCATCCAGCCCCGGCAACCCGACGTCAACCAGCACCACGTCCGGCCGCAACTCCACCGCACGCTCCACGGCCTCAATGCCGTCGGCCGCCTCGCCGACAACAGCGAACCGCTCCGACAGCGCAACCCGCGCAATCGCCCGAAACGACGCATGGTCATCCACGATCAGCACGGTCCGCATGCCGGAACCTTCACATGCACCGACGCCGGTGTCGGTACGGCTAACCCGACGACGACGCTCCGACAATGCCCGCGCTGAGGCACACCAGCGACGCGTTCGGTGCCGCAGCGGCCAGCGCTTCCATGTCGTCCGGGCGCGACACGTCGACCGTCTTGGCCGTCGCGTGCAACTGGTCGGCGAGTCGGTGCAGCGCCCCACTGTCGATGTCGGCCAGCAGCACCGAGGTACCCGTAGCCGCCAGCCGGGTGGCCAGAGCGCAGCCGATGCCGCTGGCTGCGCCGGTCACGACCGCTGTGGGTATGCGCATGTCAGCTTCAGCCGGGTCGCTCATGTTGGGGCGTGCAGCAGCCAGACGTTGGGCTGACCGGACGGACCGGGTGTGCGCTTCGGTTCCGCCACCAGGTCACGGGTGCCGGGCAGGTGTGGCCTGCACCCGCCCGGCACACCCTGGGTCAGATCTCGCGGGAGCGGTCGAGCATGACGGTGGCGGTGACGAGTACGGCGGCGTAGGCGAGCAGGACGGCTGCGGCTGCGACCGGCACGAGTTGGCCTGCTGGGGTGTGGCTGCTGGTGACCTCGCGGATTGCCCCGCTGGGCAGCCAGTTCGTCAGGTGTGGCTGGTTGGTGACGATCGGCATGATGCCTTCGATGATGAAGGCCCACACCAGCGTGGCCCCGACGGCTGCCGCGGTGTTACGCAGCAGCGCTCCGATTGCGACGCCGAGAATGCCTTGCAGGGCGATCACGGCGGGCAGCACGACGGCCAGCCTGGGTACGCCGTGTGCCAGCGGCTCGATGGCGACGTGGTGCCGGGCGAGGACGATCGCGCCGGTGACGGCGGCCACGACGTCCATGGCGAAACCGACGACGACCCCGACGGCGGCGAGGGTAATGAGCTTGGCAGCGAGAAGCCGGGTCGTGCGCGGCTCTTCGAGCCGGGCGGAGAAGATCGTGCGGTGGTGGAACTCCCCGGCGGCGGCGAGCAACCCGATTAGCAGCACTGCAGCACCGGTGAGCTGTGCCGGAGCGTGCAGGAAGTCGGCCAGACTCGACGCTGCGAGGGCCGGTTCGCCGCGGTGGCCGGCTGCTGCGCCGCTGAAGATCGGCAGCGCGGCGGCGAACAGGACCACGACGCCGACGCACACCGCGAGCATGCGGGTGGTGCGCAGCTTGAGTAGCTCCGCGGCGATGAGGGATCTCATGATGTCTCCTTGATGCGGCTGTCGGTAAGCGACTGGGTGAGTTCGAGGTAGACCTGCTCGAGTGATGGCCCGTTGGCGCGGGCAATCAGGTCGGCGACCGGCGCGTGGGTGATCAAGCGCCCGTGGGCGATGATCACGACATCGTCGATGGTCTGCGCGAGTTCGGCGAGCAGGTGGCTGGACACGAAGACGGTGCGGCCCTCGACGGCGAGCGACTTGATCAGGCCGCGCAGCCAGTGCACCCCTTCGGGGTCGAGCCCATTGGCGGGCTCGTCGAGCACGAGCGTGTCGGGGTCGCCGAGCAGCGCCGCGGCAAGCGCGAGCCGCTGCCGCATGCCGGTGGAATAGCCACCAGTGCGGCGCCGCGCGGCGTTGGTGAGGCCGACGGCCGCGAGCACGTGATCGACCCGAGGCGCTGGGATTTCTGCAGCCCGGGCGATAACGCGTAGTGCGTCCCTGCCGGTGCGCCGTGGATGGAAGACGTTCGGATCGACCATCGCCCCGATTGAGCGCAGCGGATCACGCAGCTCGGCATAGGGGCGCCCGTCGATGGTCGCGGCGCCCGAGCTCGGTCGGGTGAGCCCGAGCAGCATCCGAATGGTGGTGCTCTTGCCCGCGCCGTTGGCGCCGACGAAGCCGGTGATGCGCCCGGGCGTGGGCGAGAAGGTCAAGCCGTCTACGGCGCTCACCGGCCCGTAGCGCTTGCTCAGATTGTGGAACTCGATTCGGGCCACGGTGGCTCCCTGTTCCGGTTGGCCGCGTCCGTCGCGGCTCGTCTTCGAAACTAAGGAGGTGGGGTCGGCTGGGCGTCGGCCACGAGAGTGCACTTCGGCGTACGTCGCGCGGACGCCGGTACGTCTGGAGATGTACGTCGGCTCAAGCGCCGGGGATCGCCAACCCCGCCTCGTATGCGGCGACCACGAGCTGGGCGCGATCGCGCAGGCCGAGCTTGGTCAGGATGCGGCTGACGTGCGTCTTCGCCGTCGCGTGGCTGATGACGAGCCGCTCCGCGAGTTCCGCGTTCGACAACCCGGCCGCGACGAGCTGGAGCACCTCGGTCTCGCGTTCGGTCAGCGACGCGAGCATGTCCCCACGCGGCCGACCAGCCGAGCGTCGCGCGAATTCTCGCACCAGCCGGGAGGTGACCGTGGGCGCGAGCAGCGCCTCCCCGGCGGCGACGACGCGGACGGCGCGCACCAACTCTTCCGGTGTCGCATCCTTGAGCAGGAACCCGCTCGCTCCGGCGGACAGCGCGGCGTAGACGTGCTCGTCGAGGTCGAACGTGGTCAGGATCAGCACCTTCACGTTCTCGGTGCCCAACCCACCGACGATGCGCCGAGTCGCCTCGATCCCGTCCAGCACCGGCATGCGGACGTCCATGACCAGCACATCAGGACGTTCCCGGCGGGCCAGCGCGACGGCCTGCTCACCGTTCGCGGCTTCGCCGACGATGTCGAGATCAGCGATTAGGCCGAGCTGCACGCGCAGGCCGTCGCGGAGCAACGGCTGGTCGTCACAGATGCCGACTCGGATCGTCATGGCATGCCTGCTGGGCGTAGGGGAAGCTGGGCATCGACGCGCCATCCGTGCTCGGTGGCGCCAATGCGGGATTGCCCCCCGGCCGCGGCGACTCTGGCGCGGATGCCGGCCAGGCCGAGGCCGCCGCCTTCTGCCTCGCGCTGTGCCCTGGTGCCGCCGGACGAGTCGACCACCACCTGCAATGTGCCTTCGGCTGAGGTCACCCGCACCGTCACGATCGCGCCCGGCGCGTGCTTGACCGCGTTGGTGAGCGCTTCCTGGACGACGCGGTAGGCGCACAGCTGCACTTCGGGCGGCGCTTGTGCGGTCTCTGGCAGCAGCTCGGCGGTCACGGCAACGCCGCCCGCGCGGACGTTGCCGACGAGCGTGGCGATGTCCGCGAGCCCAGGCGGCGAGGTCTCAACCTCTGAGACCGTGCCGGAGCCATCCCGCAGCACCCCCAACAGCTGCCGCATCTCCCGCATCGCCGTGCGGCTGGTCGACTCCACGGCCGTCAACGCGGCACGCGCAGCCCGCTCGTCGCCGGCATCGAGGGCCACCCGTGCCGTGCTCGACTGAACCGCGATCGCGCTCAGCCCGTGACCGACGAGGTCGTGCATATCGCCCGCGATGCGCAATCGCTCCTCGGCGACCGCGTGCCCGCGCGCCGCCTCGGCCCGGCCGCGCTCGCTGCGAACCAGCACCGCCGTCAGCACCACGATTACGGTAACCAGCGACAGCAGCGCGGTCGGCTCGGGCTTTGACCGGACCAGGTCACCGACGACGATGAACGCACATGTCACCCCTGCTGCCGCCACAGCGGCGAGCGTCGCCCGCCGTCGCTCGGCCACGACACTGGCGAGCGACCAAATGACGACCCACCCGGCGAACGGCGGAACCACGCCGACCCCAACGACGTACCCGCCATAGCAGCCAAGGACAACGCCCGCGACCCAATACCCATGCACCCGCCGCCACGCGAGCGGCAGGCCTTGACCGACCGCGAGCACCGTGGCAAGCGCGCCGAGCCAGCTGGACCTCTCGCCCGCCGCGGGCGATCCGGTCTGCGGGGCGAGCAACTGCAGCAGCACCGCCACCACCGCGACAGCCCAGTCCGTTCGCCGCGGCCGGCCCCGCCGCGCCGAATCCCCTCGCGCATCGCCCGGACGCACGCCCGCACCGGACGTCATGCGGCAATCGTCGCCGAAACCCTTCGGCCCGTCACGCCTCTGTCACTGCCGATGCCTGCATCGGACGAACCGGATTGCGTTCGGGTGCGGCACACGGCGCCCCGCCCCGCCCGAGATCGCCCGCGCCGCCTGAATATGCCGCACAGACGCGCCAAGCATTCCGGCCGACGCCGTGTCGCCAGTCGTGGTGCGAACTACCCGAGCTCAGGGCGCCTTCTGAGCACACAGAACCGGATCGCGCGCAAACCCTGGCCGGCCTTGAGTGGCCGGTCAACGCCTACACGCTCACCCTCGCAACCCTACTCCTGACCGGAGCGGCCCTCGGTGACCCAGTCCGCCGTAAGCGGCTGTTCACCCTCGGCATCGGCACATTCGTGCTCGAACGCCTCGTCGCCGCCCCTCGCACGGAGCGTGGGCACGCTCGTCACCCTTTGTGCTCCAAGGCATCGGTGGCTCGATTGTGACCCCGCTGACCGGTCCACGGCAGGAAAGCAGGCCGGCACGCAGCCGAAGCGGCGCCAGACCCGAGTGCCTCGGTATGAAAGCGGAATGGCCCTGATCCTTCTAGCTGAAGGGATCAGGGCCATCCTCCCGATACCATCCGGCGGAGCGCCATGCGGCGGGTCGATCAGGTCGACGTGGTTAGCCGTTGATGAACACGTTGCGGCCTGGCAGGGGACGTTGACGATCGGCGTGGCCTGCGCAGGTGCCGACCGGGGCGACGCCGCCAGGTGTCTTGAGGCGCAGCACCTCGCCGCCGTGGGGATCAGTCGCGCGCAAGCCGAACCGCCGGGCGCATGGATGGTCCACTGCGGCGGGGCCCGCAACTACGAGGACCAGCCGGTCGACACTTCCCGCCGAACTTGGCCGAGCGATGGTGACACCACGGGAGGACGCACCGGCTAGCGGCGATCGACCAGTAGGCCTGCTCGGCGTGGCCGTTCACTTGCGCGGGTCCTTCATGACGGTGATGCCAGGCTCGGTGGCGAGGTCGCTGTGCCAGGCTGGTTTTGTCGGCTTGGAGCATAGTGAGCCGGCGCTTTGGGCGGACACCTTGTCCCTGGATGGGAACTGCTTCAGGATGTCGGCAGGGCTGGGGAATCCAGGTCCGGAACGGGGGGAGAAGATTATGCGACGTTTGCTAACGATGGTGGCGGCGCTTGTTTCTGCGGTGGTGCTGGCGGTGGGGTTTGCCTCGTCAGCTGGTGCATACGGCGGTGGGGCCAACCACGACATGTGGCAGATCGGGTTCTCGTTCAACTGCAACAACCCGGCCCTGTGCGGCGACATCGCCGAGGGCACCGGCGGCGACTGGGGCTGGGTCGAGTTCGACCGCTCAGCCGACGGCACACAGACCTGGGGCGATGCCCAGAGCGCCTTCTGCTTCCACACGGTAGGCGGCGGCGGGGCGGGGGCCGGTCACAGCTCGATCGAGGTCACGAGCTGGAGGATCGCGCCGGGCTCGGCGGGGCCGCAGACGTTCTTCGCGAGCGGCACGGAAACCGACTCCTTCCGCGGGATGACGCAGACCAGCACGATCACCGACGAGGACACGGGGTTCCCGGCAACGCCAGGCCATTACAACACCAGCGAGATCCTCGGCTTCTCGGCACCGGGCATCGCCTTCCAGGTTCAGATCGCCTTCCGCCCGGCGAAATAGCTGCTGCTCGAATCGTTCTCCTTGGGCTGCAGGCAGCCCAAGGAGAACGCTGGCGGAGGTAGAAACGAGTTCAGGTGTCATTCGGTCCTCGCGGAGCCATCCGGTTGTGTGTGCGGGGCGGGCCGTTCGTCGGCCTGCCCGCACGTGGGAGGTACCGCCGCCGTCAGCAGGCCCCAGCGGGGGTGCACCGTCTCCGCGTCGGCGGTGAGGCCGGCCAGCAGCTGCTCCGCGTCCTCGATACGCCCCTGCCGCCCAGCCCCGCTCGGCCGACTCGCCGGCCGTCACGAGCAGCGTCTTCCACGGGCGAGCCAGCCGCTCATCACCGCCGCGTCGCTACGGATCTGGCCATGCATGCCCGCCAGCGTGCGGGCCATCCGCACCGCCTCGACCGGGTCGCCCTCCGCGCGGTACGCGGCGTACGCACGTTCCCACGCGGCGAGGGCAGCCAGGAAGTCGAGGCCGAGGTAGCAGGCCCTCGCCTCCCCCTCCAGCGCGGCGCCACCATCCGCGTGCACGAGCACATCATTGCGCGCCCGACGCGCCCATGGCATACCCCCGGGCGTGGCGTCACCGAATCGCCAGATGTTGTCAGCCGTCGCCGAGTACTTCATGGGGGCAGGGCCGGCGACCGGTTCGCTGCTACCGGTCTGGTATGTCCTCTTGCCCGGCGCGTGCGTTTCTGGCCCCGAGTGCCGTATGCGGCGGCCCCGCGGTCGTCACCGTGTCGAGGAGGCTGTGCTGAGCAGTGGGGCTGCCGAGTGCGTGTGCGGCATGTTGCTGGTGGTGGTGCTGACCTTCGCAGTGGTCCGCCCCCGCGGGTGGCCGGAGGCGGTCGCCGCGGTGCCGGCGGTCGCCGTGGTGGTCGTCATCGGCGCGCTGCCGGCCGCTGATGCCTGGGCGGAGACGCGTCGGCTGTTGCCGGTGGTCGGGTTCCTCGCGGCGGTGCTGGCGCTGGCGCAACTGTGCGACGACGAGGGACTGTTCACTGCCGCCGGGGCGGCCGTGGCGCGGGCGTGCGGTGAGCGTCCGGGCCGGCTGCTCGCTGGCGTGTTCGCGGTCGCCGCGGTGACCACGGCGGTCCTCAGTTTGGACGCCACGGTGGTGCTGCTCACCCCGGTGGTGTTCGCGACCGCGGCGCGGGTCGGGGCGCGGCACCGCCCGCACGTCTACGCGTGTACGCACCTGGCCAACACCGCGTCGCTGCTGCTGCCGGTCTCGAACCTGACCAACCTGCTCGCCTTCACCGCCAGCGGGCTGAGCTTCACCCGGTTCGCCGGCCTGATGGCCGGACCGTGGCTGGTGGGGATCGCGGTGGAGTATCTGGTGTTTCGGCGGTTCTTCCGTGCCGAGCTCGACACGGTGCCGCAACCCGCGACGCGCCCGCCTCGCCCGCCGGTGCCGGCGTTCGGTTTGACCGTCCTGGCGTTGACGCTGGCCGGGTTCGTGCTGACCTCGCTGCTGTCGGTCAACCCAGCCTGAGCCGCGCTGGCCGGAGCGACCATGCTGGCGGCGCGTGCGCTAGGGCAGAATCGTGCCACGCTGCGTGCGGTGCTGGCCTCGACCAGCCCGCTGTTCCTGGCCTTCGTGCTCGCCCTCGGGGTCATCGTCAAGGGTGTCCTGGACAACGGTCTGGGCCGGGTGCTCGCCGAGATGCTGCCCGACGGGTCGACGCTGCCGACACTGCTGACCGTAACGGCGATCGCCGCGGCGTGGGCCAATCTGATCAACAACCTGCCCGCAGTGCTGGCGCTGCTCCCGATCGCCGCAACCAACGGCGCCGGGCCGGTGCTCGCCGTGCTGATCGGCGTGAACATCGGCCCCAACCTCACCTACGTCGGCTCGCTGGCCACCCTGCTGTGGCGGCGGGTACTGCACAAACACGACACCGAGCCCGGCCTGGGCCAGTTCACCCGCCTCGGCCTGCTCACCGTCCCGACGTGCCTCGCCGCCGCGACCGTGGCACTGTGGGCCATGCTCCGCCTGACGGGAGGCTGACCGAGCCATGAAGGTGATCATCTGGATCGCCGAGAGCACCTGGCCTGCCACCGTGGACGCCGCCACCGCCTGGGTCCCCACCGGCGCCGACCTCGTGCTGCTGCACGTCACCGGCGACGACACCGCCGCGACCGCACACGGCGCATTCGCCGGCCTGCTCGGCCGCCACCACTCACACGAGCGCGACCCCGGCGACCGCGTGGAAACCATGTCCGCCACCGCCGCGGAAGAGCTCCTCGCGGCCGCCACCGAGCGGCTCGCCCGGCCCGCCACCCGCCTGCAACGCCACGGCCGCGTCGAACACGAAGTCGTACGGGCAACTGGCGGTGCCGATCTGCTCATCTGCGCCCGCGACGGCGACCCCAGCCGGCTCGGCCCGCACAGTCTCGCCCCACCCACCCGCTTCGTCGTCGACCACGCTCCCTGCCCGGTGCTCCTCGTCTGGCCACGACCGGCCCCCGGCGTCGATACGATCCCACCCGCGCCGTACCACCCCCCGCCGCCTCCGCCGCACTGACCCCGCCCGTGGCGAGCCAGCAACCCTCCCGACTCTGGTCCCCTGACCCTGCGATCGACATGAGGCCGGCAAACGATCCGTTGGGACTGCGGTGCCGAGCGTCCAGGTCGACGTGCGCTCGCACCCGAACCAGGCCGGGCTCACGGGACTGTCCGAACAACGGTGTAACTGATCTGGCCTGACACGCCGAGCGTTGCTTGGCGGGAAGGACCAGTGATGACCGAGACGATCGAGTCCATGGCGACTCCGATTGATCCAGTTGCAACTCGCGCAGCAGCTCGTGGAGCAGGCTCGCGCCGAGGGGGTCGAGTTGATCGGCCCGGGCGGTTTGCTGACTGGGCTGACGAAGTCGGTGCTCGAGACCGCGCTCGAGACCGAGATGAGTGAGCACCTGGGCTATGACAAGCACGATCCGATGGGCTGCAACAGCAGCAACTCACGTAATGGCACGAGGACGAAGACGGTGTTCACCGAGATCGGCCCGGTGCAGATCGAGGTCCCGCCCGACCGCGACGGCAGCTTCGAGCCGGCGATGCGACGCGGCCCGAAGTCGGTGTGCGTCATCTGGGTAGCGCTCACCCGGTAGAAGTAACAGAGGCCGAGGCGCTCGGAGTCCTCGCTGAACAGGACGCGGCCAGTGTCGGGGTCGAGGTATTGCAGGCCGCGGCAAGGTCCGTCGACACAGAAGACGCGGATGATCGCGCGGACGTGCATGCCATGACCATTGAGCTGACGGGCGCTACGCAGAAGAGGCGAAGGTCCTGCGACGGGACGTGGACGTGGCGCCGAGGGAGGGTCATGGTCTTGGTGCAGCCGGATCAGGCCCGCAAGTGCGCGCTCTCCAGCGCCGGGTTGGTCACACCGACAGCGCGGTCGCCGTATCTGCAGCATCAGTCCATTCGACAGGCAAGTCGCGCACATGAGCACACGCCACGCAGCCCTGTACTGATCACAATCAGCGCGAATCATCGGAATGTAGGTCACGAGCGTCTTAGTCGTTGTCCGCGATTCGTCAAGGTTGCGTCGACGCGATCAAGTCTTGTGCTGCTTGGCCGATAGAGGGCGCTATGACTCGGCGACTCTGGGCTCGCTGCACGCGGCGGCGCGGCTGGCTGCTTATCGGCATGCTCGCGGTGGCCGGGCCTGTGCTGGGTGCATGCGGCGGATCGGCCGACCACGAGGGTCACAGCGCGTCATCGGTCTCTGTGGTCCTGGACAACTTCAAAATCGACATGCCCCCGGTCGTGCACGCGGGCATGATCCATTTCGTCGTGAAGAACACGGGGCCGACCATGCACGAGTTCAACGTAGCCCGCAGCGACCTGGCCCCGTCCGAGCTCCCGATGAGAGCAGCCGGCATCGTCGACGACACCGACCCCTACAGGGGATTCACCCATATCGGTGAGGTCGAGGGGATCGACATCGGCGAGCGCAAGACCTTGACGGTCACGCTGTCACCCGGGGAATACGTGGTGTATTGCAACATGGACGGCCACTACGAGGCCGGGATGGCCGAACGGGTCACGGTGGTCCGGTGAAACACATAGCGCGGCCGGGCTCGCCGATCGCCGGGTGGAGTATCCGCAAACGTCTCATCGCGCTGGTGCTGCTGTTGCTCACCGTCATCGGCGCGATCATCTACCTGTCGCTCGCCTCGGCCGCCAATCAGAAGAATCGGGCCCTGGTCGACAACATTGCCGGCCGCCAACCGGTGTTGGTCCATCGGTACCTCGAAGAGACGCTACTGCTCAGCGAGGGTTTCCGCGCCGACCCCGCCGGCACCGGGCAGGCGCTGATCGCCACCGGCGACGCGTTGCTGCAGGGCGGCCCGGTCCTCGCGGTGCAAGGCAACGACGAGCAGGTCACCATCGCCGCGGCGACCGATCCCACCGTGCGGGCCAAGCTCACCGAGGAAGCGCGCCTGGTCCACCATCTCACCGCAGTGGGCGAACAAATCTTAACCGAGACTCCCGGCAGCCCTGCCTACCGCAGCGACGTGGCCCGGGCCGAGAAGCTCGCCAACCTCACCGCCAACGTCGGACATGACGCGGTCGGGCGGATGAGCCTGCTCGCCAACCGGGCCGTGGCCGCCAACTCCCACCGTCAAGTGCTTCTCGCCACCGCCGGCATTGTCGTGGCGCTGAGCTTCATGTGGGTGCTCAGCCGCCAGATCGTGCGCCGGCTACACCGCGTCGGCGACGTCGTGCGCGCCCGCGCAGCCGGCGACACCAAACTGCGCTACGACGTTACCGGCAGCGATGAGATCACCCTGCTCGCGCGAGCGCTGAACGCGCAAGCAGACTACCTCGACAACGTCCAGGCTCAGCTGGTCAACGACGCAGAACGCGACACGTTCGCAAGCCAACTCGGTGAGGCCTTCGAAATGGCCGAAGAGGAACCCGACGCCTACCAGGTCGTCGAGCGTTCCATGGCCGCGATCGCGGAAACCTCGCCCATGGAACTGCTCCTCGCCGACTCCAGCCACGCCCACCTCAAGCGGCTCGCCGTCAACCCAAGCGGCGGCGCCGCCGGCTGCGGGGTCGTATCCCCATACGCCTGCGTGGCAGTTCGGCGAGCCAATCCGGTCGTATTCCCCTCATCCACCGCCCTCAACGCATGCCCCCGGCTCATTGACCGGCCCGGCGGAGCCTGCTCGGCGGTATGCGTGCCCGTGTCGTTCATGGGCAAGGCACTCGGCGTGCTGCACACCACCGGCCCGGACAACCAGCCACTAGGCTCCGCCCAGGTCGCACAGATCAGCGCGCTCGCCGGGCAGATAGGCGCGCGGATCGGAAACCTCCGCGTCTTCCAGCAGACCCAGCTGCAAGCCAGCACAGACGGCCTCACCGGGCTGATCAACCGACGCACGTTCGAAAACCAGGCACGGGGCCTGCTACTCGAAGACCGGCCGTTCGCCCTGGCAATGGCGGACCTCGACCACTTCAAACTGCTCAACGACACCTACGGCCACGAAGCCGGCGACCGCGCTCTGCGACAGTTCGCCGAGACACTTCGCAGCGTGCTGCGCGAGGAAGACCTGGTATGCCGCTACGGCGGCGAGGAATTCGTGCTGCTCTTCCCCGGCGCAAGCCTCGACCAAGCCGCCGCGGTCCTCGACCGCGTCAGGCTCGCCCTCTCCGCAGCCGGCGCCACCGGCGATGCACCGGCATTCACAGCCACCTTCGGGCTGACGAGCACCGAAATGGCAGACAACCTCGACGAACTCATGCGCATCGGTGACCGCGCCCTCTACGCCGGCAAGGAAGCCGGCAGAGACAGGGTCATCATCGCCTCTACCACCCAGCCCGCCAACGACGACCCCACCCCCGACGCCGCACCATCACAGGCCAGCGCCCCCACCGCCTGACCAACCCGAGGACAAGCCCACCGCGCCGCCCATCGAGCAGCACGCGGGGCAGCTGGCGGACCCGGAATTGCCGGCCCAGAAGGCGGAGCCGAGACGCCGACTCGAACCGCGAACCACCCAATTACCAGCCTTGGTGAGGGCCTGAGCGTCAACGTTCGCGCTTCGCGCAGCATCGTCTCGACCTTGGCGTGCTGGCCGCCGAGCATGCCGGCGATGACGTCGAGTTGGGAGCGGACGTGCGCGGCGTCGGGCTGGGCGAAGACGGTGCGCAGGAAGTGCACCCAGCAGGACTCCACGCGGCGCCGAGCAGCACGGCCTGGATCGCGGCCTTGAGCCCGGCGTGGGCGTCGGAGATGACCAGCTGGACGTCGTGCAGGCCGCGGGTCTTGAGCCCGCGCAGGACGCGGTCCAGAACGCGCCGTCCTCGCTGTCGCCGACGTCGAAGCCGAGCACCTCGCGGCGCCCATCGGCCGCGACACCGGTCGCGACCACGACGGCCTGGGAGACCACCCGGTGATCGACGCGGGGCTTGCAGTAGGTGGCGTCGAGGAAGACATAGCGGAACGGCTGCTCGGCCAGCGACCGGTCACGAAATGCCGCGACCTCGACGTCAAGCTCGGCGCAGATCCGCGAGACCTCGGACTTGGAGATGCCGCTGTGCGCGCCCAGGGCCTTGACCAGGTCATCGACCTTGCGCGTCGACGTGCCGTTGCAGATACGCCTCCATGATCACCGCGAAGAGCGACTGATCGACCCGCCGACGCCGCTCCAACAGGCTGGGGAAGAACGAGCCGGTCCGCAGCTTCGGGATCTGCAACTCCAGATCCCCGGCGACCGTGCTGATCGTCCTCGGCCGGTGCCCGTTGCGCTGCGCCGACCGCGCCCCGCTGCGCTCGTGCAGGCCGGCGCCGATCACCGACGTCAGCTCTGCCTCGATCAGCGCCTGGTAGATCGTCGTCGCCGCCTGCCGGATCCGATCATCGACATCCGCTGCCTTGAGCAACTCCAGCACCTCGAGCAGGGCAGACTGGTCCAGAGCCATCGTGTGGTGTGTCCTTCCGCGAGAACCATTGGCGTGGGCTCGCTGACCATCACACGATGGCCTTCGCCCGTGGTCACCTACGCCGTCAGGCCCGACGAGTTACACCACCATCCGGGACGTCACCCATGTGGGGCGGCGGGACCGTCAGGGGCGTAGGCGAAGCGGGCGATGCGATCCCGTTTGGGACGGTCAGAGTCCACATGCGTCGTCCTGAGCAAGCCGCTGAGTAAATGACCCGCCGGCCGGTGACCGCAGCGCCATGTGCCATTCGCTGCCACGCTCGGCCACGTGATGACGCGCGGTCCGGGCTCAACTGAGGGTCAAGAAATCAACGGCTCCAGCGCCGTGACACTGGAGCCGTTGATCTACCGGACCTGCGTTGTAGCGGGGGCAGGATTTGAACCTGCGACCTCTGGGTTATGAGTGCCCAGCATGCGCCAGGCGCCAAGTCGACGGGCCGAACGGTTCCGGCGGCCGAACCGTATGCGCCTGCCGGTCATTACAACGGTCGCGAGCAGCCACCCATCGTGTTGTCTGTTGCCGGCCGACGTTCAAATGTGTCATCCGAAGCCGTCGGATCCGGTTGACATCTCGTTGACAAACGATCACACGCCGGTGGGCGATACTGGGATTGAACCAGTGACCCCTACCGTGTCAAGGTAGTGCTCTCCCACTGAGCTAATCGCCCGAGCTGTCGGTATGGGCACCGCCGGGATCGGCCGTGCTTGTCAGATCGCGTTCGAGGCGGCGGCGGGAATCGAACCCGCGTACAGGGCTTTGCAGGCCCTTGCCTAAGCCACTCGGCCACGCCGCCGGATGGGTCGGCGACCCCACCCCTGCCCGCCCGACCCGGGCGAGTCCGTGAGGCCGGAATTCGCCGATAGGTCGTTTGCCTCGAGCGGACGACGGGATTCGAACCCGCGACCCTCACCTTGGCAAGGTGATGCGCTACCAGCTGCGCTACGTCCGCGAAGTACCCGTTTGAAAGGTAGGCACCAGCCGCTGACTCTAGCCGATCGGCGAGTTTGCCTCCAAACCGCGCCGTGGCTCATCGACATTGCCCGCGCGGCCACGGCGTTGTCAGTGGCCGCGGGCAAAGTTCTCAATGTGCGTCTAGCGCCAACCGAGACTCCGCCTGCGGGACGGATGACGGCCGCCCAGGGCACGGCCCTGTATGTCGGCGCCGTCCTGGGTACCGGTGTGATCGCGCTGCCCGGGCTCGCGGCTCGGGCCGCCGGTCCGGCGTCGTTGCTGGCGTGGGTGGCTCTGGTGCTGATATCGATGCCCCTCGCCGCGACCTTCGCGGCTCTCGGTTCGCGGTATCCCGACACCGGCGGGGTATCCACCTATGCACGAGCCGCGTTCGGCGAGCGCGCCGGACAGTTCGTCGGCTGGTGCTTCTACTTCGCGATACCGGTCGGAGCGCCGGCTGCGGCGCTCATCGCCGGTGGCTACGTCGCGGCAGCGGCGGGTGGGGGCCGGACGACGACGCTGATCACCGGCGGACTGCTCGTAGCGGCAGTGGCCGCGACGAACGCTGCCGGCATCCACGTCAGCGCACGCGTGCAGCTCGCGCTCGCCGCAGTGCTCCTCACGTTTCTGGCCATCGCTGTCGTCCTGTCGCTGCCGCATGCCCGCACGGCAAACCTGCATCCGTTCGCTCCGCACGGCCTGCTCGCGGTAGGTACAGCCGGCGGGCTGCTCGTCTGGAGCTTCGCCGGATGGGAGGCGATCACGTCCCTGGCCGGAGAGTTTCGCCGACCCGCGCACGACCTGCCACGCGCGACCGCCGCGGCAGTGGCCATCGTCGGCGTGTTGTACCTGGCGGTGGCGTGGGCGACGATCACAGTCCTCGGCCCGGCGGCCAGCAGTTCCAGTGCTCCGCTGGGCGATCTCATGGCGCGCGGCCTCGGCGGCAACGCTCGCTGGCTCGCCGCCGCCGTCGCCGTGCTACTGACGTTCGGCGTGATGAACGCCTACTTCGCCGGCGCCGCGAAGCTCGGCGCCGCCCTCGGCCGCGACGCAGCCCTGCCCGCCTGGTTCGCCCGCGGCGGCCAGATCGGCGAGGTCCCCCGTCGTAGCCTCGGCGTGGTCACGGCGATGTCCGGCCTGTCATTGCTCCTCGTTGCGATCGCCGGGGTCGACGTGCGTCCGCTCGTGTCCGCGACGAGTGCGCTGCTGGTGACCGTGTACGCGGTCTGCATTGCTGCCGCGTTGCGGCTGCTGCCCCGCGGCAGCCGCCACCACGTCACGGCGCTCGTCGCGATGGCGGCGGTACTCGCGCTGCTGGTGATGACGGGGCGTTACCTCGCCGTACCCATTGGCCTGCTCGCGGTCGCCACGGTGTACCGGCGATCGCAGTGACATCAAGCTCCGGACCGTCGATTCGCGGTGTCCAGCCGCCGCCACAGCTCGTCGACCTCACGGGCCAGCGATTCGCGGCTGCCGTCGTTGCGCAGCACCTCGCGGGCGACGGCGCGGCGCTGCGCATCGCTGGCCTGCGCCGCGATGCGAGCACGTGCCTGGTCCTCCGGCATGCCACGAGCCGCCAGCCGGCGTAGCCGAGTCTTGATGTCGGCTTCGACCACGACGACGACGTCGAAAGCCGCGCCGAGGTTGTTCTCGACGAGTAGCGGGACGTCGTAGACCACGATCTCGCCACCGGAGGTCGCCTGCATCAGCTCCGCCGAACGCTCCGCGACGAGCGGGTGCACGATCGCGTTCAGATCCTCGCGGGCGGCCTGGTCGGCGAACACGATCTCGCCGAGCCGCGGACGGTTCAGTTCACCATCCGGGCCGACGACGCCCGCACCGAAGCGGCTGACCACGGCATCGAAGCCGGGCGTACCCGCCCGCACCACCTCACGCGCGATCGCGTCGGCGTCGACGACACTCGCGCCGTGCTGAGCGAGCAGTTCGGCGACGGTGCTCTTGCCCGCACCGAGGCCGCCGGTCAGGCCAACCCTCATGATCCAACGCTAGCGGCCAAGGAAGGCGACCACGAACGCGATGAGCGCTCGCGCGAAGAGCCCGCCGGCCGCGACGCGGCCCGAGCGAAGCGAGGTGCGGATCGAGGGATCGGCCCGAGCGAAGCGAGCGGTCGAGACCTCGACCCGCCTCCGGCGGATGTGACAGAGCGCTCGCGCGAAGAGCCCGCCGGCCGCGACGCGGCCCGAGCGAAGCGAGGTGCGGCGCACGAGACGGGCCCGCGCTTGCGAGCGGTCCAGAGCGCGCGCCGCATCCGGCGGACTATCGTCCGGCGAGCTTCTCGCGCAGCGCGGCGAGCGCCTCGTCGGAGGCGAGGGTGCCGTTCGTCGTGTTCTCCTCGGAGACGTACGAGGTGGCCTCGCCCGCCTCGGCGGCTGCCTCGGCGTCGGCCTTCTGCGCCTGTGCGAGCTGCTTGCGGTGTGCCTCGAAACGCTCCCGTGCGGCGGCGTAGCGCTTCTCCCATTCCTCACGCTGCGAGTCGTAGCCGGGCAGCCACTCCTGCGTGTCAGGGTCGAAGCCGTCGGGGTAGATGTAGTTGCCCTTGTCGTCGTACTGGGCCTCCATGCCGTACTGCGCGGGGTCCCACTGCTCCTCGGTCAGCTGGCCCTCGTTGGCCTGCTTGAGCGACAGCGAGATGCGGCGGCGCTCCAGGTCGATGTCGATGACCTTGACGAGCAGCTCGTCGCCGACCTGAACGACCTGCTCGGGGATCTCGACGTGGCGCTCGGCCAGCTCGGAGATGTGCACGAGACCCTCGATACCGTCCTGGACACGGACGAACGCGCCGAACGGGACGAGCTTGGTGACCCGGCCGGGCACGACCTGGCCGATCTGGTGCGTGCGGGCGAACTGGCGCCACGGGTCTTCCTGCGTCGCCTTCAGCGACAGCGAGACGCGCTCGCGGTCCAGGTCGATGTCGAGCACTTCGACGGTGACCTCCTGGCCGACCTCGACGACCTCGGACGGGTGGTCGATGTGCTTCCAGGACAGCTCGGAGACGTGCACCAGACCGTCGACGCCGCCGAGATCGACGAACGCACCGAAGTTCACGATGCTGCTGACGACGCCCGTGCGGACCTGACCCTTGGCCAGCTTGTTCAGGAACTCGCTGCGCACCTCGGACTGCGTCTGCTCCAGCCACGCGCGGCGGGACAGCACGACGTTGTTGCGGTTCTTGTCGAGCTCGATGATCTTCGCCTCGAGCGTGCGGCCGACGTAGGGCTGCAGGTCGCGCACGCGGCGCATCTCGACCAGTGACGCCGGCAGGAACCCGCGCAAGCCGATGTCGAGGATCAGACCGCCCTTCACGACCTCGATGACCGTGCCCTCGACGACCTCGTCGTTGTCCTTCTTCTGCTCGATCGTGCCCCAGGCGCGCTCGTACTGCGCGCGCTTCTTGGACAGGATGAGCCGGCCCTCCTTGTCCTCCTTCTGGAGAACCAGGGCCTCGATCTCGTCACCGACCTTGACGACCTCGTTGGGGTCGACGTCGTGCTTGATGGACAGCTCGCGGGAGGGAATGACGCCCTCGGTCTTGTAGCCGATATCGAGCAGAACCTCGTCCCGGTCGACCTTGACGATGGTGCCCTCGACGATGTCGCCATCGTTGAAGTACTTGATCGTCTTGTCGATCGCGGCGAGGAAGTCGTCGGCGGTGCCGATGTCGTTCACGGCTACTTGCGGTGTTGTCGGTGCGATGGTGGACGTCATGAAATGAGTAGGTTCCAAGGATCGGGGCGGCACGTCGCGGGGCCCATTCGCCGGTGAACGTGCCGATTCGCCAGCTCGATCTCCCGGTGAGCTGGCTAGGCGGAAAACGTGCATGACGAGCGCGAGCCTGCTCCCTGTCGAGGCACGCAGGCCCAGCAACGCACTTCACAGGATACGGATGGGGACGGTAACCGGCAATGCGGGCCCCACTTCATGGGCACATCCGTGCCCTTCTGCCGCCCGCTGGCCGAGCCGCTAGCGTCTGCGCTACGCCATGAAACGCGAGGAGACAACGCATGGACGCCGACGTCATCGTGGTGGGCTCCGGCCTGGCCGGCCTGGTCGCGACCGCCGAACTGGCAGATGCCGGCCGCAAGGTGATTCTGCTCGATCAGGAGCCCGAGGCGTCCCTCGGCGGGCAGGCGTTCTGGTCGTTCGGCGGGCTGTTCCTGGTCAATTCGCCCGAGCAGCGCCGGCTGCGCATCCACGACTCGCACGAACTCGCGCTGGCCGACTGGCTCGGCTCGGCGGCGTTCGACCGCGACGAGGACCACTGGCCGCGGCGGTGGGCCGAGGCGTACGTCGACTTCGCGTCCGGCGAGAAACGCTCGTGGCTGTCGGGCATGGGTGTGAAGTGGTTCCCCGTCGTCCAGTGGGCCGAACGCGGCGGTTACCTCGCAGGCGGCCATGGCAACACCGTGCCGCGGTTCCATGTCACCTGGGGCACCGGTCCGGGCGTCGTCGAGCCGTTCGAGCAACGGGTGCGAGTTGCGGCCGCCGCCGGCCTGGTCGACCTGCGCTTCCGGCATCGCGTCACGTCGCTCGACGCGTCCGGCGAGGCGACGGTCAGCGGCGAGGTTCTGCGCGCGAGCGCTGCGCGGCGCGGCGAATCCAGCTCCCGCGACGTCGTCGGCGACTTCACGCTCAGCGCTCAGGCGGTGATCGTGTCGTCGGGCGGGATCGGCGCCAACCACGACCTGGTGCGCCGCAACTGGCCGGCCGGGTGGGGCGCTCCCCCGGCGCGGATGCTGTCCGGCGTCCCCGATCACGTCGACGGGCTGATGATCGGCATCACGCAGCAGGCCGGCGCCCACGTGATCAACGAAGACCGCATGTGGCACTACCCGGAGGGCGTCACGAACTGGTCGCCGATCTGGTCGCGGCACGGCATCCGGATCCTGTCCGGGCCGTCGCCACTGTGGCTGGACGCCCGCGGCCAGCGCCTGCCCGCTCCCCTGTTCCCCGGCTTCGACGGGCTGGGCGCGCTGCGACACGTCACGTCCGGCGGATTCGACCACTCGTGGTTCCTGCTCGACCGCGAGACGATCGGCACCGAGTTCGCGCTGTCCGGCTCGGAGCAGAACCCTGACCTCACCGGTAAGGACGTTCGCGGAGTACTCGGCCGTGCGCGCGGCGGGCCACCCGGGCCGGTGCAGGCCTTCCTCGACCGGGGCGAGGACTTCATCGTCCGGGACTCGCTGCCCGACCTGGTCAAGGCGATGAACGAGCTCGTCGGCTCCGACCTGATCGACGCCGCGGCGCTGGCCGAGGTGATCCGGCAGCGCGACCTGCAGGTTGCGTCCAGGCTGGGCAAGGATCCGCAGGTTGTCGCGACGGCCGCCGCTCGTCGTTACATCGGCGACCGGCTTACCAGGGTGGTCAAACCGCACCGGTACCTGGACGGGTCGGGTGGCCCGCTGATCGCGGTGCGGCTGCACGTGCTGACCCGCAAGACGCTCGGCGGCGTGGAGACCGACCTGTCGGGGCGCGCACTGCGTCCGGACGGCTCACCGCTGCCCGGCGTGTACGCGGCCGGCGAGGCGGCGGGCTTCGGCGGCGGTGGCCTGCACGGCTACCGCGCCCTGGAGGGGACGTTCCTCGGCGGTTGCCT
>WNGG01003319.1_pt1 | contig 42375 bp, 39 predicted proteins | sample 5400661 | NCBI WGS metagenome assembly WNGG01 (sample SAMN13153372, study PRJNA577476) | soil metagenome | isolation source: 100 cm soil or saprolite under Garry oak tree replicate 1 | place: USA:California | collected 2016-06-15 | reverse complement strand
TAGCTGCTATCGCGAGCTTCTGCGATCGTCGGTAGTCGGCGCAGGGGGCCTACTCGAACCCTCGGCCATGTAGTAGTTCATGTAGTAACCCATCGGTAAAACGCTGCAAGCCTGGACGGAGCGGCTGACTGCGTTAGAACTTTCGAGCTGAAACCAATCGCATCAGCGATTCCTGGACGAGACGTCTCAGAGTTCGGGACCGTGAGGCCCCGGGTTCAAATCCCGGGCCCCCGACCAAAATCTGATCTCAGACCGCCCAACCAATATCTAACTCAATCTGACAGCAGCGCTGTCATCTGTAGTAGTCGTGTAGTAGTTTGCGTAGCCATCACGCGAGGAATTGTCAAGACCTGTGGATTGGCGGGTCATGCGGCGTGGGCGTGACCTCCTGACTCGTGGTCGGGTTGGTCGTCGGGTCGTTCGATGAGCTTGCCATTCTCGAATCTGGCGCCGGCGCGGCCAAGTGTGACGAGGCGGGGTGCGCCGACTGTTGCGCGGCTCGAACTGGCCGGTCGTGGCTTGGCCCGCCGATCCCTGCCGGGGCCCCTATCTCTTGACTCCCTTGGCCAGGTCCTGAGCCTCCGCTGCCCGAGCCTGGGAGACCTGTTTCAAGATCAATCAAAGGGGGTGTGGAGCTCCACGGCCAGCCTGCAATGCTTCCAGGAGGAGACGCCGCTGGTGCCTTCATATGTATTTGGAGACGAGGCCACCCTGAGCCTCTCAGCTGGGACAGCCATACGTCGGATCGCACTGATACTGCTGCGTGGAATCGTCGAACGAGGCGATTAGCCATGTCAGGTTGGTCCCTTCGAACTGGACCTCGCTGATGTAGCCAGCGGCGGCGGTGGAGTACCAGTCACCCGAGTACCACGCGCCCACGCATCCCCAAATGTCGCCGCCGGTAGGATTCAGCCACGTAATCCAGCCCTCGTAACAGCCGCGCATCCACGCGCCCCAGTAGTCGGCAGCGGCCGCAGTCGAATCACGGGTGAATGGAAAGGTTCCATTCTGGCTGCCTGCATAGGCTGGGTAGGGCCCTTGCCATGCGGGGTCGTCCCAACTCATGATCCCGAGGATCGAGAACGTCTTCGGGCAGAGGCCGGTGGTCGGCCTGTAAGGGTAGCCGCCGACGCTCGTGACAGGGTCGATCTGGTAGTCGTGGCCTCCGCTGGCGGCGATCCCGTTGCAGTAGGTAATCGAGTTAGTGGTGATGGATGAGAAGGCGTCGCCACAACCTCGCAGCCAGTAGCAGCCTGCGGTCGGGTAGTTGAGATATTGGAACCACGTCGACTCTGTCACAGCACCGGCACGGATGAGGTTGTCGGGCAGGCCCCACTTGCACGCTGCCCACTGGAAGATCTCATCGGTGGTTCCGGTGAATTGCCCGTCAACGCGCGGCAGCAACCATGTATCCCACAGTGAGTTGTAGGTGTTTCCCTGGTCCCGAGGTCGCAGCGCAAAGGAAGCGGCCATCGCTCCGGGTGCAGGCATTGTGCTGTTCTGCTGAGCGTTCTCAGGCCGTGGCTCCCAGGTGGACTGGTGAACCTGAGCGGCACATTGCGCGTCAGAGGGCAGCGAAGACCAGGAACCTACCGGCGCCAGGCTAGTGAAGTAACCACTTGCCGGCGGTGGCGTGCTTCCGACAGGCGCGGGACTGGGCGTAGGCGACGGTGACGCTGTCGGTGAAGGTGAAGGCGACGGCGTCGGTGTTGGGTTAGCTGAAGGGCTTAAACAATTGTGACGTGAGTGGCAGTTTGGTTGCGCAGTGACTTGTTGCGGTGAGACAGCGATGAAACCCAGGCTGCTCACAAACGCTAATAGCGCTATCCGCCCTCGGATTGGCTGCTGCGAGTGTGCCAAATCGCACTACCTCCAAAGTCGTTCGTTGCCGGCTGCAACTGCCCGACTTGGGAGCTAACGTTCATGTCCGACGGAGCTTGCGGAAGAATCATCGAATCTGTCACCCGCCATCCGCTACGAACAACAACCACCAAACCGGCGGCATCGCTGATCAATACGACGCGCCAGAGCGGGCAATTATCGTCCGCGGCATCGGCGAATAGCCACGCGCAACGTAGATTTCCGATCCAGAACGCAAAATGGCATCCTAGACGTCCATGTCGCAGGAACCACCGAGCAAAACACCGCCATGGTGGTCACCTGCCGGACATCGGTGGTGGGTTGGCCAAAATCTGGGGATCGGAGCCGGCGCGCTTATCGCCTTGGTCGTGATCGTCGCCATGGGTGCGTCTGCGGCGCACCGGCCAGAGACGTCCGCGAAATCGACGCCTGCTGCCGTAGTGCCGTCCATTCCGTCCCCGTCCAGCCCGTCTCCGACCGGCCCGGTCTGCACTGCCGATCCGAAAGCCCACGTCTACAGCCCCGACCGCCTCGAGCTACTCGCCGCTTGCGTCGGCGTGGCCGGCACCATCGAAGAAGAGAGCTCTCAGCCGGATGGTGACTACCACGTTCGTCTTCGCCTCGATCCAGGCCAGACCTGCTCCGGCCAACCCTGCCTCGACGGCCGCAATGTGAGCGAGCTGGGGGGTGATCTGCTCCTGGAGCCAGTCTGCGAGAACCCGGTCACAAGGAAGGATGCTGTCGCGGCTTGCCAGGGCTATCACAACCCGCTCGTGCTGCCCCCGGTCGGCAGTCACGTTGCGGCGGTGGGTCCATTCGTGCTCGATATCGACCACGGCTGGAACGAGATTCATCCGCTGGAGTCGATAACCGTGGTTGCCCTCACGGTCACCATCACCGCCGCCGCATACGGCTATGTCGGTGCGACCACGGCTCCAGGCGCTTCCTGCACTGCTACAGCAAGGCTTCCCTCCGGCGAAATTAGCGGGGCAAGCGGATTAAAAGCGACGGTCGTGTCCGGACAAGACGGCGCGGTGGCGTGGAGTTACGGAACCGTCTCGACCACGAAGCCCGGAACCGGGACGCACACGGTGACCTGCACGTTGGACGGCGCGACTGCGAGTGCGTCTGCGCCGTTCACGGTGCCGTGAAGCACGTTACAAACAGCGCGACCACGCCTTCTGCCGGATTTGGAATTCGAATTTTGACCACGGCTTGATTACGACGACCACGTTATCGTCGACATTGGCCCGGAGATCGCGGCTGCTAACCGAGAGTACCCGATGGACTGCCGGTTCAGTAGCAGGCGCACTGGCAAGCGGAGGATCATCCGCGTTCGCCTTCGGGCTGTTCGCCCTGAGTCCTGACGCCGTACCGTCGAAGCATCCAAGGTCCCCAGGCGTGGCCCGTGTGTATCCATTCGACCCGCTCACGGAAGAACCTTCGTGGCCGACTGGTGTGTCTCCGCTGGTTCCGGACTCCGTGCTGACCGGTCCGCCGCCTGGAACCAACCCCGCGCCGGGGCAGGCAGGAAAGTCATCCAAAGCGATTACTCCCACGGACCCCGGCTGCGACGGCAACCCGACCAACGCCGCGCCCACTGTCCCGGTGGGATCGAGCACTGAACATCCGAAAGGGGCTCCAGTCAGCCATGCGACAGCTGGGGGATGTGGGCCCAATGGGACGGAAGCCCCATAGCTTTCGAGCGGCCGCTGTCTGATCATTTGATCAGCTTTGCCGAATCGTTCTGACATCGCCGGGACCCTTACCGAGATGCTCCCCTTCAGGGTCGTGATCCGATCGTCCACGGGCTGGTCGAGCCGGGATCGAAACAGGGTCCTGAGGCGCGCCGGCGCGCTGAGGGAGCCTCCGGCTGAACTTACTGAGCGAGGATTCGGGCTGTCCTTGAGAGCGAAGGCGGCCGAGGCGGCAAGAGAGAAGGTGGAGGCGGCTGTGCAAGGGATCCACTCGCACACTGGCGTTTATCTCGCCACGGAGTTAAGGCCCTAACTCGCTCACAGGACTCTTTGCGGTCGGACGGCAGCTCCAGCCTGCCACCGTTGCCGAGGCGCAGGAACGAGCTGAGCGCGCTGAGCGGGGCGGCAGCAGATGGATCAGCACCACTCCATTCGGCGCGTAATGCTCGTGCTGTGCTTCATTCAGTAATCGATCCCAAATCGACGCGACAGAAGACGAACCGGTGCGGTCACCGGTGATGTCATCTGTCTAAGGGATTGCGCCGGGCGGTGTCGAAATTGTTGTTGGCCGGTTGGGGGCGATCGCCGCCTGCACCGTCGGGTGCCCCTGGTTACAGGACTGCACTCTCGCGTGAGAGGTGAGGTTAACCAGGCTCAGGGTCACTGTTCCGGCCAGGATGCCGAGGACGGTCACGACGACGAGCATCTCGATCAGCGTGAACCCGTGCTGGCCGTTGCGTCCTCGCATGTCCTGGTTGACATACCGGTACAACCTTTCCATCGACATCCCTACTTCTTGTCGTGAACCCAGCGACGCCGCCACCAGCCCAAATCGAAACCGGCCATCGCGGCCAATGCCGATCAACCTAAACAAACCTGTCGACGGCTGCCGAGGTTGGCGGTGGAGAGGGATTGCCGCTCGACGGCGACAGTGTCGATCGGCCGCGCGCATGCGTCTGACCCGGCTGGAGCCGCTCGCATCACGATCACGATTCAAACTGTATGAGCAGTGCCTCTCGACTGAAATGGGATCGTTGTACTAGGCGGATAGACAATTTCGCAGCCATCGGGACTCGACAGTACCCCGATCAGGCGTGGCGCCGAGCGCCGCGTGCCCGGTGCGCCGTATAGCACCAGGTGCGCGGCCCGTGGCACCAGGTGAGAGCGCACCTGAAGCGGCAAAGATTTCCGCCTCGCGGTCGCCGTCAGTCGTCGGGCTGTCCCGGGTTGGGATCGGGACATGCTTGGAAACCCCCTTAATACTCGAGGGCGGAGCCGGCCTTTTGCCTCGGCAATTCAGGCCCGCTCCGACTCCACCCCCTGCGAGAATCCAATTCGCAAGTCCCTGACGCCTCGGAAATGGCTCACATCGGCCATCACGCCAGGTGGGCTCCGTTGGGCCGCTGCGGCGTCCATCACTCAGGTCCTCGGGACATTTGCCTTATTGGTAAATACGGCGCGCCCTGCCACTCTTGCCGGCAGTGGGGGCACACGGGCTTGCTCGGCCTGGGACGTCCGGGCCGAGCCAGATGAGACGTAGCGGCTTGCCTTATTCCGTGTTGCTGCGGATCGGCGTGGTGGCAAACCTAGGTTTGGGGTTGGTCGTCCTTGTCGGCCTGAGGCCGGTGGGATGGTCCGGATGGCTCCAGCTAGGCACTGGCGCCTCCTGCTGTCTGATCGCCGGTTGGATCGCGGCCGCGGGCTGGTCGATGTCGTACTGGAATCGGAGCATGGCCCGTCAGGTGGCGACCTGGCGCCGCATCGCCGATACGTTCTTCGCTTGGGTCGAGGAGGTCCCCGTGCCCACCGAAGCTTTGCACCAATTGAAGTCGTCGCTCGAGGAGGCCGTTTCTACCAGGCGACCCTAGGCCCGCTGGCGCCCAACCCAGGCCACCCGGTTCCGTCGTGTCGAGCCGGTGTCCATGATCAACGTCGAAGCCTGAGGACCGCCGATACGTGGCGGCCAGCCCCGACGTTGCGGCGACGGATCCACGGCTAGGAATTGGTGCTTTCGTCCCATTGACCCAACACTTATGGGCACTTAACCTGCTGAAGGGCGGGAGTCCCAGGTACTTGGGAGTTTGTTCCAGGGAAACGGGTGGAGTCTCGCCAACTCCACGTGTCAGTCATCCATCTAAAGGGAGGAACTTTGGCCACGCCGATGGGTGCGGTCGGCGGTAGGTCGAAGGTGTCGAGCCGGCAGGCCGCGATTGAGCAAGATGTCAGGCGCCTGCTTGCGCGCGAGTTGCACGACCGGGTCGCCCAGACGCTCACGGGCATGCTGGTCGATGTCGAGAACTTCAAGACCGAGCAGGTTGGGTGGGAGGACGTCGTCAAGCAGATGGACATCGTTCAGGACTCGACACGGAAAGTGCTCATGGCGATCCGCCAGCTGCTTCACGATCTCCGAGGGGAGGACGAGCGTGGCGCCAGCTTCAGCGATTCCGTTCGTTCACTGATTGCGAGGTTCCAGGACAAGACCCAGGTTCCAGTCGAGTTCGAGGTGAAGCCTGACTGGCCAGAGACTCTCGCCGCTCCGGCGTTCTTGAACATGTATCGCATCATCGAAGAGGCTCTCTCCAATGTGCGGATGCACAGCAGAGCTCGATCCGTGCGCATCGTCCTGGAGCCGCGACCTGAGAACGAGCTAGCCATTGTAGTCCGCGATGACGGACGGGGTCTTGACACAGATCAATCCCTGCCAATGGGCCTCGGGACCCTCGGGATGAAGGAGCGCGCTCTCTTGCTGGGTGGTCAGGTCCAGATCGACAGCGAACCCGGGCGAGGGACCACGGTGCAGGCGGTGTTTCCAAGGGGGCAGTTGGTCCCACAAGATTCATCTGGCTCGTTCGAGCTCGTGATCGCATGACACCGGCCGCAAGAGCCGCGCGCGTCCTGGTTGTCGATGACCAGACACTTTTCCGCACTGGCTTGACCAGTCTTCTCGCTGCGGATGAACGCGTGGAGGTGGTTGGTCAGGCCGCCGATGGGGCTGATGCCGTCGAGCAAGCGAGCAAGCTAGAGCCCGACGTGGTCTTGATGGACGTCAAGATGCCGAACGTCGACGGCATAGAGGCGACCCGGAAGATCATCCAAGCCGTGCCGGGAGTCCGTGTCCTGATCCTGACCACATTCGAAACCGACAGTCAGGTCATACAGGCGCTGAAGGCTGGCGCCAGCGGATACGTGCTTAAAGACTCATCGGTCGCGGCGATCATCAGCAGCATCATCGCTGTGATGTCTGGCGAGCGCGTCATGGCGAGCGCTGTCGCAAATCGCGTGCTCGAGATGCTGACCGGCACGGCGACTCCGAAGGAGTTCTACGACGGTATGACCAACCGGGAGATCGAGATCCTGAAGTTGCTGGCCACCGGCGTCCCGAACAAGCAGATCGCCTATCGCTTGAAGATCAGCGAGAAAACTGTTCGGAACCACGTGAGCAACATGTACGAGAAACTTGGTATCTACGATCGGTCGCAGGCGGTGCTATACGCGGTGAAGAAAGGTCTCGTAGAGGTCTAGCTCGTCACAGGCTCTCGTGCGCGTCGTGGGTGCTGGCCGGAGGAGACCGAGTCAAGTTGTCCGGGTGGCAAGGATACGGCGCCTCGGTGCTGACTAGATCTTCATGTTCCGTCGACGTGCGCCTGATAGACCAGCTGCGCTCGCTCCCGAAGCTTGGCCAGGGAAGGTTGTTGCAACCATTGCTCGCGAAGCGCCGTCTGGGCGCGCGTCCGGTCCTCGGAGGGGACCCACGCGTCCTTCGTGTCCCAGACGTCCCTCGCGTCCAGTAGCTTCGCGCCCCCGACGCTTTGGACTTCCCGTTCCAACTGCTCGCGAGAGACCTCTCCAGACTCAAAGCCAAACAGGGTCTTGGAGAGGGTTCCGCGGAGCTTTATCAGCTCGAGGCACTCGCGCACATTTGCCTCGGAGTGGACGAATTCGGCGAAGCTCGTACCAAACCGGGCGTTGAGCTGGCGGATCAGCAGGCCGAAGTCGTGGGTCACCTGCTCGAACTCGCCAATCACGAAGCTGTGCCGATAGGGGAGTAGGCGCTCGTAGAAGCGCGAGTAGGCGACGAGCGCGTCCCGGAGCGTCACGTTGGGCTCCCGGATGAGCTGAGATAGGATCGCCTCTTCCGGCCGGCGGATCACCAGCAGTGCAGGAATCTTGCGATGCGCGGCCTCGATGAGCTGCGCTGGGGCGTGCCAGTGGTGGGCAAGCCGCACTGGCCTCCCCTGTGAGAGCTGTAGCGCGTAGACAGCGAACGTGGTGCCACACCGCGTGTAGCCCTCAATTACCAATTCCGTGCGAGAACTGATGACCTGCCTCTGGAGGTCCCGAACGTCAACGCGAAGAGCACGCTTGACCGTCGCGAGCGGAAGGTACAGCGCCGGATGTTCCGTCACGTGTGTGCGAAGCCGGTGCCTGGCACGGCCAACCAGCGAGACGGAAGATTGCGCAGCCACTGGACTCACGCTCTCCTTGTCGCAACTCTGACAGCAAGCGGGCGCTGCCTTTGCTCTTGGGGGCCCACAAGAGCCGCTCCGCGCGTGGCCTGGTCCAGCCATGCTTCGGCGATCATCGAGGCGATCTTGGCCAATGGCTCATGCAGGCACCGGGCTGTCTGCCGGCATGCCCTGGCGGGCGACGGGCGGCAGGGCTGGCACAACCTCCTCGGGCATTGCGGCAAGGCGAATGGTGTCACTGAGGCGGAACTCCGTCACCGAGCCGCGCCCGATTGGGCTGCGCCAGCTCTCGCCATCGACGCTATTGAGGGCCACAAGCGTTAGCCGGATCATCACGGCGTGAGTCACAGCGACGACCGCTTCTCCCGGATGCCGCGAACCGATGAGTTGCAGTGCGGTGATCATCCGCCGCTGCGCATCGATTAGCCGCTCTCCGTGTGGGCACACGGCCTCCATGGGTGATGTGCGGTACACGGCATGCGCCTCCGGCTCGTATGACGCAGCTTCGTCTGCCGTCATGCCCTCCCACGCGCCATAGTCAAGGTTGTTGAGACCATGAAGGATGCGTAGGTCCGGCACCCCCGCCGCATCCGCGATGATCTGCGCAGTGGCGATCGTGCGGCGAAGTGGCCCCGTGTACACGGCAGCCAGTCCGACCACGGATAGTCGCCGAGCCGCGTCAACGGCGTCCTGGTAGCCCTGGGCATCCAGCGGGATGTCACGACGGCCTCTATATCGATTCTGTAAGTTCATTACCGTTGTGCCGTGCCTGACCAGGTAGAGCCGGCAGTCCGGCATGTGGTGGTCGGTTTGAGTCACTAGCGCTTGGACACTCATGTTTCATAGCTCCCATTCGATGTCGTTTCTTGGCGGCGACCCGACTGCGGCGCCGCATTTCCGGCGGACACTGTCGTGAGGCTGCGATCTGAGTCCGCAGCCTGGTCGATGACGTTCTGATCCTCCACAGCCCTGTCGATGACGTTTTGATCCGACGCCGGCCGGGAGCCTTGCCCTGACATGAGCTCTGCCGCTTCTTGGTGTGGTTTGGATGGCTTACGCCGGCGGCGGGCTCGGCCCACATCTTGGCGCCCCAATTCGAGCGAGGCGTTTCCGATGGACAGTGCCCCGAGGCTGTGGTCTGGGTCCGCAGGCTCGTTGATGATGTTTTGATTCAAGGCTTGCCGGGAGCCTTGCCCTGACATGAGCTCTGCAGCTTCTTGGTGTGGTTTGGATGGCTCACGCAGGCGGCGGGCTTGGCCAACATCTTGGCGCCCCGATTCGGGCGAGGCGTTTTCGTTGGACGGTGCCGCGAGGCTGTGGTCTGAGTCCGCAGGCTCGTTGATGATGTTTTGATTCAAGGCTTGCCGGGAGCCTTGCCGCGACGAGGTCCCTGCAGCTTCCTTGTGTGGCATCCCTGCAGGCTTCGATGGCTCATGCATGCGCCAGGCTTCGCCCGCACGGTCGAGCACGCACCCGATCAGGTCATCACGCACGTGGCCGAGTTCGTTCGAAGCAGCTCGCACACCGGCTCGGGTGGATGCCCGGGCGTCGGCGACGAGCAGGATCATCGCCCCAAGCTCGGCAAGCGCCCCCGTATCAGCGCTGGCCAGTACCGGAGGAGCGTCGATCACAACGAAGTCGGCCTCGCTCCGTAACTTTCTGAGCAGCTCTTGAAAGGCGGTCGATTGCAATACGCTCGAGGGGTCCACAGAGGCAGGGCCGCTCGGGAGCAGTTGAAGGCCGGGCACTTCGGTCCCCCGCAGGGCATCCGCAAGCTTTGCGTCCCCTTGGACAAGGCTGGTGAGGCCGAGCCCGCCATCCAGTCCGAAAAGGGCCTCCGCATGTCCCCACCGAGGATCGGCGCAGACCAGGACGACCTTCCGGCCAGACATTGCCAACGCCGCCGCAAGGTTTGCCCCGATCGTGGACTTGTCTTCGCTACCCGGGCTTGTAACGAGGAGCGTGTTGGAGCGGCGCGATGCCGCGGCCTGCAGCACTCGCGTCCGCAGGTTGAGGTACGCGTCGGCGACGGGCGAATTCGGGCTGCTCGCCATGACCAGCCCATGGGCGACGCCACGTCTCAGGCGATGGATGGCGGGGATCTGCCCAAGGACTGGAGTATTCGCCTGGGTCTGGAGGTCGAGGGGACCGCGCAGGCCGTCGTCCGTCCAGTCACGGATTAGCACCACCGCGAGACCCAGGGCGAGGCCCAGGATCACAGCGACACCGACGATCAACTGACGGTCCGGACTGACAGGGGAGGTCGGCAACGCGGCATCCGTGATGACAGCAGCCTGCACCGCCCCTGTTGTGGAAGGGGTCGCGGGCGCGTTGCGCGCGGAAGTAGGCTGGTTGATCGAGGTCCGGTATGCGACGTAAGCCTGGGCAATACCCTCTGCGACGCTTTGCGCCACCTGTGGGTTTGGGTCCGCGAACGAGATCACGAGCAGGTCGGCGTCGACCGGGACGGTGATCGACAAGCCGCGTTGCAACTTGCTTACGGGGATAAGCAATGACTGCGACGCGAGTGAAAGCACGGCCCCCGAGGATGCGATTCCCTTTTCCGTTCCCATTACAGAGGGCTGCAGGCCGCTGCTGGTGCCCGATGCAGGGTAGACGGCTACAGTCGCCTGCGAGGTGTAGATCGGCGTCTGAACTTCCGCGACCCCCGCCGCGGCGGCAATCGCAACCGCGGTTATCACCAGGATCCAGGACCAATATCTCAGGAGGACTCGCGACCAAAAGCCCCGCTCTCGCGGGGCGAGCCATGGATGACCGGCGACGGCATTGCCTGGTTGCTCAGGGTCGGCTCGTTCATCCGCCCTGATTTCGTTCTTCCACCTGTCTCTGATCACTTACGGACCTCCTTTGCCGGGGCATCTCGGTTGATCTGGTCGCCGCCTGTACTGGGACGCTTGAGGCCGGCCGTAGTCAAGGCAATTAGCGCGAACATGACATCGGCTGAGCCCCGATAGGTCAGATGCGGATCGAACGTCATCAGAACCGTGGTCACGATCACCGCAACGAAGGTCGCGATCCCGGCCACGCTGCGCGCACCGGAGGTCCGATGCGCGGTCTCCCATCCTCTCTTTGCGGTCGCCACCACGAAAAAGACGAAGCTGGCGAGCAGCGGGATTCCGCCGCCCCACAACAGCCACGTATAGCCGCTTTCGATCCAGACGTAGCCGCCTACCTGGCTTGGCACCGGGACCCTCGCCGAGGGACGCACTCCGAGCAGGAAGTTCCAGTCGGAGAACAGCTGCGGCCAGAAGTAGCTCTGAAGGTTCTGCAGCCGTGCAGTCCAGCTGACCGGCAGGCCGGTTACAGACTGGAAACCGCTGAACCGGGCGGCAAACACCGGCTGCAAGAGCAGCGACCCGATCAGGCCCGCAGGCACGAAGATCCTCAGCAGCCGGGCGGAATTTGTGACTGCGGCGATGCACACAACTGCCACCACCAAGCCGATGGCGCTTGAAAACTCGCCCGCAGACAGAGCACCGATGACGAGCAGGGCAGCGGTGGACGCCAGCAGAGCTCGATGGCGGTGGGATCGCACCCAGAGCCCGCTCACGATCGCCAGGTTGTAGAGCATGAGATCTGCGGTCGCAGCGGGCAGCGCGAGCGTTGAGCTTCCCCGGGCCGCAAAGGTGCCCGTGGCTCCGTTGTATCCGAACGGTACGAAGTAGGTCGCGAGAAGCCGGGGAACCCCGAAGAGTTGAAGCGACTGCAGGATCGCGAGCACCGCCACGACGCCGGCGGCGCCGACCGAGATCCAAAGGCATCGCCGGATCTGCGCGTCGGTACTGACACTCATCCGGATGAGGACGTAGAGCCCCAGGTACTTCCAGAGGACAAGGGCGTACAAGAGGTCGTCCGCAGTAATCGGTTGCCGGCGCAGCGTCATCCACGTCAAGGGCACCACCGAGCTGCAGATCGCCAGCAGGACCATTGACACTTCGACGCGATCGAGCCTGAGCTTCGGGAGCTCTCCCGTTCGCAGCTGGGCGAGGCTACGCGTCACCAGGGCAAAGCCGACCAACAATGCAAGCGCCTCGTTCGGGCGGAGGAGGGGCAGGGCAGCGCCGCGGCTGACACCCACAATCAGCGGCGTCAGGCTGATCAGGAGATACGCCCCCAGTGCCGGCCACATCCAGATGCAGGCCACCACCACGACAAGTGCCATTGCGACCAGCGCCTTCAGCGGATCAAGTGCCGTGCCCGCGCCTACGCCGGCCGCGACGAGGAGGGTTGGAAAAAGCAGCCAATGTTTCGATGCCCACGCAGGAGTTGGGATGACGATGACCGGCCGCGCCGACGTGACCCTAACCATTGATCACCTCGGCCACCACGCGGTTGTGTTTGATCTGCCATTTGCTGCTCAGCCCACTGGCGAGCCACCCCAACTCAGGGCTCCGCCACAGGGCCTGGAGCCCAAGGAACACCGCCCCCCCAACCAGGACCGCAGCGGCGGTCGCGACGCGAGGGCCGAGCGATCGGTCCAGCCAATTCGGGACGGCGTCCGCCACGAACCAGGCAGGCGCGGCCATGATGGCCGCCCCAGCGACGAACTTGGCGAGCGAGGGTACCAGCCGCTGGGTCCCATGCCGGCTGAGGTTGCGCCACACGCGAGTGGTCAGATGTACTGCTGCCGTGGAAACCGACAGGGACAAGGCCAGCCCGAGGACAAAGAGCACAGCGGGTCCGTGGACCAGTAGGGAGGTGCTCGCCAGCCCAAGGCAGAGCGTGGCCTGCACCACCATGGAAATCAGAGGCGTGCCGGTGTCCTTCCTGGCGTAGGAGGCGTAGGTCACAATCATGAAAGCGGTCTGGCCGACGACCGCGACCGACAGCGCCGCCAGTGAGGCGGCCACCATGGTGACGCCTCCGCTGGAAGCCATCCTGCCGAACGAAATCGCTCGGGCCAGTGGCATGGCCAGCACCAGGCAGCCGACCGCGGCCGGAATGGCCACCATGAATCCCAGCGCCAGGCCGCGGACCAGCGTGTCACGGAACGCGGTCGTGTCACCCTCGAGGTGCAACCGCGCCAGTCGGGGCAGCAAGGACAGCGCCACCGGCGCGGCGCCAACCGCGATCGCCAGATAGTAAAAGTTCAAAGCGATCTGGAAAGCGATGACTCCGCCGGGCAGGCGGTTGGCGATCATCAAAAGTGTGAGAACCTGAAGTGAGGCCAGCCCCGCCTGCGCGATCGAGGGCAGTGCCCGCCGAATGACAACGCGGACTTCCGGATCGCGCCACCCGGGTCGCGGCACGATTACCACGCCAGCTCGCCGGGCCCCCCACCACTGTGTCGCCGCGTGCATGGCAACCGCGCCTGTCGAGCCGAGCCCGAGCAGCACTATCTCGCCAGGCGGCACGTTGCTGAGGCTGGTGCCAGTGCCGTAGATTACGGCCGCCGCTCCGAGGACGGCCATTGTTCCAAGGTTCTCGACGGCAGGGGCGCCGGCGGCCAGCGCGAATCGTCGGCGTGAGTTCATCACCGCAGTGGCCGTACCAACAACACCGTAGAGAAAGATCTGCGGGATGAACATGAAGATCAGCACCAGTCCCACCCGCATCTGTGCGGCAGCTTCGGTCACCTGGGGCCCGCCTCCTATGGCAGCGAATCCAAGCACCAGCGGACCGAGGGTAATCGCCAGCGGGGCGATCACCAGAAGCATCACGAGCGTGATGCCCAAGAAGCCACCGGCGACCCTCTCCGACCCGCGGCGGTCACCCTTGTCGACGTGGCCGACGAGAGCCGGGACGAGCAGCGAGGAGAAGAGCGAGCCAGCCAGGAAGCCGTAGTAGACAAGGTTGGGCAGCGAGTTGGTGAACTGGTATGTGTTGCCGAAGAAGGTTGGCCCAAGGACCGCACCGATCACAGCGAATCTGATGACGCCGGTGACGCGGCTCACAATGGTCCAGGCGGCCACCGTCATCGAGTCACGCGCGGCGGCGACCGCTTTGAACTGATCTTCCGACTCGCTCGCGATTGGCGCCCCCACGCCCAGCGCTATGAGCCGCTGCCGGTCATCGTGCGCCATGGGTGGACAGCACAACCGGCACCGTCTTCAGCAGGATCGCGAGATCGAACGCGAAGCTCCGCTTGCGCACATACTCGATGTCTAGGTCGAGTCCCTGCATCATGGTGAGCTTGTTCCTGCCGCTGACCTGCCATAGGCCGGTGAGGCCCGGGTAAGCGAGGAAGCGGTCGGAATAGGCTGGTCCGATCAACTCCGCCTCCCACGGAAGTACCGGACGGGGCCCGACAAGCGACATATCGCCCCGAATGATGTTGAGCAACTGAGGAAGCTCGTCGATGCTCGTCCGTCGCAACAGCCGGCCGACAGGCGTGATCCGCGGATCGTCCTCCAGCTTGAACAGACCCTGCCGGCCGCCGGTGGGCGGCTGATCATCCGTCAGGAGCCGGGAGACATACTCTCGGTGGACATCATTCGGACTGCCGTCGTACATAGTCCGGAATTTGTAGAGAACGAACGGACGACGGTCCCGGCCGACCCTGGTCTGCCGAAACAGGGGCGACCCTGGGCTAGTCACCAGCACCATCACAGCGACGACCGCAAGCAGTGGCGACAGCAAGACCAGGCATACGCATGCAGCGAAAAGGTCGAACGGACGCTTACCGGCCAGCGTCGTCGCTGACCGGACCGCCTGCGGTTGGTCGGTAGGCAGGTGCTGCACCTGGGATCCCAGCGGCTCGCGGCGGATCATCGTGACTTCGACCCGGCTGTCCGGAGCACGGTGTCGGCCGACCCTGTGAAACGGTAGCGACTGACCGAATCGGTCACCGCATCGACTCGGGACTCGATCGCCCGGAGCTGGCGGACATTCCCTCGCACTGTGGCCGGATTGCCGAACGCCACGGATCCGTCAGGGACATCACGGACGACTACGGCGCCAGCGCCGATGAGGCATCCTGCCCCAATGCGCACAAACGGCAGAATCGTCACGTTGACCCCTATCTGCGCGCCGGCGCCGATGAGAGGCCCGGACATCATGGCGGCGGAGGTTGACTGCCCAGGGTACAGGTCATTGGCGATCGTCACGCCTGGCGCGAGAAATGCCCCGTCTTGGATCTCGGTGAATTGCGCGATGTAACAATTCGAGTGGATCTTGACGCGGTCGCCAATCCGGCATCCGTAATCAACCACCGAGTTGCTCCACACCGACACGTCATCGCCGATGCGGCAGTCTTCACGAATGATCACGTTGTGACCGGTCTGGAAGCGCGCTCCGATACTCGATCCGACGTAAACCACGGTGCCGCTGCGGATACGCGCGTCCGCTCCCAACAACAGTTCGCTGGGCGCGGTTCGCGAGGATGGATAGCCGATGATCGCGCTCGGGTCCGACTGCAGCCCGTCTCCAACCAACACGTCAGGCAATGTGCACCTCAGTGGCGGAGAGCGCCTCGAGGACCGCGTCACAGACCCGGGCCAATTGGTCATCACGCAGGTGCGGGAAGATCGGCAGCGAGAGGACTTCGCCGGCGGCGGCCTCACTGACAGGCAAGGGTCCAGCCGCAAAACGCAGGAACGGAGCTTGCTGATGACATGGAATCGGGTAATGGATCGCGCTCTGAATCCCCATCGCCGTGAGCTGCTGATGGATCCGCGCGCGGTCCGGCACCCGGGCGACGGCCAGGTGGTAGACCCCGTGCCCTCCCGGTGTGTCCTCCACCATGCGGATGGGCGCGGAGGCAAACGCCGCCCGGTATCGGGCGATGATCGACCGGCGAGCTTCGTTCCAGGCGTCCAGCCGGCCAAGCTTCGCGGTCAACACGACCGCCTGCAGAGCATCCAACCGGCTGTTCGTGCCGATCAAGTCGTGACGGTAATGGGACCCCGCCACCCGGCCATGGTCGCGAAGGCTCCTGATCCGCTTCGCCAGATCAGCGTCAGCAGTCACGACGGCACCGGCATCGCCGAATGCACCCAGGTTCTTGCCGGGGTAGAAACTGAAGCAGCCGGCCCGCCCGATCGAACCGGCCCGCCTGTCGCGCCAGGTCGCGCCGTGGGCCTGGGCAGCATCCTCGATGAGCAAGACACCGGCCCTGTCAGCCGTGCGGCAGAGCGCATCCATGTCCGGCATCTGGCCGTAGAGATGAACCACGATCACCGCGCGTGTCCGGCTGGTAATAGCGGCCTGGAGATCAGCGCTGGTGAGCAGCAGGGTCTGCGGACTTACATCAGCGAAATGTGGCGTGGCCCCCGAAAGGACGACCGCTTCTGCGGAGGCCACAAACGTGTTCGAGGGCACGATCACTTCGTCGCCAGGGCCAATACCTAAAGCCATAAGGGTGAGCTGCAGAGCGTCAGTCCCATTGGCCACGCCGACCGCGTGCGCCACTCCGCAGTACTCGGCCCACGCGTGCTCGAACTCCTCAACTGCTTCGCCGCCGATGAAAGCGCTTCGTTCGAGTAGCCGCGCCCATCCCCGGTCGATGGCGGGGCGGACCTCCTGCGTCATTGCACCCAGCTCAGTGAACGGGACCACGACGCTCATACCGCCTCTGACCTGGGCAGGGTGAGCAGCGGCGCGGACGGGGCCGGCGACCCATCGCCGGAACCATTTGCATGTTGAGAAGCGGCATGGTGACCGTTGCCCCAGCCGATCGATTGAAAGACGTGGCTGTCGACACGGACCTCCTCCAACAGCACAGGGCGTCCCAGTCGACGCGACAGTTCTGCGGCTTCCAGCGTCTCGACCACCGCGAGCCCGTTCGCCCCGTCGGTCAGGGGCTGGGCACCGCTGCCGATGCACTCGATAAAGTGCCGGTCTTGCACGGCAAGCGGCTCGTCCGAGGCGATGAATGGAACCACTATGTCGCCATACCGATACGACGTCGGTGGCTGAGTGAGGTTGCCCCCATCCGGCGGCAAGCTCACACCCTTGTCTAGGACGCGGATCCGTTCATCGGCAGCCAGGTCATCGTAAACAGCCATCTTCTTGCTGCCGACCGTGGTGACCCGCCGCACTTTGCAGGGATCAAGCCAGCTGACGTGAATGTTTGCCGACATGCCGCGGTCATCGAAGACGTCGTCGTACAACAGACGCAGATAGGCGACATCCTCGAAGCGGCGGTGAGCGTGACGCGCCGCCCACGCCTGGACCGCCACCGGCCTGCGGTCCAGCACGTTGTTGATGATGGAGACATCGTGGGGGGCGAGGTCGAAAATGACGTTGACATCGTCTTGGTACAGGCCAAGGTTGAGCCTTGCGCTGTCGATGTAGTAGATCTCGCCCAGCTCCTTACTGCGCACGAGTTCGCGGAGCTTCCGCACGGCCGGGTTGTACTCAAACGTGTGTCCGACCATCAGAATCACGCCGGCTTCCGACGCTGCGTTCATCAGCCGCCGTGCGCCAGCGGTCGTGGGCGCGAGCGGCTTCTCGACCAGGACATGTTTGCCTGCCTCGATCGCCTCTAGAGCGACGCCCACGTGTGTGCTCGGAGGGGTCGCGACCACTACGGCGTCCACGTGTGGCAGCGCGGACCGCAAATCGGCATAACATGGCGCCGCCTTGAAGTTGCGGGCCAGACTTTGCAGACGGTCTGCGCGGCCGTCGACCAGGGCTACCTCGGCCACGTCCTCGGCCGCATGAAGGACACGGACGTGTTTCGATCCCCAGTACCCACACCCGACCACGGCAATCCGGAGTCCGGCACCCTTTGCCGTTTCCATCAAGTGATCCAAAGAAGCCTGCAGGACAGCCAGAAACCGGGGGTCATTATTACAGCCGAAACGTACCGTCTGGGGCGCGCCATGGTAATAGGCCGATCGTCCTCAGGGGATGGGACTTTCAAGTCGTGGGAGGGACTGTCAGGTCGCCAGGTCGCGCGAGCCCAGGAGGCCTTCCTCGCGGCACAGATCGCAATTCCGCCGTGCCTGGTGATCTCCGACGCCACAAACCCGATCCGGCGGATGTTGAGATCGCGGTGCGCTCGGGAGAACCCCAGCTCGCTGGACAGGTTCTTGCGCACAAGGTCGCCGTCCAGCACGGTGACGGTGCGGTCACCCCGTTCCAAGAGCGTGGCATTCAGCACCTTGACAACGGTCGATTTTCCCGACCCGGAAAGCCCGGTGAAGAAGACAGTGAAGCCCTGCTCCCGACGCGGACGATAGGTACGCCGCAGCTCATTCGCGACCTCAGGGAAGGTGAACCAGTCGGGAAGCTTTTCACCCGAAATCAGTCGCCGACGGAGTTCCGTGCCGGAGATGGATTGGGCTGCCAGCCCGTTCGGGACCTCATCCTCGGGGAGGTAGGCATCCACGTCCCTGACGTAAACGAGAATCGGGAATGACACCATCGTGATCCCGATCTCTGCTTCAAACTCGCGAAGCAGGTCCTGGGCCTCGTACGTTCCGTAGAAGGGGCGATCGTTCCGGTCTTTACCAGGGCCGGCGTGATCCCGGCCCACGATCAGGTGCGTGCATCCGAAGTTGCGTCGGATGATCGCGTGCCACAAAGCCTCCCGAGGTCCCGCCATGCGCATCGCCAGCGGCAGCAAGGCGAGCATCGTGGTATCTGCGGGATAGCGGTGCATCAGCGCCTTATAGCAGCGCACGCGCGTGTAATGGTCTACATCGCCGGGCTTGGTCATGCCGACGACCGGGTTGAGGAGCAGCTTGCCTCCGACGGCGTCGGCTGCCCGCATCGTCAACTCCTGATGGACTCGATGCATGGGATTGCGCGTTTGAAACGCGACGACTTTTGACCAGCCCCGTTTCGCAAAGGCCGCACGGACCTGCCTCGGTGTCATCCGTAGGTCCGGGAAGTCAAAGTGGCTGGGAAGGTGCAGGCCCTCGACCGTCCCCCCGACGTAAACGGGATTGGTGCGGTCCAGGAGAAAAGCAACGCCGGGATGGTCCCGGCTGGCGGTCCCAAAAACCCTCCTCACTTCCGCCTCGCGGTCGGGCCGGTAGAGGTCCTCCACGTGAACAACCGCGAGCACGGCCCCTTCAGGGTCGCGAAGGGCAAGCAGCACGCCCGGGGCCAGATTCTTGGCCGCCTCCTCGGTCACGTCGAGCACGACTGGGATGGGCCAGACCGCCCCGCTTTCCAGCCGCATGTTGCGGCAGACCGACTCATAGTCCAGCTGATTCATGAACCCCGTTAGGGGCGAAAAGCCACCATTGAGAAGCAGCTCGAGATCACAGAGCTGCCTGTCGGTGAGGGTCCAGGATGGTGCGTGCAGGCTGGTCCGGGTGACCTCATGGCGTCGCTCCCGATCCGCCATAAGGTCGCTGACGCCGTCGTGACGTGGCAGCTGCTCGGCAATCATGTTTGGTGAGGAGTCGGACTCGACGCGCCGACCGTCTGACCATGCTCACGTCCAGACGTCCATTCTGTCTATCGCCGCTCGAGTCGCACCTCTGGGACTGTCGGTGCTTACCTGGGCATCTGTCCCGTCGGGCCGGACGCGGCTTCGGTAGCCAGCTTTTCAGAGGGTCGCGGTAGGTACCCTGCGCTGCCCAGCGGTAAGCGCCCTCAGCGGGAAGTCGGCAGCTGATGTAGTGCTTACTTCCAGTCCTGGTGTTGACCGTCCGATCGAGTCGATGCCCGAGCCGGGTGAGCGCAGCCAACATTCTTTGGTCGGTTACCTGCCCCTCGATTTGCTGTGCCCCAAGCTGTTCGGCGTAGAGAATCCAACGTGCATGAAGCTCCAGGAAGAACAGTGGCGAGATCCCAAGTCCGCGGGCCTCTTTCGAAATCGCCTCATATATAGAAACTGCGGTGATATTCCGCGTGGGAGGCGGGGTCGTGGCTACCCATCGAATGAGGCCCGAATATAGCCGGGGGCGTCGTGTGCGCGGTGGAGGATTGCCTGTGCAATTCCGGCTGCCAGTATCAGCATGTGGGATCGGACCATGCTCCTCGTTAAATGAGACTTGTTGAGAGTCCCAACGCTGTAACCCAGTAGCTGTCCATCCAGCTTCGCGGCCAGACTTACCTCATTCGCGAACTCTTGAAAGAGCCGAACCAGAACGCGCTCACCGGTCAGCGTGAAGAGGTCATCCGGGAAGTTTCTCTTGTGAAGGCTTGCAGCGGCATGGGCATCGTCCCTAGTCAACACCCCGATCGTGAGGCATGGATGTTCGTCATCCTCAGCCGGAGCGCTTTCGTACCCAGTTGATGGTTGCCGGGGCATCACGTTTGCTTCGAGCATGCGATACGGAGCAGCCACCTCTCGATGCACAGACTCGAGCCGCTCTTCACTGGGTTACGGCATCCTCGGTCCGTCTTCCATTAACGGTGAGCTTGATTTGAGACTGAGCTTGCTGGCGAGCGCAGACCGCAGGCGTTCATAGCTCAAGAGCTCGGCCATCTCCTCTTCAGAGAACCGGACTCCAAACTCCTGCTCTACCGACACGATCATCGAAATATGCTGCAGCGAGTCCCAAAGCTCGACGTTCTGCCAGTGCAGGCGCCGACCACCAGGCTGCGGAATCAAGCACGTTACTGTGGGCCACGGTCATCTCGTCATGGTTATGGCCGCGTCTCACGATTTGAGTCGCGAAGACCACGGATCCTCGCGAACTCATCGGTGACTTACGAACTCAACAGATGGTTCGCTAGCAGGAACGAATGCGCCACGGACGCTGGAATCGCCCCGTCGATCGTCACCGCCCTGTTCAGAGCCCGCATCACGGTGATTGTGAGCAGGTTGGTGACGGACGTATACGTCTGCTGGAATGCCGGCCCCAGCTGGTTGAGCAACGACGTCTTGATGATCAGGGCCACGTGCTGGAAACCGAAGATGTTCTTCGGATCACTTAGGACGGCATAGGTGCCGCCCGCCAGTTGCGGGTCGGTCAAGAAGGCGTCTCCCAGCTGCACGAGGTGGCTGTCGAGCGCAGCGTAGATTGAGCCTCCCGTGGGCAGCGCCACGAACTGGAGATTCGTGAGGCCATACGCCTGCTCGAGCCCCACGTAGCCGGCGTACCGCGTTTGCTCTGCGGCATCGTCCCCAAACTTGAGGCGGAATGGCACCGATTTGAGCTGCTCAATCGTCGTTAGATTCCTCTGCTGGGCGAAGCTCTCGAGTGCGATCAGCCCGTCAGTGTTGGAGAAAGGCGTCACCGGCATCATCACCGTGGCCCCATGGCTCTGTTCGTACTGTTGTGCGATCTGCTCTGCCTGAGCCTCAGACGTAAGCGGCGGTGTGTAGGCAGCATCGGTGGCCGCGAGCGTGCCGAGGTACTCCGGGTACGCGTTGATCTGCCCAGACTGGAACACTGTGTCGGTCTGCTGACTGCCGCCAATGTTGGGCTTGAGGTCGACGATATAACCCATGGCCCGAAATGCCTGCGCATACAGTTCGCCCAGGAGCAACTCCTCGTCTGAGCTCGTATCCCCGAGCACGATCGTGGGTTTGCCTTGGCCCGGCAGGGTGGTGGCGTCTGACCTCGAGGTCGCGGTGCCTCCGCAGGCGGCCAGCAGCACAACCATTCCGGCCAGCAGAACGAAGCGACGGCGGTGTTCGTGACCGGTCACCAAATCGGCAATATTCTCTGTCGAACCTCATGCCCTTGTCAGCTAGGGCATCCGTACTTGGCATCACAACTATATTGCTGGCCCGAGTCGTCGAATGAAGGAGTGAGCCACGTGTGGCTGGTCTCGTCGTTCTGCACGTGTGCGATGTAGGTGTTGGCACTGCTGGAATGCCAGTCACCTGAATACCACGACCCAACACACCCCCACAGGTCGCCCGCGGCGTAGGTCCCGGACCCGGTGCTCTTCAGCCAGTAGGCCCAACCTTCAAAGCAGCCGCGCATGTATGCGCCCCAGTAGTCAGCGGCCGCGGCCGTGGAGTCACGGGTGAACGGGAAGGTACCGTTCTGGTCGCCGGGATAGGCCGGGTACGGAGCTTCCCACGCAGGGTCGTCCCAGCTCATCACCCCGAGGATCGAGAAGGTCTTTGGACACATTCCGCTCGTCGGTGTGTATGGGTATCCTCCCGAGCCTGTCACGGGATCTGTCTGATAGTTGTGGACCTCCGACGAGAGCACGCCTTCAGTCGCGATGCCGTTGCAGTAGGTGATCGAGGAGGTGGTCGATGAGGAGAAGGCATCACCACAGCCATAATTCCAATAGCAGCTGCCACCGCCACCGCCGCCATATGAGGCATCGTTCGGGTAGTGCAGGTACTGGAACCAGGTGGATTCCTCTACGGCATCAGCGCGGATCAGGTTATCTGGCAGGCCCCATTTGCACGCCGCCCACTGCAAGATTTCGTCGGTCGTTCCGGTGAACCGCCCATCGACCCGGCGTAAGAGCCAGGTATCCCAGAGCGCGTTGTAGGTCCCTCCCTGGTCGCGCGGCCGCGTCGAAAATGAGGCTGCCATTGCGCCGGAAGCGGGCTCGGTGTTGTTTTGCTGATAGTTCTGCGGACGCGGCTCCCAGGTCGAGTACTGCACCTGGGCGGCACACTGCGAGTCGGAGGGAAGAGACGACCAGCTGCCAACCGATCCGAGGTTGAAATAGCCCGACGCGGGTGGGGGGGAGGTGGACGAGCTCGATTTCGGCGTAGACGTAGGGGTCGGCGCGAGGGTATGAGTGGGGGCGGGGGCTGTCTTAGATGTCGGAGCCGGGCTACCGGTGGCGGCCGGCAGAGAGTTGGCCGTTGGTGAGGTTGTCGCGCTGCGAGGCAAGGACGTCGGAGTGGAACATGAACCTTGCGTGGAGCAGTTCGCCTGCGCGACCGTGCTTGGCGGTGCTTTGGCGCTTGTCACAGACAAAATCACGAGCAGGGCACCAGCGATAAAGACCACGATCGTGAAACCCCAGCGCAGGCGGTTATTCTGGCTCGCGATTATCCATCCTCTCCCGCGCGGTGCCTTTCAAGGAACGAGTTCCGCGAACGGGATGCTTCCGTGGCACAGGAAGAGTATGTGACCATAGCGGATCTGCAGGCCCTTTTTTCTGTCTCCCTTGGAGTCAAGGTAGCCTCCGGGCAGACACCGACTCCGCTTAGCCGAACGGATCCCTCTCGCTGGCTGCCACCGCCGGGTCCAGACTTGCCGGGGTATCTGGAGTGCCGGTCAGCGTGGTGGTTGGGTGCACCGGAAGGATGACTGCATGAAGTGGGGCCTGGTTGAAGTCAAAGTCGCGCACGAGGTTGCCGAGGACGCTGGCATTCTCGCGAACGTCCAGTCGCGGGTCAGGCCGTCCGTCCGTGGCTGGATCGAGCCGTTGACCATCGAGAAAATCATCCTCTATGAACTTGTCATAGGCGTCTAAGGAAAGAATCTGATGGTCGATAAATCCATGTCGCGCATATGGACTGATGACCATCCCGGGAACGCGCAGACCATACCCATTTTCGTCGACGGTTGGTGGCACCACCTGATCGTAGAATCCGCCCCAGTCGTCCCAAGCGAGGAAGATCGCGGTGGATGACCAATCTGGGCTCCTCATCACTGCATTGATGAGGCTGGTGACGTAGCTCTGTCCAAAGCTGATTGGCGATGGCGGGTGTTCGCTCACCTCGGTGGACGGCGCCACCCACGAGACGGCCGGCAGGAGTCCAGCCTTGGCAGCCAGGTAGAACCGATTGACAGACTGGATATTTCCAAGCTGGCCGTCATTCTTGACCGTGTCAAAGTACGGCAGAGGGTTGAAAATCCCGGGCGTTTGCGAACTCTGATGCACGGGAGCGCATGTCATCGCAGCGTCGTTCTCGCAATCCGGCTCAGCACCTTCGACCACGTAGTAGCCCCAGCTGATGCCATGTTGGTGAAGCAAGTAGGTGATGTCTGTCCACCCATAGATCGGGTTTGTGCCGTCCGAGCCAGTCTGGTCGGGGGGTAGGCCGGGGCTCTGGGGAGCATTCGTACAACTCGACGGATCGTTGTGCTGAGAGCACCGTGCAGACCACTGGCTGACCTCAAATAGGTGAGCCGGAAGACTCCATGAGGCATTGGGCTCAAACATGTGGTCTTGAAGTAGGAAGTCTCTGGCATACGTCCAGTAGTTAGGGATGTCGCTCGCCGTGTGATAGCCCATGACGTCAGGCGTAGGCGCGTCGCTGCAGGCAGGGGCCCCTGGCGTGCATGACGGGTTCCCCTTTTCGGCCTGGGCGTGGAAGCCGTCCATCTTGCCGCCGTCAATATCGGCGCGGGCGTTTACCAGGTTGTGAGGGCCCCCTTGATTGACATCGGAATGGTCGGCGTAGGGCCTGACACATTTGCTGGTCATCGGATCAGGTACGCAGACAGCGGGCTGTCCGCCGACCGTGGAAAAACCGTCGGCACCAGGGAAGGTACCGAAATAGGAGTCGAACGAGCGATTCTCCTGCAGAACAATGACCACGTGGCGGATCATGTGAATCCCGGTTGGCCCGGTCGTTGCCGCTGGACCGCAACTGGAGCCCACCATCGCCAGCGCGAGCGCGATTGCCCTACCGCGCACCTGTGTCGAGAGCGGGCAATTCATATCCGGATACGCAGTTCCTCGTCAGCCACCCGCGGCTTCAGGCGGACCGGAGCTGTGCACCAGGCAGAGTCTAAGCGACTGCTGCCGACCTCGCGGCTCGCTGTCATCGCGCTGCCCTCGAGGCCGATGGGACAGCGTCATGCGCTTCTACGGACAGCCTCGCCTGCTCGTCATCGATGAGGTCGGCTACCTGCCACTCGCCGGTGAGGCGGCGGCGGCACTTTTCCAGGTCATCACTCGTCGCTACCTCAAGAACTCCATCGTTCTCACCACCAACCGCTCGATTGCGACCTGGGGCGCCATGTTCGACGACCCGATGGCGGCGGCGGCAATGCTCGACCGCTTCCTGCACCGCTCGGCGGTGCTCCAGATGGAAGGAGAGTCCTACCGCAAGCGCGCCCACCGGGCGCGGTCGAGAACATGCGCAAGGGGGTGATCGCCGCCACCAAGGCCTAAGATGTCAGCCCGGAGCCGGGCTACTCACCTGGGGAATTTCGATGATCGACCCTGGGGAATTTCGGCGATCGCCATCACGCTCCCAGCAGCGGGTCATTGACCCGCGGTTCTTCGCTCATTCCCAACGCTGCCAGTGTGCGGGCATCGCTCGGGTCCGACTTGCTCCGCTGCAACCGGCTCTTGGCAAAGTATTTAGCCCGCAGCGGATTGACCACCGCCACCGGGTAGCCACTCCGGTGGAGGTGGCTCGCCAGCGACCAGAAATAGTGTCCACTCGACTCAAATACCACTCGGTCGACCGGACCCTGTTGCTCGAGCTAGCGCTCCAGCTCATCGAAACCAGCACGGTCGGCGGAGAGCCGAAACACGCCTCGCTCGGCTTCCCGTTCGCCCGTCCTACAGACCGCGGCCGCGTGCTTGTACGTACCCACATCAATGCCGACCACAGCGTTCATGGCGCCCTCCTTATGTTGGTCGACCCCAGGGGTTCTCGCTTACCTCTGACCAGCGTCCACTGATGCACCATCTCCGGTCTTTCCCGTTGGAGCCCAATCGCCGCATTAGTCAAAGGGCGAGGGCCGGTTTCCAAGGGCAAGGGTCACGAGCCGGATAGCGGAACGCCGGTCTCCCCGCAGAGGTCAGGTCCATCCTGGCCTCCACAAGGCTTTATATCAGTGGACGCTCTTCGAACTCGTCGACTTGCAGCGCCGCGCGACTTGGTTGAGATGAATGACCATCTCAGCCTCCGGCTCGTCCGTCGTCCGACACAAGGCCCGCTTTCACCCGAGGCGAATCGAGGCCGCAAGCTTCCTCAAGGAAGCGATTGGCGCCTGTTTCTCGAAGCTTCCCATCACGTTCCATCGACGAACGCCTGGTAGACCAGCTGGGCCCGGTCCCGAAGCCTTGCCAGCGAAGGTTGATGCCACTGCTTTAAAAGCGCCGCCTTGTCGCGTTCGCGCGCGTGCGAGGGGATCCAGGCGTCCCTTGCGTCCACTGGCGTCGCTCGGGTAACCGCCTGGAGTTCGCGATCCAACTGCGCGCGAGTCACGTCCCCGGACTCGAAACCCAGCTGGACCCTGGACCAGATACCGCGCAGGCTCATGAGCTCGAGGCATTCCCGCACGTTCGCGTCGTTATGCACGAACTCGGCGAAGCTGGTCCCGAACCGTGCATTGAGCCGGCGGACCACCCCTCCGAAGTCGTGCGTGACATGCTCGAACTCGCCAACCACCAAGTGATTTCGGTAGGGGAGGAGGCAGGTGTAGAAGCGCGAGTAGGCGACAAGGGCATCGCGGAGCGCCAGGTTGGGCTCCCGGATGAGCTGAGACAGGATGGCCCCTTGCGGGTCGCGGATCACCAGCAGTGCAGGGATACCGCGACGCGCGGCCGCGATGAGCTGGGCCGGCGCGTGCAAGTGGTGGGCAAGACGCACTGGCCCCTCCTGCGAGAGTTGCAGTGCGTAGACCGCGAACGTGGTGCCACACCTCGTGTAGCCGTCAATCACCAATTCTGTGCGAGAGCTGATGACCTGCCTCTGGATGTCCCGAACGTCAAGACGCAGAGCACGTTTCACCCTCGCCAACGGAAGATATATCAGCGGATGTTCGGTCATGTGCGTGCGGAGCCGGTATCTGGCCCGGCCCATGAGCGACGGGGGATGCGGCCCACTCTCGGACTCCGGCCGAGCGTTGGCGGCGGGTACCCCAGTGGGAACGCTCATCCGGCCAGGGCGCTGCTTGCTGTGAGGCGCGGCTGCACGACAGACAGCCCGGACGAGCCGTCCGCCTCGGGCAGTGCGACAAGCTGTGTCGTGCCGTTGACATGGAACTCTGTCACCGAGCCACGCGCGATCGGATGACGCCACCTCCCGCGGCCTCGATTGCCTCCAGCGCGATCCCCACGTGCGTGGTCGGCGGGGTCGCAACCACGACGGCGTCTACCTGCGGCAGAGTTCTCCAGGCGGTCCTTGACACTGTCGACCAGGATGACCTCGGCGACGCCCTGGGTGTCATGCAGGACCCGCACATGCTTCGATCCCCAGTAACCGCAGCCGACCACGGCAACGCGAAGTCCGCTATCGCGTTCCGATTTCATCAACGAACCAAAACGCAATCGGCATTGGCACGGCGCCAATGTACTGTCTGCGGCGCGAGATGGTAATAGGCCGGTCGTCCTAAGGGATGGGACTTCCACGTCGAAAGGCTGCAAGGGCCCAGAGGCAATCGGCCAGACGGAAGTGCGGACCGGTTCAGACTGAAGCCGAGGCGACCGGCTCCAGGAATCCTTCCCGCTCGAGGTAGCGCAAGATCAGTTCCGCCGCCTGGTCGGGTTCGATGGCCGCGGTGTCGATCGTGAGCTCGGCGTCGGTCGGGATCTCGTAGGGGTCGGAGATGCCGGTGAACTCCTTAACAATGCCCGCCCTCGCCCTGGCGGACAACCCTTTGCGGTCGCGCTGTTCGCAGACTTCGAGGGCGGTGGCCACGATTATGTGATGGGAGCGTGTCCGCGAGCTGAACTGGCAGCACGGAATCTCATCAACCTGCCCAACCATCCGCGCGTGCGCCCGGAGGACGTCGAGGTCATCACCTCACCTAGCTCTTCAGAGGGGCGCCGTAAGGTCCCTTGGCTACCCAGCGGTGCGCGCCCTCAGCGGGAAGTTCGCCGCTGATGTAGTGCTTCCTCCCGACCCTGGTGTTGACAGTCCGATCGAGTCGATACCCCAGCCGGGAGAACGCCGCTAACATTCTTGGGTCGCTTACCTGCCCCTCGATTCGCTGCGCACCGAGTTGCTCCGCGTAGATGATCCAACGCGCGTGCAACTCCAGGAAGAACACCGGCGGAATCCCAAGTCGATGTGCGTCTTTCGACATCGCATCATACATGGCAACCGCGATACCGGCAGGCGTCGGAGGCCGACCCCTCGCTATCCATCGAATGAAGCCTCGAACATACCCGGGCGCTTCATCGGCGTGGCGTATCATCGCGCTTCCAATCCCGGCTGCCAGTATCGGCAGATGGCGGCGGACCATGCGCCTCAGGAAACGGGACTTGTTGAGACTCCCAACGGTGTAACCCACTAGCTGCCCGTTCAGCTTCGCCGCCAGACTGATCTCATCCGCCAACTCTTGGAAGAGCCGAACGAGCACTCGCTTACCGGTCAGCGTGAAAAGGTCGTCCGGGAAGTTTCTCATGTGCAGGTCGGCAGCGGCGGTCGCATCATCTCGAGTTAGCACGCCGATCGTGAGCTTTTGTGGCAGTACAGACAATTCAGCCTCTTGCTTGCCCGGCACTGATCGTCTCCGATTCCAACAACTCGATCAAGTACTTCGCAGGAAGCATCAGGAAGCTGACGCGTCGTCCGCCGAATGCTGCTGCCGGTATTGCTGGCTTCGCCACCGCGGCGCCAAATCCGCGGAGCCGTTGCGACTCACCTTCAAGGTCATACGTCTCGTAACAATGGTGATATATCTTCGTCCCCCCACGGAGCCACGGCTCCAGTACTGATGATCCGGGAAGCGCCTCGAGCAGCTCGATCCGCGGGCCGCCGCCTGAAAGAAAGAGCCCCCGAATCCCCTGCGCAGGATCCGCAAACGGTTCCGCTTCGGGACGGTAGCCGAGCACGAGCCACGAGGCGAGCTCTGCCTGGATTTCATAGCAGGCGACTCCAAGATGATGGAAGGTCAGATCGGGACCGTGTTCTGCAGGAGTCATTGAGTGAGCTTGCTGGCGAGTGCAAGCCGCAGGCGTTCAAAGCTGAGGAGTTCGGACATCTCCTCTTCAGAAAACCGGACTCCAAACTCCTGTTCCACCGACACGATCATCGAAATATGCTGGAGCGAGTCCCAACGCTCAACCTTATCACTGGAAGTTGTGCCATCAATAGTCGAAGGGTCAAGCTCAAAAATCTCGGCGAGCACCTGTTTCAGTCTCACTTCGTCTGCAGCGCCGATCATGCCGTGACTGCTCCTATTTTCATGTTGCTCGGGAGTGTAATGGTCGCGAACCAACCCGGCACCGCGAGGTCCGCCTCCCCCAACACCAAGCTCCAACTTGTGTCGTCCTCTACGTGACGGCTAAAGCCGTGATCTGGATAAAACGTCGCCACGGCCTGGTTACGTGCGGTTGTGACGTAGGTGCCACGCAAACACCGGTAACCCATCGCCTTACCCTGAATGGCTGTTGCGTACAGAAGCACATCCTCGACTCCTCGACCGAGTACGCGACAGCTCAGCAGGAACGTGTCGATCTCCGCCTCGTCAGCGTGAGCGCCAGGAACAAGTATCGCAACTCCAACCAACCCTGCGTCTCCGAACCGGTCCCTCACGCGAATCGACAGAATTTCGACGCCAGGCTGACCAGCGAGATGAACGAGTTCCTCAGCCGTGTGGCGACGGGTCGTGAGGTTGAATTGATTGGTCTTCTGGGTAAGCTGCGCAATCCTTGTCGCAGAGATCTCGTCAATTCGTCCAACCTCAGCTGTCATTTCAAGAGACCGGTAGTACTCATCCAAAGACGAAGCGGATTGCCGGGCAACTTCTCGTGCCTGCTCGTTCCTATATAGCTCGACACGCCGGCGATCTTCATCCGTTAGCCCTACGGCATCGAAGCACTCGAGCGATTCGATAGCGGCTCGGTACTCACTCGGCTCGGGCGGCAACTGGACAACGAGCACGGTCGGGAGCAAGGTCCTGACCATTTCGCACTGATGCGGATCGTCATCGACAAAAACTAACGAGTCCAGTCCAAGGTTCAAATCGGACGCGATCGCCCGCAAGTTCGTGGCTTTGTCTATCCAGTTCACTCGTCTGGCTGAAATATCGGACTTACGCAGGACCATTGAGGGGTGGTGGTCGAAAACTTCGTCAACGTCGGCTTCATTGTTGGCACTACACAAAGCCAGGAGAACCCCGCGCTTGCTTAGATTAAGTGCGGCTTCCTGGAGGCCGACATACGCGGAGCCTGGGTATGCCTCGCCGAGGCGAATTCCGCCTATATGGTCCTCGCCTATGATGCCGCCCCAAAGGGTGTCGTCACAGTCGAGGACAAGCACCTTGCGGGACCTTCCTGCACGTGCCCGAAGAATTCTGGCGTAGACATCACTCAGCTCCTCGAGTATCAATGGCGTGAAAGGCGCGCGGGCAACCAACCAGTTCCGGGCATCGATGGGTGTCCTCTCGGCCATCCTCTCGAAGTCAACTATGAACACATTCCCCATGCCGCTCGCCAGGGCGACGAGTTCCTGGTTCAGGCTTCGAATGCGACTGGTGAGACTGGTCATCGATCTCGTTTCGGCCAGACCTTCAAGCGAGTGTCTGGGAAGAGCGAAGTTGTGAATCGCTATGGTGGCCGTGGTTCGTTCCCTGATTGCCGATACGATCTGACGAATGATGGAAGCTGTCTGCTGGGCCGCTTCAGTGGCCTGCGCTGCGCTCAAGGTCAGAAACCGGTTGAAGAAAGTTGGTGCGAGGTTCTCGAGACTCAACGCGATGATGACAACGTCTGGCTGATAGTCGAACAGCCAACTATCCGTGATCAATGAGTCGCGCATCGCAGTGTCATATCCGCCGATCTGAACGTCTACCGCAATGCCGGCGGAAGCACCCTTAACGCATGTGTATGCCTCGATTGGTTCGACGGTGAAGTTCCTCAGCACAGCGACCCGGACGCGGGGCCAATCGGGAGGAGTCAGCAAGCGCAGCTGACGGGTGGCCGCCAGATATCGACTTATCGTCGGCTTTTCCCTCACCCAGGCGAGACGGCTCTCAACACCACCTGGAACGACACCGTTCAACTGTGCCGGCACCTTCGAAGCTCTGCCTCCAGGCGCTACCAAGTCGCCCTCCCACGAGTGGTGGATACAGCTCCCAAAGGAATCTCCCCTGGACGAGCAGCAATCCGGGCCCGCCACCACCGCGCAACGTCTCGCGGCAGCGCGTGCCACACGTCGGTTCGGTCCGCCATCTCTGCGAGGAACGCCTCGTACAGGTTCCACGTCTTGGGTCGGCGAAGGTAGTCCGGATGTGAGTTCAGCAATGCCATCCCGCGGCGCGCGGCGATGAAGTCAACCTTTTCAAGCCACAGCTGCGGAGTCGTCTCACCCAGGACCTCCGTCAGGGTGTAATCCTGGACAAGGGTGTAAGGCAGTTCGACGAACCGTCCGAGAATGAACGGCCAGAGGCTCATGGTGCCGCCAGGAATCGGCTCGAAGGGGTCTGAATCAAAGAACGAAAGGTCGTACTCGAGGTTGAGGGCCTGCATCCATTCCGGATTGCGGTGGGTGAGGGCGGTTCGAAAGCCTGCAGCCCCGGTACGGGCGAGTTCGGCGTTGATGCGCTCCGCGCGCGAATCGAAGATGGCGCGAGAGCGGAACAGCTTCCCATCGTGATTCAGGTCGTGAACGCCGAATTCGAATCCGCGAGCTTTCAGTTCGGAGAGGAGTCCTTGATCCGTGCGATACCGCTCGGGTACGAAGTTAAAAGAGGAACGAAACCCGTAGCGCTCCTCCAGTTCGACGACCTTCATCACAAAGTCGTGGCCCTCGCGTAGCTCGACGTCGTGCGTCAGGACAAACGCCAGGCGGCGATCATCTGGCCAGAGGCTTACGTACGTCGCGCTCTCAAGCTCGCGTGACTTGAGCACGTAGACCAGCACAGCCTGCAGGAAGTCGGCATAGCGCGATTCGGACGGCCAGTTAAGACCACCGGCTCGGTCGTCATGGCGCCCATAGGCGCGCCGAAGCAACCCGATGACCGGGCGCGGAAGCAAGGGCTTGAGGTCGTAATACATCCGTTTCGCCGTTCCGAGTGTCCAGTGGCGGGCTCCGAACTGACCCTCGCTGAGCACGGCCTCGATGAGCCCAACGGCATCGTCAGCGTGCGCTGCCGCGGATGGCGGCAAGATGTGCGCGGACGCGGCCACGGCAGCATTCCACTCACCGGCCGTGGGCATAGGATCGAGCAATTTCCAGAACGCGGCGGGGCTGTTCCCGGCGCAGAGCGACACGGAAGATACGGCGCGGACCGCCTGGTCAGTCGACGGCGTCATTCTTCATCAGCGTGCGTGGTGATCACTGCCCGGATACTAGACACGCAGGGCCACATTCTGAATCAGCTTTTACGGAACCGTGGGGTCGTTTGTCCTAGCCCCTCTGGAGAGCGCTGATGCGGCCCAGGCGCGTCAGCTTGTCGCTTGCTGCGCCGCTTCGGCCCGTTTGCGCATGGACAACCATCGCGTCTTGACGCCGCACGATAGGCGGCAGGCATCGGGACGGTTCAGTCCCACAGCCGGGACAGACGCCTCCGCATCCGCGGGTGAAGCCATGACAAGGTCTGCTACCGCCCATTCCCACTGCAGACCGGTGACTTCTAGGCTTACTCCGATGCCCGGCTCCGACGTCGTCGCCACTGATATCCAGTCCGGGACCGGCTAGGTCATGGCCAGTCGCAACGGGACCGAGCCGCGGGTGCTGATCGTCAGCCAGCATCCCTATCCCGAGGACACCACTCTGCAGCGGAACGTCGGGGCGCTCCTGTCGTCCGTGGCGGTCCGTAACCGTTACCAGGCTGTCGAGGTGGACAACCTGCCCGACTTCCTTGCCTTTACCACGATTGTCCCGCGCCTGCGGCGAACCCGAATCGTCCTTTACCTCAGGGAACTGATGCCCGAGCTGACCATGGCCCGTCTTCGCCGCGACCGAGGCAGCGCCGTCGTGCGATTGGCCCGTTGGCTGGAGCGAGCTGCCACCGGCTGGTCCGATCGGGTCGTAACGGTCAGCAATACCTGCCGTCGCTTGGTGGAGCAGCGCTCGGTCAACCCACGAAAGATTACGGTGGTTCCGAATTCACATCCGCTTGCCAGTTTTCCACCGCGACGCCCCGCTCAGCCCCCCTTCATCGTTCTGCAGACCACGCTGATCGAACGATATGGCGTCGACGTTGCTATCCGGGCGCTGGCGCAGCTGCACCCCACCTGGCCCGACCTGACCCTGGAGATCATCGGTGACGGTGAGCAGCGCCAGCAGTTGATTGAGCTGGCCGATCGCCTTGGACTCTCGCAGCATGTTCGCTTTTCGCCGGGATGGCTCGTCTGGAGCCGCGCGATGCAAACGGTATCTGGGGCGACGCTTGGCATCGTGCCGATCGTCGCCGATGGCTATGGCGAACTGATGCTGCCTAACAAGATCCTGGAGTTTGCGATGCTAGAAATCCCCGCCGCCGCCTCACGACTCCCCGGACTGCAGGAGCATTTCCCTGAGGACGCGGTTGCGTATTTCGAGCCAGGCGATGCGGCTGGCCTGGCGGCCCAGCTGCATCGCCTTCTGGCGGATCCGCAGGCGGCGCGACGGCAGGCCCTACGCGCTCGTCAGGCCGCGGCTCCTCTGGCCTGGGAGTCGGCCTTGCCCCGCTACCTCGAAGCGCTTGGACTTGAGCCTTATCCGGCCGCGCGGGTCGCGTCCGGCGCAACGTCAGCCTCTCCTCCTGCCCAAACGCCCGGTCGCTGACTGTGGCTGGCGTCCTCACGCTCGCGATGGTGGTCTGCTGGCTGCGCGGCAAGGGGTGCGCGGACTGAAGCCAACCGGGCGATGATGGACTCCCCCGCCCGTACGCGGTCACCCGGTCGCACCATGATCTGCAGGTCATCGCGCACCGGGATCACGAGATCGACCTGAGAGCCGAACCTGATCATTCCGAGCCGCTGTCCGGCGACCACGCGGTCACCCTCGTTGACGAAGCCCACGATCTGTCGCACCAGCCGGGAAGCGATCTGAACCACGGCCACCTGAAAGCCATCGTGTTCGATCAGCGTGGTGGCGCGCTCATTGGAGAACAGCGCATCGCCGCGCCGGAGCGAATCGAATCCGCCAGCTACATGTTTTCGGAGACAGATCCTTCCGCCGATGGGCACGCGGTTGACGTGTACGTCAAGGAAGCTCATCGCTACTCCCACGACGATGGCTTCCCCAAAGCGGAGCCCCGTTTGGGTCAGCTCTTCGAGCCGGTAGGCCCGTCCGTGCTTGGTGCTGGTTGGGAGCATGCCAGCCTTTGAGCGTAAGACGTAGGTCACCTCGCCATCAGCCGGGCTCAGCACCGCCCCGTCGACAGCCGGAGGCTGCCTTTCGGGGTCTCGAAAGAAGCGGTACGCCACCAGGCCACCGGAGAGACCCAGGGTGAACATGATCGCTGTCAGGCTCTCAAGCGTTCGGCTCGCTCCAGCCAGGCCGCCGAGCAGGCTTGCAGTTACGCCCACGGCAAATCCGACCCCAAGCAGCCAGGCTCCACAGCGACGAACCCCGAGCTGCCATTTCCAGGCAAGCGGCAGCCCGAGCGCGAGGCTCGTGCCGACGCTGATCAGGAGCACCGAAGCCATGGTCAAAAACCTCGTTTCAACGCGAGATATGGAGTCAGGGCGAGCTCAGCAAGCCAGGGCACGAGGTCCTCTCGGCTGAACACCGCTTCAACTCCGGCGCGGCGTAGCGAGCTTAGATAGCTTCGCCATTTCAGGGTGCCGCCCCGCAGCTCGACCAGCGCCGTCGGGACATCGGTCAGGAGCCGCACCCACTGGACGCCCGGCGAGGCCTTGCGCGGCGACATTGGAATTCCCATTTGATCGGTGAATACCATGTAGGGAAAGTCGACACCGGCGACGTAGCCAATGGAGTGGTAGCCCCAGGCTCGAGCATTGACGTCGAGCAGCTTGTGGCGGCCGTCCCGGGGGTCGAGTTTGTACTCGACCTCCACGAGTCCGTAAAAGTCGAGCTCCCGCAGAAACTTGAGAGAAGTCGCCTCGAGTTCCGACGATTCCAGCGTCTCGACGTAAGTGCTGGCCCGGCCGAATTCTGGTGGATGCTGGCGCCGCCGGCGCACGACCATGCTGCCCAGCGCTCTGCCCTCCTTGATGAACGCGCAATAGGCGAATTGCTGCGAGCCCGTCCCCGGGATGAGTTCCTGGATCATGATTTCGCCCTCTCCGGCAATCCGGGTGGCTCGCGAAAACTGGGTGGCCAGCTGCGTGCGGTTGTCTGCTCGCCAGGCCTTCGCCTTCGTCGCATAGATGAAGTGCTCTTTGATGGCCGGCTTGATCACAAATGGTCCGGGACCGTCGATAGCGGCTAGATCCTCCACCGAGGCCGGATACCAGGTCCGCGGCGTTGCGATGCCCAGCCGCTCTGCCAGGGCATAGGTATTGCGCTTGTCCCACACCCACCGCACGACATCCCAGCCAGGAGTGGTCAGCCGATATGTCTGTTCGAGAAGCGGACGATTGAGAGCGATGGCCGCCACCGTCTCATCACGGGTGGGGAAAAGCACCCAGCCGTCGAGGTGATAGCGGGACCCAATTTCGAGAAGAGCTTCAGTGACGCGCTCCGGGTTTCGCAGGTCGTGAACGCGAACGCTTAGGCTGCTGAACCGCGAGAAGCGGGCGATCGACTGCTCGTCATCGATGACGCAGACCGGGATACCGTGGCGACCCAGGCTGCGCACGATGCCGAGCCCAAGGAAATCACCACCGACCACCACGGCACCCGAGCTCGACATGAGCGTCCCTCGGGACTTGCCAGAAGCTGCCACTGCTCTCGATCCTAACCGACCTCCGTTGCTGGCTCGATGGGTTTGTTGTCCCATGGCCGGGACTCGCGGCGCGCCTACTTGGGTCTACGTGATCGACCCAGCACCCCTTGGGGGAGGCTCGGGGAGGGGTACGCAAGGCGCCGCCTGCTCGGACACGACACTGCTCAGCTAGGACATCCGTACTTGGGATCGCAGCCGTACTGCTGCCCCGAGTCGTCAAATGAAGCAGTGAGCCAGACGATGGTGTTCTCGTCGTTCTGCACCTGTGCCATGTAGGTGTTGGCAGCGCTCAAGTGCCAGTCACCTGAATACTACGAACCAATGCATCCGCACAAGTCGCCCGCTGTGGGCGTCAACCAGGACGCCCAGCCTTCGTAGCAGCCGCGGATGTAGGCGCCAAAGTAGTCGGCGGCCGCGGCCGTAGAGTCGCGGGTGAAGGGGAAGGTGTGGCGGCTGGTTGAAGTTGAAGTCGGCCACGACATTGCCGAGGAGGCTTGACGGACGTCGAGTCGCGGATCAGGGCGTCCGTCGGTCCGCGGATCGAGCCGCTGGCCATTGAGAAATCATCCTCAATGAACTTGTCGTAGGCGCCCTGGGACTTATGCGCCGGAGATGATCATTCTACCCATTGCCGCACCGCAGCCCAAGCCCTCTAATCACAGCAGCCATGACTCATGACGTGTAGGCGAGGAACGACCTCGCCGGTGGCGGCGTGATTAGCAAGTCCGTTCGGGCGTTCGCGAAGCGACCCAAGGGATGAACAATCGACGACGTTCCAGTAAGCGCATATCGAGAACCGGACCACGGTAATCGGGAGCACGAGTTGAGTCATTTGTTCCCTCAGCGCTTCCCGAAGCTGATGGCGCTGATCGGGAGCGGTCTGGTATTGGGAACGAGCCTTGTTGTCCTCACGCCGGCAGGCTCCGCTTCCGCCGCCCAGAGCAGCAAGCTCGTGGTGATCCCGTTCGAGAACGAGTCCTACGACAACATCATCGGGAGCAGTCAGGCGCCCTACCTGAACCAGCTCATCTCACAGGGAACCGTGTTTACCGAATACACGGCAGTGGCTTCGGGTAGCGATCCGAATTACCTGGGGATGACCAGTGGCCTGACCACCGCGCTTACGCCTCCCTCACCGAACGTCTTCCAGGCGATCGACGCCTCGAGCGGTGTGACCTGGAAGGAATTCATGGAATCGATGACGGGGACCTGTGGCGCGGGAAGCACCCACAACGTGCCGGGGAGTACCGTCCCGCTGTACACAACGGTCCACGATCCAGCCTCGTACTACCAGGACAACACGACCTGTACGACCAACGATGTGCCCCTCACTACCAGTACGTTCGATCCCTCCAACCTTCCAAGCTTCAGCTACATCGTTCCCAACCAGTGCGATGACATGCACTCGCCTGTGCCGGCCGGTCAGTCGTGTCCGGCCTTTTTCGGTCCGAACAACGGCAGCAGCCAGATCAACATGGGGGACAACTGGCTGGCCGCCGTGGTCCCATCGCTCCTGGCTCAACCGAACGTGACGGTGCTGATCACCTGGGACGAGTCGAGCAGCACCACGAACGAGCATATTGTCACGCTGCAGGTCGGGGCCGGGGTCACCGCCGCCGGAATCGACACCAACGCGTACACCCACTATGGCCTAGAGGCTGGTTTGTATCGCTATTTCGGCCTGGGTACGGCACCGAACAATGGAGCGACCGCTGTACCACTACCGATTCCAGCGTCTGTCGCACCCCTCTATCCCGGCCCGTCGAACGCCGTGACGAACGAGAATTCCAAGCCAGGCACGACCGCCTGGGAACTTGCACAGTCTGCGAACGACTACAGCCAGCAGATCGAGGGCTACGCCTCCGCGACGAGCGTCAATCTCGGCCAGCAAATCACGTTCTATGTGAGCGTCAATCCCAGTCAGTCGTTCACCATGGACTTCTACCGCATCGGTTACTACCAGGGCACCGGCGGCCGGTTCATGCTCGAGGCGTCAAGCCTCGCGGGCGGGACGCAGCCGAGCTGTCCGGTAGACAGCACGACGGGGATGATGGCGTGTAACTGGGCCGCGACCTACCAGCTCACCATCCCGACGTCCTGGGTCAGCGGTGTCTACCTTATCAAGCTCACCAACGCAGCCGGTTATCAGAACTACATCATCTTCGTGGTGCGCGACGACGCCCGGAATTCCGCACTTCTTTATCAGGTCGCCTTCAACACCTACCAGGCGTATAACAACTGGCCAAACGACATCCCCCCCGGCTCGACGACCGGGCTTCCCCAAACGGGCAAGAGCCTTTACGACTACAACAGCTCGTCGACCCTGACCTCGCTCGGGACGAAGCGTGCGGTCCAGGTCTCCTTCGACCGGCCGTTCGCTGATGACTCGGTAGCCGGCGGGTTCCTCGACTACGAGATCAATGATGTCGCATGGTTGGAACAACAGGGCTACGACGTCGCTTACTCCTCCGACGTCGACACCGACCTGTCGGGCGGCACCTTGCTCAATCACCACGGCTTCATCTCTGCCGGTCATGACGAGTACTGGTCGATGGCGATGTACAACGCGGCGGCGTATGCCCGGGACCACGGCGTCAATCTCGCCTTTCTCGGCGCGGACGACGCGTCCTGGCAGGTGCGGTACGCCTCCTCAGCGACCGGTGCGGCTGACCGAATTGTGATCTGTTACAAGAGCGCTTCGCTGGATCCGGTGCAGAACAACACCATCACCGTGCACTTCCGGGATCCGCAGGTCAACATGCCCGAACAACTCCTCGTCGGCGGAACGTCGTCCGGTGAGCAGCTGGGTGCGAGCAACGCGACGCCGGTCGCGTACATCGTCCAGAACCCGTCCAACTGGGTCTACGCCAACACCAGCGCCTTCAACGGCGAGAGCGTTCCCAATGTCGTCGGCTACGAGGTCGACTCGTACAGCAGCACCTACCCGTCGCCGATCGCGGCGGCCGGAACCTATCAGCTATTGTCGAACTCGCCGATCGTCAACGTCAACAACACGACGGTTTATCAGAACTCAACCATCTACCAGGCGGCGAGCGGCGCCTGGGTCTTCAGCGCTGCCGCAATCGAGTGGGGCTGGACGCTGTTCAACTTTGGTTTCCCAACGGGCGGACAGTCGCATGCGGACTACGCGCAGCCGTCCATTCAGACCATGACCGCCAACATTCTGAACAAGTTCGCGGCTGGGACGTTACCCCTCCCGGCAGCACCGATGAACCTGACCGCGGGCCCCTCCGCATCCAGCGTCAAGCTGTCCTGGATCGACAATGACGCGACCGCCACCTATGAACTGGACCGGAGCACTGATCAAGCCTTCAACTCGTTCACCTCCGTCAGTCTGCCCGCCGGTGCCACCAGCTACAGCGACAGCGGATTGAGCTCAGGCGTCTACTATTACCGGCTCGTTGCCGTGGGCGCGAACGGCAACTCGCCGTACGTGTCGGTCAACGCCGCCACGATCTCGTATGCCGCGCTGGTCGCGGGACGTACGGGCCTGCTGGCCCACTGGCGGATGGGCGAGGGCTCTGGAACAACGGCGTACGACACGACCGGCACTTACAACGGCACTTATGGCAACGCCCCAACGCTGGGGTCGCCCGGGGCCATCACCAACGATCCCAATACGTCAGTGACCTTTAACGGAAGCACCCAGCGCGCCAGCATTCCATCGGTTCCCTCAGCTGGAGACTTCTCGATCGAAGGGTGGACCTACCTGACCAACGCTTCCGTGAACAACAACACCGTATACGGCGGCAGCGGTACGGCCCGACTCATGCCACGCCCCGGCACGGGCAGCTTTCTGACAGCCGCCTACGCAGGCGTGACCCTGAACGGCACGGAATACGCCCTACAGCCGACGAGCCCCAGCTCGAACATCAACACCTGGGTCTACTGGGTACTCACCCGTCAAGGCAGCCTCCTGACGCTGTACCGCAACGGCGTGCAGATCGCTCAACGGAGCGACCTGCCTGCTACGGCGACGGCCAACATCAACGGCTACATCGCCGCGCAGAACAACGGCGCCTACTACCTCGCGGGCAGTCTGCAGGACGTGGCCCTGTATACCAATGCGCTTTCCAGTACCGATGTGCGCAATGGCTATGCGGCCGGGCTCAACGGGATCGCGCCGACGCCCCCCGTTTTACCGCCGGCCGCGCCTACGAACTTCTCTGCCGTTCCGTCGGCGTCGGCGGTAAGTCTTTCCTGGACGGATAGCGACACGACGTCCAGCTACGTGCTGTACAGAAGCAGCGATCCCAGTTTCGGTACCTCGGTCACGATTACCCTCCCGCCCGGCACCAGCCGTTACAGCGACACCGGCCTCGGCCAGGGCGTCGTCTATTACCGACTTCTCGCGATGAACTCCGGCGGGCAGTCGGCGTACGTATCGGCGAGCGCTGCGACGACCTCGTATGCCGCGCTGGTGAATGGGCGGACTGGCCTGTTGGGTCACTGGCGGCTGGGCGAGACCACGGGCACCACGGCCTGGGACACGACCGGCACCTACAACGGCTTCTACGTGAACGGTCCAACACTGGGATCGGCCGGGGCCGTCGTTAACGACCCGAGCACATCAGTGACGTTCAACGGGACCAGCCAGCGCGTCAACTTACCTCCGTTGCCATCTGCGGGCGACTTCAGCATCGAAGGCTGGAGCTACCTCACCAACGCCTCGGTGAACAACAACACGCTCTACGGCAGCGGTTCCATGCAGCTGCTGGTACGGCCTGGGACGGGCAGCTACCCGTCTGCCGCGTACGCCGCGGTGACGTTGAACGGGACCCTGTACGCGCTCCAGCCCAACAGTCCCGCCTCCAACATCAATACCTGGGTGCAACGGGGTGCAAATCGCCCAGCGCACCGACCTGCCGGCCACGGCCACCACCAGCCTCAGCGGCTACATCGCGGACGAGACCACCGGGTCGTACTACCTGACCGGCAGGGTCCAAGATGTCGCCGTCTACAACCGGGCGCTATCCAGCCTGGATGCGATCAACGGCTATACCGTCGCCTTGAACGGTCTTGCGCCCACTCCGCCGCCCATGTCGCGCACGCCCTATTACAACGTCGTACGCTCCGAGCAGTCACTGACAGCGTACTGGCGCCTCGACGAGTCAACTGGCAGCACCGCTAACGACGTTTTAGGGAAGTACAACGGCACCTACGTAAACGCGCCGACCCTGGGATCGGTGGGCGCCATCGTGAACGACCCCGACAAATCGGCGACCTTCAACGGGACAAGCCAGCGGGTCAACCTGCCGTCGCTGCCGTCAGTCGGTGATTTCTCGATCGAAGGTTGGACCTACCTGACCAACGCCACCGTGAACAACAACACTCTGTACGGCGGCGGCAGCACGGTGCAGTTGCTCGCGCGCCCGGGCACTGGTAGTTATCCGACCGCTGCGTATGCCGGCGTGACTTTAGGTGGCACGCAGTACGTTCTGCAGCCGACCAGCCCAGCGTCCAACATCAACACGTGGGTGTACTGGGTGCTCACCAGACAGGGAGGCACGCTGACGCTGTACCGCAACGCCGTCCAGATCTCCCAACGCACCGATCTGCCGGCCACCGCCAGCGCGAACATCAACGGCTACATCGCGGACGAGCTGGGCGGACTCTACTACCTGACCGGTGGCGTCGATGATGTCGCCGTCTACGGCAGTGCGCTCGGCCCACAGGACATCACCAGCCACTACCAGGACGCCGAATTTGGTCCCGCGCCTGCACCCACTGCTCCACCCAGCATCGCGGTGACCAACCCGACGAACGGGAGCACCTATGGCGGTAACTGGACGGGATCGATCAACGGCTCGGCGTCGTCAAATTCGGGCTTCTCGCTGGTCGGGGTGTCGGCGGCGGTGCAGGACACCGCGACTGGCGAGTGGTGGGGCGGCTCGGGGTTCAACCAGCCCAGCCAGACGTTCATCCCGGTAACCTCCGGGACCGCCAGCTGGTCGCTGAGTTTGCCGGCCATCAACCTGACTTCCGGGCACAGCTACCTAGTGACCGCCCAGGCCACCGACAGCGTGGGCAACGTCGGCACGAGCTCCTCGGTCGGGTTCAGCTACAACACCACCCCGCCCAGCGCCTCGGTCAGCTACCCGACGAACGCCACCATCTATGGCGGCAACTGGACGGGATCGGTCAGCGGCACCGCGGCTGCTTCCAGCGCCACCCTGGCCGGGGTGGCTGTGGCAATCCAGGACACCACCACCGATCAATGGTGGGGCGGCTCGGGGTTCAACCAGGCCAGCCAGACCTTCGTCCAGGTTACTTCCGGGACCAGCATCTGGACGCTGAGTGTGCCGGCCATCAACCTGACTTCCGGGCACAGCTACCTCGTGACCGCCCAAGCCACCGACAGCCTGGGCAACGTCGGCGCCAGCACCTCGGTCGCCTTCAGTTACATCACCGACGCTCCCACGACGAGCATCGCGTGCAACGGGGCGAGCTGCTCGAGCTGGTACAACGCACCCGTAAGCGTCACTCTGTCCGTCACGGATCCGGGCGGGCCCGGGACCAGCGCCACCTACTACACCACCGATGGATCCACCCCGACCACATCGAGCACGCTCTACGTCGGCGCGTTCACGGTGTCGAGCAGCACCACGATCAAGTTCTTCTCTGTCGACAACGCCGGCAATGTCGAGTCGGTCAAGGCCCAGCCCATCCAGATCGACACGGTGGCCCCCGCGACCAGCATCGCCTGCAACGGCGCCGTGTGTTCTAGCGGCTTCTACAACGCACCAGTCACGGTGACGCTATCGGCCAGCGACAACAGCGGCGGCTCGGGGGTGCTTGCCATCTTCTACACCACGGACGGATCGTCCCCGACCACATCAGGCGTCGTCT
>WNGG01001555.1_pt1 | contig 42402 bp, 40 predicted proteins | sample 5400661 | NCBI WGS metagenome assembly WNGG01 (sample SAMN13153372, study PRJNA577476) | soil metagenome | isolation source: 100 cm soil or saprolite under Garry oak tree replicate 1 | place: USA:California | collected 2016-06-15 | reverse complement strand
GAGGCGGGCGCCGATGGCGCCGCATCGCTGTTCCCGCCGATCAGCTCCCACGCGGCGGCATCGAGGTCGACGTCGAGGCCGGGCAGCACCACGGCGCCATGCGGCAGCCGGGCGATGGTCGCGAGCAACGCCGCCGTGACCGGCATCGAGCCGGTCGAGCCGGCGGCGATGACGGGCTCGTCCACGGCACCGGTGAGCCGCGCCGCCTCCGCGGCGATGAGCTTGTCGCGGCGCACCGCGGCCTCGATCGCGCCGCGCTCCTCGAGGATCGCCGGCCAGACCTCGCGCGCGATCTTGAGGAACTCGAGCGAGAGCTGCCAATAGGAATCGAAGCGCTCCGGCACGATGTCGTCGAGCCGATGCCACGAGACCTGGCGCGTCGTCATGTCGTCGATCAGGCGCGCGAGGTCGTCGGCCAGCGCCAGCGCCGCGGCCGGACTGTGCGCAACGAGCGGCGCGCCGCGCGATCCGTGCACATCCGGCGAGGCGGCCCAGCGCAGGACCAGCTTGGCGAGCAGCAGCCTGCGCTCGAACGCGCCGAGCGCCGGCGGCAGATCGAGCGCCTGTTCGGCAATCGGCCCGGACGTGGCGTCCGCGAAGGCAAGCTCGTCCTCGTCGATATCGCCGATCGCGCGGATGCGCGGCAGCACGGCCGCGTCGCGGCCGAGCACGTCGAGGAAAAGGTCGCGCGCCAGCCGGCAGGCGCGGCGGGTCGGCAGGTAGAGCGTCGCCGCGGCGAGCGCGAGCGGATCGCCCGAGGCCGGGAAAACCGGCACCAGCGTGCCGTCGATCAGGGCGCGGATCAGGGTCGGCAGGAACGGCGCCGACGGCGGAATAGTGAAGACGCGCGCGCCTGCGCGGGCGCCGGATGTCGAGTCCTGTTTGGCGTCCGAGCGCGCTTCGACTTTCTCACGCGACTCCATGGCGATCAGGCCGCGCTCTCGGCGATCGCGTTTTCGGCGTCGGCGATGGCCGCGGGGGTGCCGATATGCATCCACACGCCGTCGAGGCGCAGGCCCTGCAGGCGGCCGGCGGCAGCCGCCCGGTCGAACAGCAAGGTCAGCGGGAAGGCCCCGGCGGGCGCGCCGGCGAACAGGGCGGGCGACAGGATCGCGGTGCCCGCGTAGACGAACGGCACCACCTCGCGTTCGCCGCGCCGCCGCAGGCGTCCGTCCGCCGCCAGCGCAAAGTCGCCGCGACCCTCGTAGCCGATGCTGGTAGCGGTCGCGGCGAGCAGCAGCAGACCGTCCATTGCGGCCGGGTCGAACGCCGCGGCGAGCCGGGCGAGATTGGGACGCACGCCTTCGATCCAGATGGTATCGCAGTTGATGTGAAAGAACGGCGCGGCCCCGAGTGCAGGGAGCGCCTTGACCACGCCGCCACCCGTGCTGAGCAGGCGTTCGCGCTCATCCGAAATGACGATGCGAGGGTATTTTCGCCCGACGAGGTGGCGCTCCACCTGATCGGCGAAGTGATGGACGTTGACGACCGCCTGCTCGACGCCTACGGCCGACAGGCGATCGAGCACATGGTCGATCAGCGCCTGGCCGTCCACCTTCACCAGCGGCTTTGGCATCCGGTCGGTGAGCGGCCGCATGCGCTGCCCGACGCCGGCGGCCAGCACCATGGCGCGGCGCGGGACAAAAGGGCGGCGTCGCTGTGCCATCTCGTCCTCCGACCGTACCCCCGATCCGCTCACGAATCGGACGCGGCCGGGACGTGGGCCTCATACCATGCCTTAAGCGGCGCGAGCGCCGGATGCGACAGTGCGCGGCGCAGGTAACGCCATACGCGCGGCAGGTGACGCAGATATTGCGGCTTGCCGTCACGCCGGTCGAGCCGCGCGAAAATGCCGAGGATTTTCGTGGCGCGTTGCGCGGCGAGCGTGGCGTAGAGCTCGACAAAACCGGCGAGGTTGAAATCGGGGTCGTCGGCCTGGCGCGCCTTGGCATAGCGGCCGAGCAGCGAAATCTCCATGGCCTCGGGCACGTCGACCCGCGCGTCCTGCAGCAGCGAGGCCACGTCGTAGGCCGGCGGACCGACCAGGGCATCCTGGAAGTCGAGCAGGCCGAGCCGCGCCATGCCCTCGCGCTCGGGGAGCCATACCAGGTTGGGCGAGTGGAAGTCGCGCAGTACCCAGGTCGCAGGCGGATCGCCGACGCGCGCCAGCGCAATGCGCCACCGCGCCACGAACTCGCGCCGCGCTTCGTCCGGCAGGGTGCCGCCGCGATGCGGGATGTACCAATCGAGCAGCAATTCGGCCTCGATCAGGAAGGCGTCGATATCGTAGCGCATCAGCTGGTGTTCGACGCTCGGCGCCACCGGCAGCAAGCTCGGCAGCGGCTCGCGGTGCAGCTTGACCAGCACGTCGATGGCGGCGGCGTAGCGTTCTTCGATCGGCGCCGGCGGATCGCCCGCCACCACCGCCTCGGTCCCCAGGTCCTCGAGGATCAAGAGCCCATCGGCGACGTCGGCCGCATAGATGTCCGGCGCCGAGAAGCCGCGCGCCCGCAGCCCGCGCGCGACGGCGACGAACGGTTTCACGTCTTCGGCCAGATGGGCGATGGCGCTGTACGGCAATCCGTTGCGCACCGGCGGCCCGTCCGGGCGGCGCGGCGCGTTCATCAGCACGGCGCGGCGCGCGCCTTGCATCAGGCGCTCATAGGTGCGGGTCGAGGCGTCGCCCTGCAGATAGCGGCGCTCGGCGTCGCCGAAACCGGACTCGTCGAGGAACCGCCGCACCGCCGCGAGCCGCCCGACGCGCGCCGCGAAGGCGCCGTAGCCGGTGATGCGCGCGTGCCGCGCGTTCAATCCGAGCGTGGCGGCGAGGCTGAACCCGATGTCGAGCCGATCGCTGGGCAAGAGGTCAGCCGCCCGGTCCGGCCACTCCAGCAGCACGGCGGCGCCCTCACCGGCGTCCTCGAAGCCCAGCTCGACGAGCTCGCGCGGTTCCGACACCCGGTAGAGATCGCCGTGCACGAGCGGGAAGCGCGGCAGCGCGTAGGTCTGCACCAGGGTGAAGGTCGGGCTCGGCACGTCGAGGCGCTCGTCGCCGGCGAGGTGGCGGATGAGCGCGCGCGCGAACGTGGTCTTGCCGGCGCCGAGATCGCCCGACAGCGTGACGAGGTCGCCGGGGCCGAGGATCGCCGCCACGTCCATGGCGAACCGGCGCGTCGCCTGCTCGTTCGCCAGCACGATTTGGAAGCTCGATTCGCCGGAGCCGGCGGGGAGCATCCCGCGTCGCCTTACTCGGCCGCGGCGCGCGCGGCCACATGCTCGAGCGGGAACACGCAGGCGACGGTGGTGCCGCGGCCGAGGCTCGATTCTAGCGTCACCTTGCCGCCATGCAGCTCGACGAACGAGCGCACGATCGACAGCCCGAGCCCGGTGCCGCGGTGGCGCGAGCCCAACGTGTGGGTTTCGAAGCGATCGAACACGCGGTCCTGAATCTCCGGCGGGATCCCCGGGCCGCGGTCGGTGACCGAGAAGCGCACCGCATCGCTGCGCCGTTCCGCCGCCAAGGTGATGGTCTCCCCTTTCGGCGAGAAGCCGATGGCGTTGGAGAGGAGATTATAGAGGATTTGCCGCAGCCGGCGCTCGTCCGCGCGAAAACGTCCGATGTCGGCGGCGGCCCTGATGTCGAGCGCAAGCTCGTGCTCGGCAAGCCGGTCGCGCACGCCTTCGGCGGCGGCCTCCATGGTCGCGCGGATGTCGACCGGCACGAGGTCGAGGGTCATCGCGCCGGCGTCGATCGTCGCAAGGTCGAGAATGTCGTTGATGATGGCAAGCAGCGCCGCGCTCGAGGCGTTGATGTAGCCGAGATATTCACGCTGCTTGTCGGTGAGCGGACCGGTCGGCGGCTCGTTGAGCAGTTGGGTGAAGCCGATGATGTTGGTGAGCGGCGAGCGCAGCTCGTACGAGACATGGTGCACGAAGTCGCTCTTAAGATTGTCGGCGGCCTCGAGCGCGTCGTTGCGCTCGCGCAGCGCCCGCTCGACGTTGACCGTGTCGGTCACGTCCTGGAAGGTGACGAGGGTCGCCCCGTCGGGCAGCGGCACCGTCGCGCAATCGACCACGTTGCCGTCGCCCCGCTCGATGCGGCGCGACATCGGCGCGCGATGCTCGAGCCCGGTCACCGCGCCGCGCAGCGACTGCCAGGTCGCGTCCTCGCCGTGCAGCGGCCGGCACGCGGCGATCACCGCCTCGATATGCGGGCGCTCGGCGAGGGTGTCCGGCGCCAGTCGCCACATCGCCGCGAAGGCCGGGTTATGCAGCCGCAGCCGTCCGTCGCTGGCGAACACCGCGACCGCTTCCGAGAGATTGTCGAGGGTCTCGCGCTGCACCCGGATCAGCGCATCGAAGCGCCGCTCGAGGTCGAGCCGCTCGGTCACGTCGTCGAACAGATAGGTGACGCCGCCCTGCGGGTTCGGCGTGGTGATGACGCGCAGCGTGCGGCCGTCGGGCAGGTGCCACAGATGCTGCTGCGCTTCGAGCGCCCGATAGGCCGTGTGCAGCTGGTTCTTCCAGGCGCGGAAGTCGGCCTGCTCGGGCAGCTTGCGTCCCGCGCGCAGGCGGTCGAGCACGGCGGAATCGGTCGGCCCCTGATCGAGGACGTCGGCGGCGAGGCCCCACAGGGTCGCGTAGGCCGCGTTGTAGAACGTGAGCCGCTGGTCGGCGGCGAAGATCGCGACCGCGGTGGACAGCTGATCGAGGGTGCGCCGATGCGCTTCGACCATGCGGGCCATCTCGACCCGCATGGTTTCGATCTCGGTCGCCTCGATGCCGATGCCGGCGCTGCCGCTGCGCGTGGTGAGGTCGAATATGTCGAGGACGCGTCGCGTGCCGGCGACGATGACGGGCAGGCGCGCGGCGAACGGCTCGCCCTGCGCATGCGCGCGTTCAAGGCCGTCGCGTGCGCTGCGGTCGAGCAGATCGAGGTTGCGGGCGACCGCGTCGGCACCGTCCTTGGCTTCGACCGCGTGGGCATAGGCCGGGTTGACGAAGGCGAGCCGGCCGTCCGCATGGCGCGCCCAGATCGGCGACGGCAGCGCCTCGATCAGGGTGCGCACCGTGTCGATGTCGCGCAGCAGGTTCTGGTGGCGCGCGGCAAGCTCGACGAGATCGCGTTTGATGCCGCTCAGGTCGCGGATGCGCAGGATCGCGCGCCCGCCGATCGCGCGGCCTTGGGCCTCGATGTATCGGCCGGCGAGCGTCGCCATCGCCAGGGCAAAACCCTCGCCGCGCGAGCGCAGCACCTCGACGGCGTGCTCCATGGCCTGCGCCTGCTCGGGATCGAGCCACGTGCCGAAGGCCAGCACCCGGCGCGGAATCGGCGCTGGCGTGACGATCGAGGTGTCGCCGAGGATTTCCGGCTCATCGCCCGAGGCCGGCCACGCGATGATGATTTGCGGCTCGGCCAGCAGCAGCGCATTGGCGCGATCGGTTTCGTCGCGCAGAGCGACGATGTCGGCGCGGGCCGCCGCCTGCATGCGGCTGGCGCGCGTGCGCGTCCGCACCAGCGCGATGGCGGTCACCACCGCGAAGCAGACGATCCCCAGGGTGAGCGCCAGCGCCGCGATTTCGTGGCGCTCGAGCGCCGCGAAGGCCTTGGCGTAGATGTCGAGGAGGGATTTGAGGTCGGCCGCGAAGGCGGGCGTCGGACACAGCGTTACGGCGAGCGTCGCCGCAAGCGCGTCTGCCCGTCCGCTCGACCGCGGGCCGGCACGCGGGCCTCCGCTCTCCATCCGGATCGAGTCCGGCATTCTCCCTGCCCCCTGCGTCGGGCCGCGTCCCCGCCGCGGGGCGAAGCCCGACCGTGCCGCGAGCGGCGTCCGCCACACCCCCGCGAATCGCTCGACTTTACCTCCAAGGGAGTCGGCCCGGTAAGAGTCCAGACCGTGAACAGGCACGCCACGTGTACAGCAAAGATCGAATTTCGTGCCTTGGCGTTCAAACGTTTAGAGAAACGATGCCTCTTCACAGTCCCTCGAACAGCGCTGTTGACAGATAACGCTCCGCAAAGGACGGCAGCACGACGACGATATTCTTGTCCGCCATGTCGGCGCGCCCGCCGATCTCGAGCGCCGCCGCGACCGCGGCGCCGGACGAAATGCCGCCCGGAATGCCTTCGTAGCGCGCAAGCGCGCGGGCGGTGTCGAAGGCGGTCTGGTTGCCGACCGTGACGACCTCGTCGATGACGGAGCGATCCAGCACCTCGGGGATGAAGCCTGCGCCGATGCCTTGGATTCTGTGCGGGCCCGGCTGTCCGCCCGACAGCACGGCGCTGTCCTCGGGCTCGACCGCGACGATCCGCAACGAAGGCTTGCGCGGTTTGAGCACCTGTCCGACTCCGGTGATAGTGCCGCCGGTGCCGACGCCGGCGACGAACACGTCGATCAGGCCCCCGGTGTCGTTCCAGATTTCCTCGGCGGTGGTGCGCCGATGGATGTCCGGATTGGCCGGGTTCTTGAACTGCTGCGGGATCACTGCGTTGGGGATCTCTTTCGCAAGTTCCTCGGTCTTGGCGAGCGCTCCGCGCATTCCCTTCGCCGCATCCGTGAGCACCAGCTCGGCGCCCAGCAGGGTGAGCATCTTGCGCCGCTCGAGCGACATGGATTCCGGCATCACCAGGATCAGCCGATAGCCGCGCGACGCGGCCACAAAGGCGAGCGCAATGCCGGTATTGCCCGAGGTCGGCTCGATCAGCACGGAGTCCGGACCGATCGTGCCGTCCGCCTCCATGGCCTCGATCATCGCGACGCCGATCCGGTCTTTGACGCTGCCGATCGGATTGAAGTACTCGAGCTTGGCCAGCACGTGCGCCTTGACGCCCTTCATTTGCGGCAGCCGGTTGAGGCGCACGATGGGGGTATTGCCGATCGCGGCGGTGATGGACTCGAACACGCGTCCGCGGCCGGCCGGACCGGGGGCCGGTACGGCAGGACGGGTCGCCAGCGCTGCATCAGGCATGACGGCTTCCTTGGTGACGATTTTGCGGGAGGTACCTATGTCCAGGCTATCGAAATTACCAGGGATCAAAACCGGCCAGATCCCGGGCGCTCACCCGGTGCCGGTCGAGCCGAAGCCGCCCGCCCCCCGCCCGGTTTCCGGGAGGCTTGCCGTTTCGGTGAGGCGGGCGCGCCAGGCGGGAGCGATCACCAGCTGGGCGATCCGCATCCCTCGGGTCACGGCGAAAGTCGTGGCGCCGAGATTGACCAGCAGCACCTGGACCTCGCCGCGATAGTCGGCGTCGATCGTGCCCGGCGCATTGAGCACGGTGATGCCGTGGCGGGCGGCCAAGCCCGAGCGCGGCCGCACCTGTCCCTCGGTGCCCGGCGGCAACGCCAGCGCAATTCCGGTCGGAATCGCCGCCCAGGCGCCCGCCGCTATCTCGACCGGCGCATCGGCCGGCACCGCGGCCACAAGGTCGAGGCCGGCCGCAAACGCGGACTGGTAGGACGGCAGCGGCAGGCCGGCGCCGTGCGGCAGCCGGGTCACCTCGACATCGGCCCGGACCTCGGCCTCGCTCATCGCGATCCTTTGTCGAGGGCGGCAGCGATGCGGGCAACCAGCGTGCGCGCCACGTGGTCCTTCGACTGGGTCGGCCAGGTTTCGACCCCGGTGGCGGTGACGAGGTGAATGCTGTTGTGGTCGCCGCCCATGATGCCGGTCGCGGCGGACACGTCGTTCGCCACGATCCAGTCGCTGCCTTTGCGGGCGAGCTTCGCCTTGGCATATTCGACGATGTTGTCGGTCTCGGCCGCAAAGCCGACGATGAGCTTGGGCCGTTTCGATTTGCGCGCCGCCACGGTGGCGAGGATGTCCGGGTTCTCGACCAGGCTGAGCTTTGGCGCCGCGCCGCCGCTCTTCTTGAGTTTCTTATTGGGCGCCGCGTCGGTCCGCCAGTCGGCGACGGCGGCGGCGAACACCGCCACGTCGGCCGGCAGCGCCGCCTCCACGGCGGCGAGCATGTCGCGCGCGGTCTCGACCTTCACGGTCTTGACGCCGCTCGGATCGGGCAGGCTGACCGGCCCCGACACCAGGATCACCTCGGCGCCGGCCTCGGCGGCCGCGCGGGCGATCGCGTGCCCCTGTTTGCCGGACGAGCGGTTGGCGAGATAGCGCACCGGATCGATCGGCTCGCGCGTCGGCCCCGAGGTGACGACGACCCGCTTGCCCTTGAGCGGCTTCGCCACCTCGACGTCGCGGAACATATTTTCCACCGCGGCGACGATCTCCAGCGGCTCGGCCATGCGGCCGATGCCGTGCTCGCCGCGCTCCGCCATGTCGCCCTCGTTCGGCCCGACGGTCGCGACGCCGTCGCCCAGGAGCAGCGCGAGATTGCGCCGCGTCGCCGCGTGCTCCCACATACGCGGGTTCATGGCGGGGGCGATCAGCACTTTCTTGTCGGTGGCGAGCAGCACCGTCGAGGCGAGATCGTCCGCATGCCCGCCGGCAAGCTTGGCCATGAGATCGGCCGTCGCCGGCGCGACCACCACCAGGTCGGTGTCGCGCGCCAGCCGGATGTGGCCCACGTCGAACTCGCTCGCCGGGTCGAACAGATCGGTATACGCCCGTTCGCCCGTCAGCGCGCCCGCTGCCAGCGGGGTGACGAATTCCTGGGCGGCGCGCGTGAGGATGCAGTGCACCGTGGCGCCGCGCTCCCTGAGGCGGCGGATCAGGTCGAGCGCCTTGTAGGCGGCAATTCCGCCGCCGATCACCAAAAGAACGCGCTTGCCGTTCAGCATTACCGCTTCACTCTCTCAGCAACCGTAGCCCGGATGGAGCGTAGCGCAATCCGGGGCAACCTATCCTCTTCCGCTTCCGGATTTCGCTACGCTCCATCCGGGCTACAGGCTATACGCCCAAGCCTCATACCCCCCAAATGACCAGCCAGGCCAGCAGCCCGGCGATGATCCACAGCGCCACCGCGGTCCAGCGGTTGCGGCGCGCTTCCGCGGCGCCGATCGCCGCGACCGTGTCGGGCGAGAGCACCAGCCCGTCCCGCGTCGCCGCGTCGAGCTGATCGGCGATCCGCGCGCCGCGTGCCAACAATCCCGGCACGCCGCCGAGGAACCGCCCGACCTCGACCGCGCCCTCCGCCGCGTCCTCGATGCGCCCGGCGGGCCCCAGGTGCCGCTCGACCCATTGGCGCACCACCGGCTCCGCCGTCGACCACATGTCGAGGTCGGGATCGAACGAACGCGCGACCCCTTCGACCACCACCATGGTCTTCTGCAGCAGCAGCAGCTCGGGCCGCGTGCGCATGTCGAACAGGCCGGTCACCTCGAACAGCAGGGTGAGCAGCTTCGCCATCGAGATCTCGGAAGCGGTGCGGTTGTGGATCGGCTCGCCGATGGCGCGGATCGCCTGGGCAAAGCTCTCGACCGCGTGGTGCGGAGCCGTAGAGGATTTCGGCGAGGAACCGCCGCTCCTTCGGTCCGAGCCGCCCCATAATGCCGAAATCGACCGCGACGAACCGGCCGGAATCGTCGACGAACAGGTTGCCCGGATGCATGTCGGCGTGGAAGAAGCCGTCGCGCAGCGCATGGCGCAGGAACGTCTGCAGCAGAGCGCGCCCGAGATGTTTGAGGTCGAAGCCCGTGGCCACGAGGCGCGCGCGGTCGGACAGCGGCGTGGCGCCGACCCATTCGAGGGTGAGCACGTCCTTGGCGGTGCGGTCCCAGTCGACCGCCGGGACGCGGAAATCCGGATCGTCCCGGGTGTTGTCCGCCATCTCGGAGATCGCCGCGGCCTCGAGGCGGAAATCCATTTCGATCGCGACCGTACGCGCGAGGGTATCGACCACCTCGTTGAGCCGCAGGCGCCGCGCCTCGGCCGAAAAAGCTTCCGCCTGACGGGCGGCAAAAAAGAAGGAATCGAGATCGGCCCTGAAGCGGCGCTCGATGCCGGGCCGCAGCACTTTGACCGCGACCGTGCGCCGGCCCTGCGGCGTTTCGATCTCGGCACGATGCACCTGGGCGATCGAGGCGGCGGCGTGCGCCGGCCCGAAGCTCGCGAACAATTTATTGAGCGGCTTGCCGAGCGCGCTCGCAACCGCCGCCTCGGCATCGGCCTGCGGGAACGGCGCCATCTTGTCCTGCAGGCTTTCGAGGTCGCGCGAGAGCGCCGGCCCGACCACGTCGGGCCGCGTCGCCAGGAATTGGCCGAGCTTGACATAGGTCGGCCCGAGCTTGGTGAGCGCGGCGGCGAGGCGCACGGCCGCGCGCTCGCCGGTCGGCCGTTCGATCAGGCGCGCGCAGGCGAGCGCCGCGCGTGCCGGCAGCGGCAGTGGTTTGGGATCGACCAGCGCCAGCACTCCCTCGCGCGCGAATACGAGGCCGGCGCGGCCGAGGCGGGTGAGATGAGCGAGGGCGGAGATCACGAGGAGTCTTGCCGAGCCGGCCAGCGCGTCACAGCCGCCAGCCCGAATGGATGGCGACGATGCCGCCGCTCATCTGCCGGTACGAGACGCGCCGAAAGCCCGCCTCGCGCAGCATCGTCGCGAACGCTGCCGGCTTGGGAAACCGGCGGATCGACTCGACGAGATAGCGATAAGGCTCGGCATCGCCCACCACCGCCCGGCCGAGCGCCGGAACGAGGTTGAACGAGTACAGCTCGTAGAGCGCGTCGAGCCCGGGCACGTCCACGGCGGAGAATTCGAGGCAGACGAACCGGCCGCCGATTTTGAGCACGCGAAACGCTTCAACAAGCGCCCGCTCGATGCGCGGCACGTTACGGATGCCGAACGCGATCGCGCAGGCATCGTATTGGCGATCGCCGGCCGGCAGCGCTTCGGCGTTGCCTGCGATGAAATCGACGGCATCGTCGAGCCCGCGTTCCGCCGCGCGCGCGCGGCCGACCGCCAGCATGTCGGGATTGACGTCGACGACGCTCGCGCGGGTGCCCGCGCCGCCCGCCTCGATCACCCGAAAGGCCACGTCTCCGGTGCCGCCCGCCACGTCGATGAGCGCGAACGGGCGGTCGTTGCGCGGCGGATCGATGGCGGTGACGAGCGCGTCCTTCCACGCCCGATGCAGGCCGCCCGACATCAGGTCGTTCATCAGGTCATAGCGCCGCGCGACCGTGTGGAATACGTCGTCCACCAGCCGCTGCTTGTCGTCGAGCGGCACGGTGCGGAAGCCGAAATGCGTGTCGCGCGCAGCATTTTGCCGCAAAGGCGTCATCTCCGTTCGATCGGGACCATAGCGCGCCCCCCGCAACGGCGCTATCACACCTGCCGTCAAGGTGAACGAACCCCACCCATGCCCGAGCTTCCCGAAGTTGAAACCGTCCGGCGCGGCCTCGCTCCGGTGATGGAGGACGCCCGCTTCGTCAAGGTCGAGGCGAACCGGCCCGACCTGCGCCGGCCGCTGCCCAGGGATTTCGTGCGGCGCCTCACCGGCACGACCGTGACCGGGCTCGGCCGGCGCGCCAAATATCTGCTCGCGGACCTCTCGTCCGGCGAGGTGCTGATGATGCACCTCGGCATGTCCGGCTCCTTTCGCGTGTCGACGAAAGGCCGGAGCAAGACCCCGCGCGGTTTCCACTACAAGCGCTCCGACGCCAAGGCGCACGATCACATCGTGTTCCACATGTCGTCGGGCGCGCGCATCGTCTTCAACGACCCGCGCCGGTTCGGCCTCATGCTGCTGGTGCCGCGCGCAGAGCTTGCCGAGCATCCGCTGATGAAGGCGGTCGGCCCCGAGCCGCTCGGCAACGCGTTCGACGCCGCGATGCTGGCGGCAGCTTGCGCCGGCAAGAAGACCAGCCTGAAGGCCGCGCTGTCCGACCAGAAGGTGGTGGCCGGGCTCGGCAATATCTACGTATGCGAGGCGCTGCATCGCGCGCGCCTCTCGCCGCTGCGCAGCGCCGCCACGCTGGAGACGAAAAGCGGCGCGCCGACCGAGCGCGCCGGGCGCCTCGTCGAGGCCATCAAGGCGGTGCTCAACGACGCCATCGCGGCCGGCGGCTCGTCGCTGCGCGACCATCGCCGCACCAATGGCGAACTCGGCGACTTCCAGCATAATTTCCGCGTCTACGACCGCGAAGGACAGCCGTGTCCCACGCCCGGCTGCCGCGGCAAGGTGCGGCGCATCGTGCAGGGCGGCCGCTCGACCTTCTTCTGCCCGGCGTGCCAGAAATAGGCGGCGCGGCCAGGCCAACCCCGCACCTGAATTCGAGTGGAGTTTCAGCCATGAGCTATCAAAACATTCTCGTCGAGACCCGCGGCAAGGTCGGGATCATCCGGCTCAACCGACCGCAGGTGCTCAACGCGCTCAATGCGGCGCTGGTGTCCGAATTGAACGCGGCCGTGCAGGCCTTCGAGGCGGACGCTAGCGTCGCCTGCCTCCTCATCACCGGATCGGAAAAAGCGTTCGCGGCCGGCGCCGACATCAAGGAGATGGCGGAAAAAACCTACATGGATGCGTTCATGGGCGACTTCGCGGCGGCCTGGGACCCGCTGGCGCGCGCGCGCAAGCCGGTGATCGCCGCGGTCGCTGGCTTTGCGCTCGGCGGCGGCTGCGAGCTTGCCATGATGTGCGACCTCGTCATCGCGGCCGACAACGCGAAATTCGGCCAGCCGGAGATCAAGCTCGGCGTCATCCCGGGAATCGGCGGCACGCAACGCCTCGCGCGCGCGGTCGGCAAGGCCAAGGCCATGGACCTGTGCCTCACCGGCCGCATGATGGACGCGGCGGAAGCCGAGCGTTCGGGCCTCGTCGCCCGCGTCGTGCCGCTCGCGAACCTGATGGACGAAGCCATGAAGGCGGCCGAGACCATCGCGTCCATGTCGCTGCCGTCCCTGATGATCGCCAAGGAGAGCGTCAACCGCGCCTACGAGACCACGCTCGCCGAAGGCATCCGCTTCGAACGCCGCGTGTTCCACTCGCTGTTCGCGACCGAGGATCAGAAGGAAGGCATGACGGCGTTCATCGAGAAGCGGCCGCCGCAGTTCAAGAACCGATGAGGTCGGTCGCGGGCCGCCGTCATAACTGGCGGTTATAATTTTGCAAAACGAACTCACCAAATTCTCTTGAGAAATCAAGGGCCGATTGATGGCGGCCGGCGAATGCTGGTGCCGGCCCATCCGGGTCACTTGCGGGAGCAGATGATGCGCACGACCGCGGCCTTGGCGGCATCGAGTCCCGCGCCGCTCGAGGCAGCAGGCGCGACGTTCTCGCGACCGAGGAACCGCTCGATCAGCTCCCTCGCCACCAAGGCGGCCGGGGCGGCGGCAGGCGGGGGTCCGGCCACGAGCGCGGGCTTGAGCGAAACCATTCCGACGAGATGGCCCTGCGCATCGAGGGCGGCCGCGCCGGAAAATCCCAGGACCGGGGCGGGCGCGATCGGGCGCGTCGCTGTTCCCGCGCCGTCGCCGAGCCGCGCGCGGACGGCCGACACCGCATCGCCTCCGCCCTGGACCTGCGGGTCGGCGATGCCAACGAGGGTGACGTCCGGCGATGCCGGCGCGCCGTTCGCGAACGCGATCGCGTGCGGGTCCGGCGCACCGTAGACGCGCAGCAGCGCGAGGCCCGTGTCCTTGTCATCGGCGATGCGGTCGGCAGGGCCGAGCCCCGTCGTGATGACGTAGCATCCGCTCGTGGTGTCGCGCGCGGCGAGGATGTGGCCGGCGGCGTCGAGGATGATGCCGGTCGAGTATTCGGTCTTGGGAGGCGGCGGCGGGACCGCGAGGGCGCCGGTCGGGAATGCCATGAACGTGCTCGACATCGCGACCACGACCGGCTCCATCGTCTTGTCGAGGGCCTGATCGTAGAGGACCGTGAAGCCGCGCATCTCTCCGCTCTTCATCTCCGCACGCACGTAGAATTTCTTCTGGCCCTGCAGTCCGGAGACCACGAAAAAGTCCGGCCGCAGCACGCTGTAATCGACCTGGCGGCCGGCTGGCTCCTTCTTCTGCTGCTCGAACACGGCCGCCAGCATGATGCCGGGCGCGGCGACCTTGAACGTCTCGATCTGCACGTCGTTGCGGGGAGACCGGTAGCGCGAGCCGTCCTTGATCGGCCCGGCGAGGCCGAGGAGCCTGAGCGGCAGCCCGAGGCGCATGCCGGTCGGCTGATCGCCGAGCACGTTCCAGCCGACCGCGTCCTGTTTCGTCCTGGCGGCGGCGGCAAGCGCCGTGCGCTCCACCGGCAACAACACACCGGTCTCCCGGCCGCCGTTGTCCTTCTGAAAGGCCTTCACGGCGGCGACGGCGCGCGGCCCGAACTCCCCCGTCGCGGTGCCGTTATAGGCGCCGACCCAGATCAGGTCGTTCTGGATCGCCATGCGTTCGGCCGGCGGCATCCCCGCATAGGCGGCCGGCGCCGGTGCCGCCGGCACGGCCGTCGGCGGCTTGGCGGGTTTCTGCGCCTGGGCCACGGCCGGCGCGCAGGCGACGAGACACAACAGGACGGCCCCGACGACCCTCATGGCGACCCCCTCGATCATCGGCAGCGTACCCGACATGATCGGCCGCGCAACCGTGAGGCTTGCCGGCGGCAAGCCGTCCGATCATATGAGCAAGGCTGCGCTGCCGTTGCGGCCGCGGGCGAGGGTTGTCGCGAACGATGCTTACGTCGGACGAGCTTGAGCGCTACGCGCGCCACATCGTGCTGCGCGAGGTCGGCGGCCCCGGCCAGGCGGCGCTGAAGAAAGCGCACGTCCTCGTGGTCGGGGCCGGCGGGCTCGGGACGCCGGTGCTGCTCTATCTGGCGGCGGCCGGCGTCGGCACGCTGTCCGTCGTCGACGACGACAAGGTTGCCCTCTCCAATCTGCAGCGCCAGGTGATCCATGCCACCCCCGACGTCGGACATCCCAAGGTCGAGAGCGCGGCCGCGGCGATCCGCCGGCTCAATCCGCACGTGGCGATCAAGACCCACGACGTGCGGCTCACTGCCGCGAACGCGCTCGATCTCATCGGCAGTTGTGACATCGTCGCCGACGGCTCCGACAATTTCGCGACGCGCTATCTCGTCTCCGACGCCTGCTACTTCGCCAAGCGTCCGCTGGTGACCGCCGCGGTCGGCACCTTCGACGGCACGCTCACCACCATCCGCGCGCACGAGCGCAGCGCGCGCGGGGTGCCGAACCCGACCTATCGCTGCCTGTTTCCCGAGCCGCCTCCCGCCGGCACGATTCCGGCGTGCGCGGAGGCGGGCATCCTCGGCGCGCTCACTGGCATCCTGGGCTCGATGATGGCGCTCGAGGTGATCCGCGAGATCGTGGGTTTCGGCGAAGGTCTGGTCGGCCGTTTGCTGATGCTCGACGCGCGCGCTCTGCGCTTCGAGACGCTGAATTATGGCTGGGACCCGAAAAATCCGCTCAGCGGAGACAGCCCGACGATTCAGATGTCAGATGTCAGATGACGGATGTCAGATGTCAGAGATCGGAGGTCGGACGCTTCATCTGTCCTCTGTCATCCGACCTCTGACCTCTGACCTCTACTTCGTCCACGTCGCCATCGAGGCGGTGCCGCGCATGACCGACCATTTGTTGTCGCCGCTGGTGGTCACCACGTAGCAGTTCTGCTTGTCGCCTTTCCACGTCGTGCAGTAGCCGTCCTTCGACAGCTTCCAGGTGCCTTCGTTCTTGACGCCGCGCTTGCCCACCGGCTCGCGCGTCATCTTGCCGTCCGGCGCGAACACCATCTTGTAGCTGATGTTCTGCGCCGACGCGGTGAACGGCTGGCCGGTGAAGAAGGTCGCCTGGATCTCGCTCGGCGTGAGCCGGCCGGCGGCAAGGGAAGCGGTCGCGGCAAACAACACGACTGCGGCACTCGCGATAGCTGCGCGCATGGATGAACCCTCCCGGTGAGTCCGGGGCGATCATACCCGCACGCGCGCGCCGCGAAAGTACTAGCGGGTGCCGTTGCCCGAATTGGTGCTCGCCGCGTCGGTCGCGCACGGCCCGATGCAGAACTCGACGCCGTCGCTGTTGCGATAGCGGTTGGCCCCGGTGCGCTCATAATCGACGCAGCGCCGCTTATCGGCCGGATCCTGGGCATTGCGCCGGCAGATGCGCCCGTTGTCCGCTTCCCATACCCCGCGCACCAGGAGGCCCGAGCCGGCCAGGACCGCCGTCCCGTCGGGCAGATGGACGGTGCACAGGGCCTTGCCGGCGAGCGGGCCGGTGGTCGGCGTGCCGCACAGCGGCAGTCCGACCAGTTCGCGACGAAACTCGTCGACCGTCATCGGCTGGGCGAACGCCTGGCCGCCGATCAGGGTAGCGGCGGCCGCGGCGAATGGGGCGAGAGTGCGAGGTGACATGACGGTCCGCAGTGACGGGATTACAGCATCGACGGCAGCACCCGATCGGGCGGTCGGTGGCCGTCCATGAAGGTCCGGATGTTGATGATGACTTTTTCGCCCATGTCGATGCGGCCCTCCATGGTGGCGGAGCCCATATGGGGCAGCAGCACGACCTTGCCGGCGCGCGCCAGCCGCAGCAGCTTCGGGTTGATGGCCGGTTCGTGCTCGAACACGTCGAGGCCCGCCGCGGCAAGCTCTCCCGCCTCGATCATTCGTGTGAGCGCGTTCTCGTCGATCACCTCGCCGCGCGCCGTGTTGACCACATAGGCGCCGGGCCGCATCAGCTTGAGGCGACGCGCCGAGAGCAGGTGATAGGTCGCCGGCGTATGCGGGCAATTGACCGAGATGATGTCCATGCGGGCGAGCATCTGGTCGAGGCTCTCCCAGTAGGTCGCCTCGAGCTCCTCCTCGACGCGCGGCGGCACGCGGCGGCGGTTGTGATAGTGAATCTGCAGGCCGAAGGCGCGGGCGCGCCGCGCCACCGCCTGGCCTATCCGTCCCATGCCGATGATGCCGAGCCGCTTGCCCCAGATGCGGTGGCCGAGCATCCAGGTCGGCGTCCAGCCGGTCCATTCCTTGTCGCCGCTGAGCACGGCGGCGCCTTCGGCCAGCCGGCGCGGCACGGCGAGGATCAACGCCATGGTCATGTCGGCGGTGTCCTCGGTCAGCACGCCCGGCGTATTGGTGACGGTGATGCCGCGCTGAAGCGCGGTGGTCACGTCGATGTTGTCGACGCCGTTGCCGAAATTGGCGATCAACTTGAGCTTCTCGCCCGATTGGCTGAGCACGGCGGCGTCGATGCGGTCGGTGACGGTGGGCACCAGCACGTCGGCGACGCGCGCGGCCTCGGCGAGTTCCCCATGGGTCATCGGCTTGTCGTCGAGGTTGAGGCGGGTGTCGAAGAGTTCGCGCATGCGCGTCTCGACGCTGTCGGGCAGCTTGCGCGTCACGACGACCAGCGGCCGCTTGCGGTTCGGCATTCCCACGCCCTCGACACTTGCGCGCGTCTCCACACGCCGCGCTCCTGTTCAGGCCTCGTTAACCGGGCCGACCGACACTGTGACGGTCCGATCGGACGCGGGTGCGGGGAGGCCGGTCCCTCTCTATCAGATGGCCGTGCCAACACAAGCCGCCCGCCGAGCATCTGCAGACGGGTCCCATGACATCAGCGCGGCGCCGGTCGATCGCTTCGCTCTTCGCCTGCCTGATCGCTGCGATGGCCGGCGCGAGCGCCGTGCGGGCGGCCGATCCGATGGCGACGGGCTCGATCAGCGGCCTCCCCGTGCCGCGTTTCGTCAGCCTCAAGCCGGGCAAGGTCAACGTGCGCGCCGGTCCGACCAAGGACCATGACGTGACCTGGGTCTATACGCGCTCCGCGCTTCCCGTCGAGGTCACGGCCGAGTTCGAGAACTGGCGGCGCGTGCGCGACTGGGAAGGCGCCGAGGGCTGGGTCTATCACTCGCTGCTGTCGGGCCGCCGCACCGCCATCGTAGCCGCCAAGGTGAAGGCCAAGGACGAGCCGCTGCCGATCCATCGGGATGCCGACGGCCACAGCCGCGTCATTGCCCGGCTGCAGCCTGGCGTGCTGGGCGCGGTCAAGCGTTGCACCGGCACGTGGTGCCGCATCGCCGGCGACGGTTATGACGGCTGGATCGAGCAGGACCGGTTGTGGGGGGTCTATCCCAACGAGAAGGTAGACTAGCGTTGTCGAGCCGCGGATGACGCGGCCCTATTCGCCCTTGCGCCGCAGCCGCACCACCACATCGACGCGGGCGATCTCGTAGCCTTCCGGCGCGGCCGGCAGCTTGTCGACGATCCCCTGCGCGCCCGGGATATCCAACAGGGCGTGCTCGCCCTCGACGAAGAAATGGTGGTGCTCCGACACGTTGGTGTCGAAATAGGTTTTCGAGCCGTCCACCGCGACCTGGCGCAGCAGCCCCGCCTCGGTGAACTGGTGCAGCGTGTTGTAGACGGTCGCCAGCGAGACCGGCACCTTGGCCCTGGTCGCCTCCTCGTAGAGCAGCTCGGCCGTCACGTGGCGGTCGCCCTTGGAGAACAGGATCCAGCCGAGCGACATGCGCTGACGGGTCGGCCGCAGCCCCACCCGCCGCAACATGGCCTTGACGTCGTGCCACAGGCAGCCGGTGAGTGTCGCGCGCACGGTCGTTCCGGGCCGCCGATCGGCGGCCGCAGGCACCGTGCTGGAAAAGACCATCGCTCGCGGTCGCGGCATGCGCATAGCCTTTCTCGGTCGGGCTCGCCCCGGCCAAGATCGTTGCAAGTGGGATCATAGGCGAGGCCGGCGGACTCTTGCAACCTCCTCGCAACAGCGTCCCCGCGACATGGCGCCGGCGGTGCGACGGTTGCCGCTCGTCCTTACGTGCACCCTGCGGATGCGGCAATCCGCGCGGCCTCGCGGCATCGGCTCGCCGCGCAAGGCGGCGCCGGGCGCGGCCGGGCCGCTTTTTCGATCGGACCGCCTGTGTTAGGACATCGACGGTACAGGAGAATACCAATGGCCGGATCACCGCAGCTTCAGACCGAACTGCCCAGCCGGCGCCCCAGCTTCGATTATGAGGACTTGCTGGCGTGCGGCCGCGGCGAATTGTTCGGTGAGGGTCCGCAATTGCCGCTGCCGCCCATGCTGATGTTCGACCGCATCTCGGAGATCGCCGAGCAAGGCGGCGAGCACGGCAAGGGTCTGGTGCGGGCGGAACTGAGCGTGAAGCCGGACCTTTGGTTCTTCCCCTGCCATTTCAAGGGTGACCCGGTGATGCCCGGCTGCCTCGGGCTCGACGCGCTGTGGCAATTGCTCGGCTTCTTCCTCGGCTGGCTCGGGGCGCCCGGCAAGGGCCGCGCGCTCGGCTTGGGCGAACTGAAACTTTCCGGCCAGGTCCTGCCGACCATGAAGAAGGTCGTGTACGGATTGGACATCAAGCGCGTGATGCGCTCGAAGCTGGTGCTCGGCATTGCCGACGGCTGGCTGTCCGCGGACGGCTCGGTGATCTACCGCGCGAAGGACCTCAAGGTCGGCCTGTTCCGCCAGGATGCCATGATGCAGCCGAGCGGTGCCTGACCCGGCAGAGCGCGAGGAAGCCTGCGGCGGATCGCCAGGCGAGCATGCGGACGAGGCAAGCATGAGACGGGTCGTCGTCACCGGGATGGGCATCGTCTCGCCGATCGGCAACAGCACCCAGGAAGTCATGGCGAGCCTGCGCGAGGCCAAATCCGGCATCGTGCGCGCGGACAAGCACGTGGAGCTGGGCTTCCGCTCGCAGGTCCATGGTGCGCCGACGCTCGAGCCCGAAGGCGCGGTCGACCGCCGGGCGCTGCGCTTCCTCGGCGGCGGTGCCGCGTGGAACCACGTGGCCATGGAGCAGTCGATCCGCGACGCCGGCCTCGAGCAGAACGAGGTCGTTAACGAGCGCACCGGCATCATCATGGGGTCCGGCGGTCCGTCGACCCGCGCGATCGTGGAAGCGGCCGACATCACGCGGAGCAAAGGTCCCAAGCGCGTCGGCCCGTTCGCCGTGCCGAAGACCATGTGCTCGACGGCTTCGGCGACGCTCGCCACCTGGTTCAAGATCAAGGGCGTCAATTATTCGATCTCCTCGGCTTGCGCGACGTCGAGCCATTGCATCGGCAACGCCATGGAGACGATCCAGCTCGGCAAGCAGGACATCATCTTCGCGGGCGGCTGCGAGGAGCTCGACTGGACGCTCTCGGTGCTGTTCGACGCCATGGGGGCGATGTCGTCGAAGTTCAACGCCACCCCCGAGAAGGCCTCGCGCGCCTACGACGTGGATCGCGACGGCTTCGTGGTGGCGGGCGGCGCCGGCGTCGTCGTGCTGGAGGAGCTCGAGCACGCCAAGGCGCGCGGCGCAAAAATCTACGCCGAGGTCGCCGGCTACGGAGCAACCTCGGACGGCTTCGACATGGTGGCGCCATCCGGCGAAGGCGCGGTGCGCTGCATGAAGATGGCGCTCGCCGGGGTGAAGACGCCGGTCGACTACATCAATCCGCACGCGACCGCGACGCCGGTCGGCGACCTCAAGGAGATCGAGGCGATCCGCGAGGTGTTCGGCGACAAGTGCCCGCCCATCTCGGCGACCAAGTCCCTGTCCGGCCATTCGCTCGGCGCCGCCGGCGTGCACGAGGCGATCTACTCGATGCTGATGATGAACAGCGGCTTCATCTGCGAGAGCGCCAACATCGAGAATCTCGATCCAGCGTTCGCCGACGTGCCGATCGTGCGCAAGCGCCGCGACAACGTGCAGGTCGGCTGCGTCCTGTCCAATTCGTTCGGGTTCGGCGGCACCAACGCCTCCCTGGTGCTCAAGCGGCTCGACGCGTGACCGCCGTGCCGATGCCCGTGTCGCGTGAGAGTGCGGTCCCATGACGGCGTTGATGCAAGGCAAGCGCGGGCTGGTCATGGGGGTCGCCAACGACCACTCGATCGCCTGGGGCATCGCCCGCGCGCTCGCCGCGCACGGCGCCATGCTTGCCTTCACCTACCAGGGCGAGGCTCTGGCCAAGCGGGTGACGCCGCTCGCCCGCTCCGTCGGCTCGGACTTGGTGCTGCCGTGCGACGTGGAGGATGCCGCGTCGGTCGATGCCGTCTTCGCCGCGCTGGCGGAGAAATGGGGCTCGCTCGATTTCCTCGTTCACGCGATCGCATTCTCCGACAAGAACGAGCTGAAGGGGCGCTACGCCGACACCACGCGGGCGAATTTCGTGCGCACCATGGTGATCTCGTGCTTCTCCTTCACCGAGGTGGCGAGACGCGCCGCCGCCCTGATGCCGGCGGGCGGCGCCATGGTGACGCTCACCTATAACGGCGGCGCGCGGGCGATGCCCAACTACAACGTCATGGGGGTGGCGAAGGCCGCGCTCGAGGCCTCGGTGCGCTACCTCGCAGTCGATTTCGGGCCGTCCGCCATCCGCGTCAACGCCATCTCGGCCGGGCCGATCCGCACCCTCGCCGGCGCCGGCATCAGCGACGCGCGGCTGATGTTCGCCTACCAGCAGCGCCACTCGCCGCTGCGCCGCGGGGTGACGCTCGAGGAGATCGGCGGCGCCGCGCTCTATCTGCTCTGCGACCTCTCGACCGGCGTCACCGGCGACGTCCACTTCGTCGATTCCGGCTACAACATCATCACTATGCCGCACCCGACCGCGCTCAAGAATGGGGATCAGGCCGAAGGCTCCGGCGACGAATGCCCCAAGGACGCGGCGCAGTAGCATAAGATTATCGCGCAAACGAAAAGAGCGGCCTTGCGGCCGCTCTTCATGTCAAAAGCTCAAGGACGCGGGATGCGCGTCGGCCTCACTCCCCGCCCACAACCTCGCGCGCCTGCTCGGCCTCGGCCCTCTGCTTGGCCTCGAGGTCCTCGCCGGTCTGCTGGTCGACGATCTTCATCGACAGCCGCACCTTGCCGCGCTCGTCGAACCCGAGCAGCTTGACCTTCACCCGGTCGCCCTCCTTGACCACGTCGGTGACCTTCTGCACCCGGCGCGGGGCGAGCTGGCTGATATGGACGAGGCCGTCCTTGGAGCCAAAGAAGTTCACGAAAGCGCCGAAGTCGACCACCTTGACCACCGTGCCGTCGTAGATGTGCCCGACCTCCGGCTCCGAGGCGATCGACTTGATCCAGTTGATCGCCGCCTTGATCGACTCGCCGTTCGCCGACGCGATCTTGACCGTGCCGTCGTCGGAAATGTCGATCTTGGCCCCGGTCTTCTCCACGATCTCGCGGATGACCTTGCCGCCCGAGCCGATCACCTCGCGGATCTTGTCGACCGGGATGTTGATCACCTCGATGCGCGGCGCATGCGCGCCGAGTTCCGCTCGCGCGGACGTGAGCGCCTTGCCCATCTCGCCGAGGATGTGCAGGCGGCCGTCCTTCGCCTGGCCGAGCGCCACGCGCATGATCTCCTCGGTGATACCGGAGATCTTGATGTCCATCTGCAGCGAGGTGACGCCGCGCTCGGTGCCCGCCACCTTGAAGTCCATGTCGCCGAGATGATCCTCGTCGCCCAGGATGTCGGACAGCACGGCGAAGCGCTCGCCCTCGAGGATCAGCCCCATGGCGATGCCGGCGGTCGGACGCCGCAGCGGCACGCCGGCATCCATCAGCGCCAGCGAGGTGCCGCATACCGTTGCCATCGAGGACGACCCGTTCGACTCGGTGATCTCCGAGACGATGCGGATCGTGTAGGGGAACTCGTGATGTGGCGGCAGCATCGGCCGGATCGCCCGCCACGCGAGCTTGCCGTGGCCGACCTCGCGGCGTCCCGGCGCGCCGAGGCGCCCGGTCTCGCCGACCGAGAACGGCGGGAAATTGTAGTGCAGCAGGAACGTCTCCTTGTACGTCCCCTGCAGCGCGTCGACGAACTGCTCGTCCTCGCCGGTCCCGAGCGTGGCGATCACCAGTGCCTGGGTCTCGCCGCGGGTGAACAAGGCCGAGCCGTGCGCGCGCGGCAGAATGCCGACTTCCGAGACGATCGGCCGCACCGTCTTCACGTCGCGCGCATCGATGCGCCGGCCGGTGTCGAGAATGTTCCAGCGGACGATTTTCCCCTCGAGCTCCTTGAACACGCCGGCGACGCGCAGCGGATCGTAGGGCGGGTTTGCCGCACCCTCGGGGAAGAAGTGGGCGGTGACCCTGGCCTTGGCGGCGTCGACCGCCACGTGGCGCTCCTGCTTACCCGGGATCGCGTAAGCGGCGCGCAGATCCTGCTCGATCAGGCCGAGCATCTCCTTCTCGAGCGCCGCACTGTCCGGCAGCGCGAAGTCGCGCGGCTCCTTGGCGGCCTTCTCGGCCAGGCGGATGATGGCGTCGATGACGGGCTGGAAATGCCTGTGGCCGAACATGACGGCGCCGAGCATGACCTCCTCGGCCAGCTCCTTCGCCTCCGACTCGACCATCAGCACCGCGTCCGCGGTGCCGGCGACGACGAGATCGAGCTGGCTCTCCAGCATCTCGTCGATCTGCGGGTTGAGCACGTACTCGTTGTTGATGAAGCCGACGCGCGCGGCGCCGATCGGTCCCATGAACGGCACCCCCGACAGGGTGAGCGCCGCCGAGGCCGCCACCATGGCGACCACGTCCGGATCGTTTTCCAGATCATGCGACAGCACGGTGACGATCACTTGGGTGTCGCAGCGATAGCCGTCGGCGAACAGGGGTCGGATCGGCCGATCGATCAGCCGCGAGACCAGCGTTTCCTTCTCGGTCGGGCGGCCTTCGCGCTTGAAATAGCCGCCGGGAATGCGGCCGGCCGCATAGAACTTTTCGAAGTAGTTGCAGGTGAGCGGGAGGAAATCGATTCCCTCCTTGCGCTCCTTGGCGGAGACGACGGTCGCGAGCACGGTGGTCTCGCCGTAGGTGGCGACGACCGCACCGTCCGCCTGGCGGGCTACCTTGCCGGCCTCAAGAACGAGCTTGCGTCCGCCCCAATCAAGTCCAACACGATGGATATCGAACATTTGTACCTTCTCTCATGGTCTTGCCGGGAAGGCGAAAGCCATGAGCAAGACGGCGAGAGGCTGTCCGGTCCAGAGCATGATCCCGAAAAGGCCTGCCCCGGACTTGATCCGGGGTGGGCACCGGTTTTCGGAAAAGATCATGCTCCAGCAACTAGGAACGGAACAGCGTCCGGCGATCCTGCCATGGCCTTCTGTCTCCCCTTCGGGTTCAAGGGCCGTGTGGCCCCGGTCTACGGTCGGCAGCCGCCTGGCTGCCTGACCCAACGGCGGACGCCGGCTGGCATCCGCACGCAACAAGCGCGGACGAGCCGCGCGGAACGCATCAGCGGCGAATGCCGAGCCGCTCGATCAATGTCTTGTAGCGCCCTTCATCGCTGCGCTTGAGATAATCGAGCAACTGGCGCCGCTGCGAGACGAGCTTGAGCAAGCCGCGTCGCGAATGGTTATCGTTGACGTGGGCCTTGAAATGCTCGGTCAGGCTGGCGATACGCTCGGACAGGATTGCGACTTGCACCTCCGGCGACCCGGTGTCGCCGGTTGTCGTAGCATAGGATTTGATGATTTCCGCCTTGCGGTCGACCGTCAGCGACATCGTCTAGGCACCTTTTCGAAAGCCGGCGCTGCCCATCAGGCCGGCCAGGTTGAACACGCGCTTGGGGACGATCTCGCCGCGGTCGATCTCGGCAAGGGCCACGAGAAGGCCCGATGTCGTGACATAGACCGCGCCGCGGAGAATTGGGGCGTCCCGTCCGCGCAACAGAACGGCTTGGCCCCTCTGGAGCCGGGCCGCGTCGGCCCGGCTGACGGCCAGCGCCGGGATGTCGGCCAGCGCGGTCTCAACGGGCTTGAGCGCATTGGCGAGGCTCGCCTCGCCGGCGGCGGCTCTATGCCACAAAGGCTCGAGCCGTTCCAGCGAAATCATGTCATCCGGGCCGAACGGCCCGACCGCGGTCCGCCGCAGCGCGCAGACGTGGCCGAGCGTGCCGAGCAGCCGGCCCATGTCGCGCGCGAGCGCGCGCACATAGGTGCCCTTGCCGCACTCGGCTTCGAACGCCGCGTGGTCGCCGTCCGGCAGCTCCACCAGATCGAGCCGGGCGATTTCGACCGGCCGCGCCTCGAGCTCGACCGTCTCGCCGTCGCGCGCCAGGTCATAGGCGCGCTCGCCCTCGACCTTCACGGCGGAAAAACGCGGCGGCACTTGCGAGATGGTGCCGGTGAAGCACGGCAGCACGGCGCGGATGTCGGGTTCGCGCGGACGCGCGAGGCTCGTCGCGACCACTTGTCCTTCGGCGTCGTCGGTGTCGCGCTCCTCGCCCCAGCGCACGGTGAAGCGATAGAGCTTGCGTCCATCCATGACGAACGGGACGGTCTTGGTCGCTTCGCCGAGCGCGATCGGCAGGCATCCGGAGGCGAGCGGATCGAGCGTGCCGGCGTGGCCCGCGCGCCTGGCGCAGGTCAGGCGCTTGATCGCCGACACCGCGTGCGTCGACGTCATGCCGACCGGCTTGTCGAGCACGATCCAGCCGTGGATGTCGAGCTTCGGCCGCCTGCGCTGGCCGCCCGGCTCGGCCGGCCGCCTCGCGTCAATGCTCGTCACCGCCATCTCCGCCAAGGTCGCGCTGCACCGCCGGCGAGCGCAACAGCTTCTCGATCCGCTCCGCCTCGTCGAACCGCTCGTCGATGCGGAAGCGGATGTCGGGCGCGAATTTCAGATTGACCTTGCGGGCGATGACGCCGCGCAGATAGCGCTTGTTGCGCTCAAGCGCGCCGACCACGGTCGGCGCGTCGCGCCCGCCCAGCGGCATCACGTAGATGGTGGCAAGCCGCAGGTCCGGGCTCATGCGCACCTCCGGCACGGTGACCATGTGGCCTTCGAGCACCGGATCGTGCACCTCGCCCTGCGCCAGCACCTCCGCGAGCGCATGGCGCACCGCCTCGCCGACGCGCAATTGGCGTTGCGAGGGGCCGGCTGCCGATTCACGGTGTTGTCCACGCGCCATCCAATCCTCTCGACACCAATCATCCGGCTTATCGGCAAGCAAGAGCGCGGCGCTCGCGCCAGGGGTCGAAGCGTGCGCCGTGCCTGCGCGAAAAATACGAGCACAACCAAATAAGGGCTTCAAAGCGACCGTTGCACCATCTCGACACGGTAGCATTCGATGATGTCGCCCTGGCGCATGTCCTGGAAGTTCTCGAACGCCATGCCGCATTCCTGGCCGGCGCTGACTTCGCGCGCGTCGTCCTTGAAGCGCTTGAGCTGCGACAGCTTGCCTTCGTGGATCACCACGTTGTCGCGGATGAGGCGCACCTGCGCCCCGCGCTCGACCGTGCCGTTGGTCACGCGGCAGCCCGCCACCTTGCCGACCTTGGAGACGGTGAAGATCTCCAGGATCTCCGCGGTACCGAGGGTGGTCTCGCGCAGGGTCGGCGCCAGGAGGCCGGACATCGCCTTCTTCACGTCGTCCACGAGGTCGTAGATGACGTTGTAGTAGCGGATTTCCGTGCCGGTCCGCTCGGCCGTTTCGCGCGCTTCCTTGTGGGCCCGCACGTTGAAGCCGATGATCGCGGCGCCCGAGGCTTCCGCCAAGGTCACGTCGGATTCGGTGATCCCGCCGACGCCGGCATGAATGATCCGCGCCGCCACCTCCTCGGTCCCGAGCTTCTCGAGCGCCCCGATGATCGCCTCGACCGAGCCCTGCACGTCTCCCTTGATGACCAGCGGGAATTCCTTGCGGCCGGCGCTCTTGAGCTGGCTCATCATCTGTTCGAGCGAGCCGCGCACGCCGGTGACGCGGGTCTCGCGCTTCTGGCGGGCGCGATAGTCGGTGACCTCGCGCGCGCGCGCCTCGCTGTCGACCACCGCCATCCGGTCGCCGGCCTCGGGCGTGTGATTGAAGCCGAGCACTTCGACCGGCGTGGACGGCCCGGCCGCGTCGATCGTCGCGCCGGTATCGCTGACCAGCGCGCGCACGCGGCCCCACTCGGCGCCGGCCACGACGATGTCGCCGCTCTTGAGCGTGCCGCGCTGGACCAGCACGGTTGCGACCGCGCCGCGCCCGCGGTCGAGCTTGGCCTCGATCACGGTGCCCTCGGCCGGGCGGTCGGGGCTCGCCTTGAGCTCGAGGATTTCCGCCTGCAGCCCGATCGTCTCGAGCAGACGATCGAGGTTGAGTTTCTTGGTCGCCGAGACTTCCACGTCGAGCACATCGCCGCCCAGGGATTCGACCTGCACCTCGTGCTGCAGCAATTCGGTGCGCACGCGCTCGGGTTTGGCGTCCGGCTTGTCGATCTTGTTGATGGCGACGATCATCGGCACCTTGGCGGCCTTGGCGTGATGAACGGCCTCGACCGTCTGCGGCATCACGCCGTCGTCGGCGGCGACCACCAGAACGACGACGTCGGTGACTTTGGCGCCGCGCGCCCGCATTGCCGTAAAGGCGGCATGGCCCGGCGTGTCGATGAAGGTGATCTTCGCGCCCGTGGGCGCGGTCACCTGATAGGCGCCGATGTGCTGGGTGATGCCGCCCGCCTCGCCGCCGGCGACATCCGTCGACCGGATGGCGTCGAGCAGCGACGTCTTGCCGTGATCGACATGGCCCATGATGGTGACGACCGGCGGGCGCGGCACCAAGGTGGCCGGATCATCCGGCGCATCGAACAAGCCTTCTTCCACGTCCGACTCGGCGACGCGCTTGACCGCGTGCCCCATCTCCTCGGCCACGAGCTGGGCCGTGTCGGCGTCGATCACGTCGGTGATCTTCACCATCTGGCCCTGCTTCATCAGCAACCGGATCACGTCGACCGCGCGTTCGGCCATGCGGTTGGCGAGCTCCTGGATGGTGATCGCCTCCGGGATGGTGACGTCGCGGATCAGCTTTTCCTTCGGCTCCGCGGTCTGCTGGCCCTTGAGGCGCTGCACCCGGCGGCGGAATGCCGCAACCGAGCGCTCGCGCTCCTCGTCCTGGCTCAGTGCGGTGACGAGCGTGAGCCGTCCGCGGCGTTTTTCGGCGATGCCGCGCGTGGGCTTGGGCGCGGGCGCCGGACGCGCCACCCCGCCGCGCCGCGTCGTGCGCGGCGCCTCGTCATCGTCGACCTCGACCGCGACACCCCGGCCGGCGGGCATCCCTTTGGCCTTGGCCTCTTCCTCGCCGAACCGCTTTTTGGCCTCCTGCTCGGCCTTGCGCTTGGCTTCCTCGTCGTGCCGCCGCCGCTCGTCCTCCTCGCGCTTGCGCGCTTCGGCGGCATCGCGTTCGGTGCGCTCGCGGCTTTCCCGGTCGGCGCGCCGCCGCGCATCCTCTTCGGCGATCCGGCGCTCTTCCGCCTCGCGCAGGCGCGCGTCGTCGAGCGCATGGGCGCGCCGGTTGAGCTCCTCGTCGCTCAGCGCGCGCAGCACCACCCCGGACGGCTTGAGCGGCGTTGCCGGCGCGCTCGGCGCTGCCGGCGCCGCAACTGCCGCTTTGCCGGCGCGGCGCCGCGCGCTCGGGACCGCCTCGGCCGCGTGCTCGAGCGCCTTCGCCTCGGCGGGGCCGACCGCGCGCCGCTTCACCTTCTCGACCACCACCGCCTTGGTGCGGCCATGGCTGAAGCTCTGGCGCACGACCCCTTGCTCGACGCCGCGCTTGAGCGTCAGCGTCTTGGTCGCCGCTACGCTGAGGGTCTTCTCGCCAGGGTTCTTCGTTTCAGTCATCCGGCTTCCGATCTCGGCAGGACTTTCGTCCTGCAAAACTCCAACTCGTTCGTGGTTCCAAGCTTCGCCGCGCGGAACGCGACGCGTGCCCGGAATGTCCAGAGGGCCCGTTTGGCCCGGCCGCGCACACCATCATCCCCGCCCGCCCGGACTGTCGGTCCGAAAGCGTTCGAGGCTGCGGTAGCGCGCGAGAAACCCGTCGCTGGCCGGGCCAGCGAGCAGGGCAGCATGTACCACATTTGGCCGGCCCAATGCCAAATCCAATTGCGCGGAGGTAAAGGCCGCCACGACCGCCAGGCGGTCGGCGCCTTCGCCCAGCAGCCGGCGGGCGGCCGCGGAAATCTTGCGCGCACCCTCGCGACCGGCATCGGCCGCGTGAACCAGCGCGACCACGGGCTCGGCCGCAAGCGCACCCTCGACCCGGGCGAACCCCGCGACGACCCGCCCAGCTTTGTAGGTCATCGAGAGGGCGTCGAGCGCCGAACGCTCGAGCAACCCTTCGACCACATGGGCCAGATCGGACGCCACCCGCACGTCAGTCTTGAAGCCACGGGCAAAGGCGCGGCGCTTGACGGCTTCGGCGGTCGCCCCCCGGCTGGCCGTGACCCATACGCCGCGGCCCGGGAGCCGGCGCTTGAGGTCGGCCACCACTTGGCCGTCCGGCCCGACCACGAACCGGATCATGTCGGCGACCGGCTTGACCTCGCGCGTCACGACGCACAGCCGTTCGAGCCCGGCCGCCGCACGGCGCGGGCCGGAATCGGTTTCGGGGTCGTGAACGCACGCCAGCATGGGATCGATCGATCTCAAGTTCAGGCCTGCGCCTCGCTTGGCTCGGCCGGGGCTTCCTCGGCCGGCGGGGCGAGGTCGGCCTCGCTGATCCAGCCGGCCTTCACGCGGGCCTGCATGATGATGCCCTCGGCGTCCTCGCGCGCGACCTCGAAGCCATCGAGAATTCCCGGATGGCGGATGGTTTCGCCGTCCTTGCGCTCGCTCCATCCCGACAACTCGTCGGTCGCGCACCCGGCGAGGTCCTCGACCGTCTTGACGCCGTTCTCGCCGAACGCGACCAGCATGCGGGTGGTGACGCCCGGAACCTCCTTGAGCGCGTCATCGACGCCGAGCTCGCGGCGCTTCGCGTCGTACTCCTCCTCGATGCGGGCGAGATAATCGCGTGCACGGGTTTGCAGCTCCTGCGCGGTGTCGGCATCGAACCCCTCGATCGAGGCGATCTCTTTCAGATCGACCATGGCGAGCTCCTCGACCGAGGTGAAGCCCTCGGAGGCGAGGAGCTGGCCCACCACCTCGTCGACATTGAGCGAATCCATGAAGGTGCGGGTGCGGTTCTCGAATTCCGCCTGGCGCCGCTCGGATTCCTCCTGCTCGGTCAGGATGTCGATGTCCCACCCAGTGAGCTGGGAGGCGAGCCGCACGTTCTGGCCGCGCCGGCCGATCGCCAGCGAGAGCTGTTGATCGGGCACCACCACCTCGATGCGCTCGCGATCCTCGTCGAGCACCACCTTGGTGACCTCGGCCGGCGCGAGCGCGTTGACCACGAAGGTGGCGATGTCGGGCGACCACGGAATGATGTCGATCTTCTCGCCCTGCAGCTCGTTGACCACCGCCTGCACGCGCGAGCCCCGCATGCCCACGCATGCGCCCACCGGATCGACCGACGAATCGCGCGATATCACGGCGATCTTGGCGCGCGAGCCGGGATCGCGGGCGACCGCCTTGACCTCGACGATGCCGTCGTAGATCTCCGGCACCTCCTGGGCGAACAGCTTCGCCATGAATTGCGGGTGGGTGCGCGAGAGAAAGATCTGCGGGCCGCGCGCCTCGCGCCGCACGTCGTAGATATAGGCGCGGATGCGGTCGCCGTTGCGGAACACCTCGCGCGGCAGCATTTCGTCGCGCCGCACGATCGCTTCCCCGCGGCCGAGATCGACGACGACGTTGCCGTACTCGACCCGCTTGACCAGGCCGTTGACGATGTCGCCGATGCGGTCCTTGAATTCCTGATATTGCCGGTCGCGTTCGGCCTCGCGCACCTTCTGCACAATGACCTGCTTGGCCGATTGCGCGGCGATGCGCCCGTACTCGAGCGGCGGCAGCGCGTCCGCGATGGTGTCGCCCAACTGGGCGGCCGGATTGTGCCGCCGCGCGCCCGCGAGGCTGATCTGGTTCGCCGGGTTCTCCACGTTCTCGACCACCAGCATGTGGCGGGAGAGCCGCAACTCGCCGGTCTTCGCATTGATGTCCGCGTGCACGTCGGTTTCCGCGCCGTAGCGCGAGCGCGCCGCCTTGGCGATCGCGTCCTCCATGGCGGTGATCACGATGCTGCGGTCGATCGCCTTCTCGCGCGCGACCGCGTCGGCGATCTGCAACAGCTCGAGCCTATTGGCGCTGACGACCATCGATCATTCTCCCTCTTGCTGGGCAGCGCGCCGGTGAGGCCCGGACGCGCGCCGGAATTCTTGCCTATCTGTGTCGTGCGCGGCCTCGGCCGCGCGTTCGGCCGCCTTGCCGCGCTTCAAGGATTGCGTCACCAGCTCATCGGTGAGCACGAGCCTTGCTTCCGCCATGTCCTCGATCGGCAGCAGGACGTCGGCATTTTCGCCGGGCGCCGCATCGCGGCGGCGAACGCGCGCCGCGTCGCCGTCGATGCCCATCAGGAGCCCGCGGAAACGCCGGCGGCCGTCGATCGTGACCGCCATTTCGACCTTCACCGTCTGCCCGGCGAACCGCTCGAAATCCGATCGCCGCACCAGCGGCCGGTCGATCCCCGGCGAGGAAATCTCCAGCCGGTAGGCGCGATCGATCGGGTCGGCCACGTCGAGCACCGGCGAAAGTGCGCGCGAGATCATCTCGCACTCCTCGATCGTCATGGTGCCGTCGGGGCGCTCCGCCATGATTTGCACGGTGCATCCCGCCAATCCGGAAATCCGCACGCGCACCAGCCGAAAATTGAGCTGCGCCAGCGCGGGCTCGACGATCGCGGCGACGCGCGCGGCAAGCCCCGGCTCGACGATGAGCCGCCGTTCGGCTGCGACAGACGCCTCGCTCATTGCGGCCATAAGTCCGCCCGGTCCGCGGTCGGATAACAAAAAAGAGCGGGTCCCGGGGGCCCCACTCTCGATAGCCGTTCGGAATATCCGACCGTTATGAGATGTCGATACCGACGCCCGGAATATAGCGATTTCTCAGGAACATGCAAGGGCCGATCGCTACAGGAGCCGCTCGCGCCGCTACGGGGCCGGTCGCACCGCTGCGGCACCTTGCCGCCGGAACACGAGATAGCACGGGACCCGCCCCTCGCGCGTCGCCTTGGCCTCGTAGCGGGTGCCGACGAAGCCGGGCCACGGCCGGCGCCAGTCATCGGCGCGCTCGGCGGTCCAGACAAAATCAGGCGCGCGCATGGAGCGGGCGAGCGTCCAGGCGGCGTAGTCCGGGACGTCGGTGACGAAGCGGAACTCACCGCCCGGCCGCAGGATGCGGGCGATGTCGGCAATGGTTTGCGCCTGGATGAAGCGTCGTTTCCAGTGCCGCCGCTTGGGCCACGGATCCGGATAGACGAGGTCGACGCCGGCGAGGCTTGCGGCAGGCAGCCAATCGAGCATCGGGACCGCGTCGCCCAAATGCAGCCGGATATTGGCGAGCTTGCGCTCCTCGATCGACGCGAGCGCCTTGGCCATGCCGTTGACGAACGGCTCGCAGCCGAGAAAGCCGATGCCCGGACGGGCCGCGGCCTGCGCCGTCAAATATTCGCCGCCGCCGAACCCGATCTCGAGCCAAACGTCTTCGACCGGAACGGGAAACAGCCGCGCGAGATCGGCCGGCGCCGGCGCGGCGAGATCGAGCGCTAGGCGCGGCAGCAGGGTTTCGAGCAGCGCCGCCTGGCGGGCGCGCAACGCATGGCCCTTGCGCCGGCCAAAAAAGCCGCGCCGGGTTTCGGGTTTGTCGTCGCGCTCGGCCATCGCACCGGCATCGACCGGCACCGGCTTTCCCGGGAAACTGCGGCCAAACAAATAAACTAGGATACGGCGCCGCGCAGCGCCTCGACCAAGTCGGTCTTCTCCCAGGAAAATCCTCCATCGGCCTCCGGCGCGCGGCCGAAATGCCCGTAGGCCGAGGTGCGCGCATAGATCGGCCGATTGAGGCCGAGGTGCTCGCGAATGCCGCGCGGCGAGAGATCCATCACTTCCTGCAGCGCCCGCTCGATGCGGGCTTCGGCGACCTCGCCGGTGCCGTGCAGGTCGACATAGAGGGAGAGCGGCTTGGCCACGCCGATCGCGTAGGAAATCTGGATGGTGCAGCGCGCCGCAAGCCCCGCCGCCACCACGTTCTTGGCGAGATACCGCGCCGCGTAGGCCGCCGAGCGGTCGACCTTCGAGGGGTCCTTGCCGGAAAAGGCACCGCCCCCGTGCGGGGCCGCGCCCCCATAGGTGTCGACGATGATCTTGCGGCCGGTCAGCCCGCAATCGCCGTCGGGGCCGCCGATCACGAACTTGCCGGTCGGATTGACGTGCCAGACCGTCGACTTGGTGATCCACCCGGGCGGCAGCGCCTTGCGCACATAGGGTTCGACGATCGCCTGCACGTCATGCGATGAGAGGTGCTCGTCGAGATGCTGGGTCGACACCACGATCTGGGTGGCCTCGACCGGCTTGCCGTTCTCGTAGCGGATCGTGACCTGGCTCTTGGCGTCCGGTCCGAGCGCCTCGGTGTCGCCGGCCCGCCGCGCTTCCGACATCAGCTTGAGAATCCGATGCGCGTAGTAGATCGGCGCCGGCATCAATTCCGGCGTTTCCCGGCACGCGTAGCCGAACATGATGCCCTGATCGCCCGCGCCCTCGTCCTTGTTGCCGGAGGAATCGACGCCTTGGGCGATGTCGGTGGACTGCGCGTGCAGATGCACCTCGACGTCCGCCTTCTCCCAATGGAAGCCGGCCTGCTCGTAGCCGATGTCCTTGATGGCGAGGCGCGCCAGGTGCGAGACGTAATCCTTGGTAATGGCCGAGGGGCCGCGGGTTTCACCGGCGATCACGATGCGGTTCGTGGTCGCGAGCGTTTCGCAGGCGACGCGCACCTGCCGCGCATCCCAGCCGTGGCGCGGCCCGAGGTCGAAAAAGGCATCGACCACCTCGTCTGAAATCCGGTCGCACACCTTGTCCGGATGGCCCTCGGAAACCGACTCGCTCGTGAACAGATAGCTCGAACGGGACACTGCGACGCTCCTCCCACCCTCGGCCGCACCGGCCGCCTTTGATGGCCGGCTTTCTTGCAGTGTCCCGCCGCCCGGTCAAGCGACAGGTGGTCGGAGCCGGAAGCCGTCATCCGCGACAGTGGGCGGCGGCCCCCCGATGCGGCGCACGGATCAGGGCTTGCGGACGCGGCGCCGGATGAGGAGAACAAACACGCCGGCCACCAGCACGCCTGCGATGCTGTCTCCGGCGCGCACGTAGAGCGTGGGCTCGACGGCGCGCGGCAGGGCTGCGTCGAGTACGCCTTCGGTCCCCAGCGGCAACTCCTTGATGATCCGCCCGAGCGGATCGACCACGGCCGAAATCCCCGTATTGGCGGCGCGAACCAGCGGCAGTCCCTGCTCGATGGCGCGGACGCGCGCCTGCTGGAAATGCTGATAGGGGCCGGTGCTTCGGCCGAACCAGCCGTCATTGGTGAGATTGAGCAGCCAGCCGGGCCGATCGCCCGGCGGCACGGCTTCCGCCGGAAACACGATCTCGTAGCAGATCAGCGGCATGAGCGAGGGCGCGCCCGGCACCGTCATGGGCCGGCGGCGGCCGCCCGGCACGAACCCGCCCGGCATCTTGGTGAGCGAGATGAGTCCGAGACCCTCGAGAAAATCCTCGAACGGCAGATACTCGCCGAACGGGACCCGATGGACTTTGTCGTAGACGCTGAGGATCGAGCCGTCGCGGTTGATCTCATAGATGGAATTGTACGCGCGCACGGTTCGTCCATTGGGAGCGACCTCCGCCGCCCGCACCGCGCCGGTGATCAGCACCGGCCCCTTCGACAGCAAGCCGGCGATCTGGGCGAGCGCGTCGGCCTCGCGGGCAAGAAAGAAGGGGAACGCCGATTCCGGCCAGATCAGGTGAGTCACGTCCTTCACGCCGGTAGAGTCGGGACCCGTCGCCCGGTCCGAGAGCGCGAGGTAGCGGCTCATCACCTGCTGCTTGGCCGCGTAGTTGAACTTTTCGTCCTGCGGCAGGTTCGGCTGCATGATGCGCAGGCGCACGCCGGATACGAAGCTCGTCGGCACCAGCGCGAGCCGCGCAGCACCGAAGACCGCGAGCGCGGCGAGAATCAGGACTCCTGCCGTCGGCGCGAGCCAGCGGTGCGGCGTCTCGGCGGGATCGTCGGCGAGCACGGCGGCGCTCGCGAACACGAAGATCGCCAGGAACGTCATCCCCCACAGGCCGATCAGCGCCGAGCCCTGGGCCAGGGCCAGCGGGCCGGTCAGCGCATACCCGAAGGCGTTCCAGGGAAAGCCGCTCAGGAGGTGGCCGCGCAGCCACTCGGCGACCGTCAAGGCCGCTGCCAGCGCCAGCACCCGCGCGGCGCCGCGCGTCCACAAGAGCCGCGCCAGCCCGAGACCGAACGCGGTGAACACGGCAAGCCCGGCCGGCAGGCCCACGACCGCGACCGGCATCAGCCAGCCGAACGTCGGCACGTCGACGAGAAACGCGATGCCGATCCAGTAGAGGCCGGCGAGGAAATAGCCGAAACCGAACCACCATCCGGTCGCGGCCGCCGCGCCGACGCCCCCGAGCCAGCCGGCGGATGCATTGAACGGCGCCAGCGCCAGGGTGGACGCCGCGCCGGCCGCGAACGCGATTGCCGCGCGCCGCCACCCCCCGGCGAGCACGATCGAATGGACGAACCTCACGATCCGCCCGCGGTTCACGACGAGCTGCGGTCGGAGGAAGGCGCAAGCGTGTCGGTGCGCACCGCGTCGGGTTCGGCAGCCGGCGCTGCGGTCGGGGCGGCCTCGGTCTCCGGCTTTTCCTCGCGGCGCCGCGGACCGCGGCGACCGGAACGATCTTTGCCGCGGTAGATTCTCACCCGCTTGACCCGGCGCGGGTCGGCATCGAGCACCTCGAACTCGAATCCGCTCGGGCCGGGAACGAGCTCGCCGCGCACCGGCACTCGCCCGACCCGCACGACCAGGTAGCCGCCCAACGTGTCCACGTCCTCGGCGGCCTCGCCCGCGTCGAATTCGGCGCCGACCGTCTTGGTCACGTCCTCGAGGCTTGCGCGCGCATCGGCCAGGTACGAGCCGTCGAGCTGGCGCACCACGGCCACCACCTCGGCTTCGTCATGCTCGTCCTCGATGTCGCCGACGATCTGCTCGACGATATCCTCGATCGAGACGAGACCGTCGGTGCCGCCATATTCGTCGATCACCAGCGCGAGATGGATGCGGGTCGCCTGCATCTTGGCGAGGAGATCGATGGCCGGCATCGACGGCGGCACGAACAGAATCGTGCGCACGAGGCGGGTGGAGGACAGCGGCACGGAGAGATCGATCGCCTTGAGGTCGAGGCCGGCCGGGAACGGTTTCTTGCGCCGGATCTTGCTCGACGCGCTCGCGGCGGCGCGCTCGGCCATGTAGCCGATCAGGTCGCGGATGTGCACCATGCCGGCCGGGTCGTCGAGCGTGTCGTCGTAGACGACGAGCCGGGAATGCCCGGCGACCTCGAACACCTTCACCAGCTCGCCGAGCGCGATGTCCTGCTGAACAGCGATGATGTCGGCCCGCGGCACCATCACGTCCTCGACCCGGCGTTCGCGCAGGCCGAGGATGTTCTTGAGCATGGCGCGCTCTTCCGGCGAAAAGCCGGTTTCGCCGCCGGCGCCCGCTTCGAGCACGACCTCGAGGTCGGCGCGGATCGAGCCGGGCTTCCAGCCGAACAGGGTGCGCAGCGCGCGGCCGAGCCAGGTCGCGCCTGCCTCTCGCGCCACCTCGCTCGGACGCGGGACCGGAACGGGAAGATTGATCCGTTCGCCCACCGGGCCGGCCGGCTCGCCACGACGGGACGCATCGGGATCGGACATGGCGATCGGGGTCAGGTTTGCGTCTCGCGCGGAGCGTACGGGTCGGCGATGCCGAGCCGCGCCAGGATCGTGCACTCGAGACGCTCCATGGTCTCGGCTTCGTCGTCCGCTGCATGATCGTAGCCCAGGAGGTGCAAAAAGCCATGCACCGCGAGATGCGCGAGATGGTCGGCGAGCGGTTTGCCTTCGGACTGCGCTTCGCGCGCGGTCGTCTCGTACGCGATCACGATGTCGCCCAGCAGCGTTGCCCCTGCCGGGGCGCCGGCCGGAAACGACAACACATTGGTGGGCTCGTCGCGCCCGCGCCAGCGGGCATTGAGCGAGCGGATCGCTGCGTCATCGGCGAGCACGATCGCAAGTTCCGCGTCCGCCGGCGCGCCCGCTACCGCAGCCGCTTCACCGATCGCGCGGTGCAGCAGCGCTTCCGCGCCGGGTTCGCCGCGCCATAGCGCGGAGTCGACCATAACGTCGACGACAGGCGCCGGGCGCGCCCGGTTGGCGGCCGCGCGCATCACTCCCGGCCTTCACGCTTGCGCGCGGCAGCAGCGCCCGCCCGCTCGTAGGCCGCGACGATGCGGGCGACGAGCTCGTGGCGGATGACATCCTCGTGGGTGAACACCGCGTGACCGATCCCCTCGACATTGGTGAGCAGGCGCACCGCCTCGGCAAGGCCCGAGGTTTGTCCGGGCGGCAGGTCGACCTGGCTCGGATCGCCGGTGACGATCATGCGGCTGTTCTCGCCCAGCCGGGTGAGGAACATCTTCATCTGCATGGCGGTGGTGTTCTGCGCCTCGTCGAGGATGACGGCGGCGTTCGACAGCGTGCGTCCGCGCATGAAGGCGAGCGGAGCGATCTCGATCTCGCCGGTCTGCAGCGCCCGCTCGACGATGCGCGCGTCCATCATGTCGAACAACGCGTCGTAGATCGGGCGCAGGTAGGGGTCGACCTTCTCGCGCATGTCGCCCGGCAGGAAGCCGAGCCGCTCGCCTGCCTCGACCGCCGGCCGCGACAGGATGATGCGATCGACCTCCTTGCGCTCGAACAATTGCACCGCGTGGGCGACCGCCAGCCAGGTCTTGCCGGTCCCGGCCGGGCCGGTGCCGAACACGAGCGCGCAGCGCTTGAGCGCGCGCACGTAAGCGTCCTGACCGGCGGTGCGTGCGCGCACCAGGCGCTTTCGCAGATTGATTTCCTCGAAGCTCGGTCGTGTCGCGGTGGGATCGAAATCGAACAGCGAGCCTTGCGAAATGACGAGCCGGATCGCGCCCTCCACGTCGCCCGGCACGAGATCGTGTCCGCGCTTGAGCTGCTCGTACAGGCTCTCCAGCACGCGGCGGGCCTGCTCGCAGGCCTCGCGCGAGCCTTCGATCGTCACCTGGTTGCCGCGGGAATCGGCCACGACGCCGAGCCGGCGTTCGATCGACGCGAGGTTCTGGCCATATTGCCCGAACAGCGCGGAGGCGAGGCGATTGTCGTCGAACGCCATGACGGCCTGGGCCGTCGTGCCTTCCCCGATCATCTCGGGTGAACGAACAAGCGGTGCGTTGTCCGGTCTCGATCTGGCCAAAGGCTCAAGCTCCTGGCGATGCGAAAGCCGGCTGCCGTCCGGCTGCGCGCGCCGCCGGCCCGTCGAGCACGCCGAACAGGCTGTTCGGCGCGATTTCGCTGATCGTGACGGCGACGATTTCGCCGATCATGTCGGCGGAGGCGGTCACCTGGACCGGCTGCAGATAGGGCGAACGGCCGACCAATTGCCCCGGATGCCGGCCGGGCTTTTCCAGCAGCACGTCGAAGGTCATTCCGAGCGCGCGCGCATTGAACGCGGCCTGGTGCCGATCGATCGCTTGCTGCAGGCGTTGAAGTCGCGTGGCCTTGATCTCCTCCGGCACCTGATCGGCAAGCGCGGCCGGCGTGCCGGGGCGCGGCGAATATTTGAACGAGAACGCGCCGGCAAAGCCAACTTCGTCCACGAGCGTGACAGTTTCGCGAAAGTCCTCTTCGGTTTCGCCCGGAAAGCCGACGATGAAGTCGGAGGTCAGCGCGAGATCGGGCCGTGCGGCGCGCAGGCGTTCGACGACGCCGAGATAGTGCGCGCGCGTGTGGCGCCGATTCATGCCGGCGAGGATGCGATCCGAGCCCGACTGCACCGGCAGGTGCAGGCACGGCATGAGCTGCGGCAGATCGCGGTGCGCCGCGATCAAAGTGTCGTCCATGTCGCCGGGATGGCTCGTCGTGTAGCGCAGCCGTGCGATCCCGTCGATTTCGCCAACGCGCTGAAGCAGGCGGCCGAGCGTCCACTGCGCGCCGCGCGGTCCGGCGCCGTGATAGGCGTTGACGTTCTGGCCGATCAGCGTGATCTCGCGCACGCCGGCCTCGGCGAGGCGCTCGACCTCGGCCACGACTTGGACGACCGGGCGCGACACCTCGGCGCCGCGCGTATAGGGCACGACGCAGAAGCTGCAGAACTTGTCGCATCCTTCCTGGACGGTGACGAACGCGCTCACGCCGCGCGCGCGCGTCGCCGCGCGGCTCGGCGTCGCGAGATGATCGAACTTGTCCTCGATCGGGAAGTCGGTGTCGACGACATGGCCCTCGCGCGCGGCGCGGGCAAGAAGCGCGGGCAGGCGATGATAGCTCTGCGGCCCCACCACGACGTCGACCACGGGCGCGCGGCGAACGATTTCCTCGGCCTCGGCCTGGGCGACGCAGCCGGCTACCGCGACCACGATGTCGCGCCGGTGGCGTGCCGCCGCGTCCTTGAGCTTGCGGATGCGGCCAAGCTCCGAATAGACCTTCTCGGCCGCCTTCTCACGAATGTGGCAGGTGTTGAGGATGACGAGGTCCGCGTCCTCGACCGCGGCGGTCTCCACGTAGCCGTGCGGCGCCAGGACGTCCGCCATACGATGGGAATCGTAGACGTTCATCTGGCAGCCGTAGGATTTGACGAAAAGCTTACGGGGTCCGCTCATGCCGGTCGGGTCGATGTCGATCCGGGCCGCTCGGGCCGAGGGCGCGTCTCGAGACATTCCGGTGGTTTCAGCCATCCCTTGCTTCAGCGGTCACCGGGGCCAGTCTTACCGGCTTTCCCGGCAAAATGGAATGCCGTCAGCCTGGCACCGAGATGGGGGCAATCGGGCGGCCGCGCAATGCGTTAACGGTCAATTTCCGCACGGTCGCCTCGGCTTCCCGGGCGATGGTCTTGCGGTCGGCGGTCCCGTCATAGGCGATCGGCTCGCCCCAGGTGACCACCACGTCGGTTGCGCCCTCTTCGACGATGCGCTTGAGATGCGGCATTAGATCGAGGGCGCCATACCAGGCGGCCACCGGCCGGTGCTGGCGCCCCATGGGGATCCCTTGCAGCCCCGTATAGGCAATGGAAAGCGGCTGGATCAGCACGCGCCCGGCGTGCTCCGCCTCGGCGAGCGCATCGTGCGCTGCCCCGATCAGGGCCGACCGGAACGGCAGCACGCGGTTACCGTCGCTGGAGGTCCCTTCCGCAAACAGCACGACCGGATCGCCCTCGGCGAGCCGCTGGGCGATTTCCGCATTGGCCTCGACGACCTTGTGCCGACGCTGGCGGTCGACGAACACCGAGCGCTGCAGCTTGGCCAGCAGGCCGAAGAACGGCCAGGCGGCGACCTCGCGCTTGGCGACGAACACCACCGGGGCCACCGCCGTGATCACCGTGATGTCGAGCCATGACGCATGGTTGGCCAGCACGAGCAGCGGGCGCTCCCCGCTGCGGGCGCCGACGACCCGGACGCGCACGCCGAGCAGCGCGCAGATCACGCGGTGATAGAAAACCGGGATCGCCCGCCGGGTCGGCAGCTTGAAGACCAGCGAAAGCCACTGGAACGGGATCAGCGCCGCGGTGATTACGGCGATCGCGGCCGCCACCAGGACAACGCGCAGCATCAGCTCTTGGCTTTGTCGTCGTCGAGCGGCACCGCATAAAGCTCGAGGCGATGCTCGATCAGCCGATAGCCGAGCCGCCGCGCGATCTCCGCCTGCAGGCGCTCGATCTCTTCCGATTGAAACTCGATGACGTCGCCGGTGCGCAGGTTGATGAGGTGATCGTGATGGGTGTCGGGAATCTGCTCGTAGCGCGCCCTGCCCTCGCGGAAGTCATGGCGCTCGATGATGCCGGCGTCCTCGAACAGTTTGACCGTGCGATAGACCGTCGAGATCGAGATGCGGTCGTCGATCCTGGCGCAGCGCCGATAAAGCTCTTCCACGTCCGGATGGTCCGCGGAATCCGCCAGCACCCGCGCGATGATGCGGCGCTGCTCGGTCATCCGCATGCCCTTGGCGACGCACAGGGCTTCGATGTTCAGTTTGGGCTCGGCCACGTCGGCAATCCGTCGGTGTCCCGGCATGCACCATCATAGAGAGAGGGACGCGGAGGGTCCATCTTGGGCGATCGGCCCGGCTCACGTGAGGTCGCGGCGCAGCACCAGCGCGGCCCCGGCACCGCCGGCCGGGCGCGGATAATAGCCGTCGCGGCGGCCGACCTCGCGAAACGCGTTGCGGGCGTAGAGCCGTCGCGCCGGCACATTGTCGTCATCGACCTCGAGAAACACCGCGCGTACGCCGAGGCCGGCGAGCCGGCGCAGGTGAAGGTCGAGCAAACGGCGCGCGAGCCCGCGGCCTTGCTGCGCGCGCGCCACCGCCACGGACAGGATTTCCGCCTCCCCGCCGGCGATGCGCGAAACGATGAAGCCGACCGGCGCACGCCCGCGAAGCGCGCAATGGGCGACGACGTTGCGGTCGATGAGCAGGTGCTCGAACTCGTCCTCGCTCCAGCCGCGCCGGAACGAGGCCGCATGCAGCGCCGCGAAAGATTGCGCATGACGCGGGCCGGCCTCCGACAGAACCGGCTCGGCGCGTGCGAACAGCCGGGCGAAGAGGCCCATCATCGGCGCGGCAGCCGGCCGGCGTCCTGCGGCCGGGCGTCCGGACGCCGCAGATAAAGCGGCTTGGGCAAGGCGCGGCCGGGCTCGGCGGCGGCGCCGAGCCGCGCCACCCAGGCGATCTCCGGGGCACCGCGGGCGTCGATCGCGGGCGGCCGTTCGCCAGGCGGCCAGTGCGACGCGACCAGATCGGCCCCCGATCCGACGATCAGCGCGGTCCCGGTCCGTGCCGCCTGGACGGCGTCGCGCGCGGGAGCAAGCCGCGGGGGAGCGAGCGCACGGCCGCCGGGGCCGAACGCCTGCAAATAGACCTGGCCATGGCGCGCATCGACGACCGCCACCACCGTGCCGGTAAAACCGGCGGCAACGTGCGGTGCCGTATAGGCGGCAAGGGTCGAAAGGCCGACCGCCGGCTTACCGGACGCCAGCGCCAATCCGCGTGCGGCCGCGATGCCGACCCGCACGCCGGTGAAGCTGCCCGGCCCGACGGTGACCGCGACGCGGTCAAGCTCGGCGAACTCGACGCCCGCCGCGTCCATGACGCGGGCGATGAGCGGCATCAGGGCTTCGGCATGCCCGCGCGTCATCGCGCGCGTCTCGCTGGCGAGGGGATCGCTCCGGCCCGTGTCGAGCACGGCAGCCGCGCAGGCGTCGAGGGCGGTGTCGATGGCAAGGACGCGCATGCAATGCCGGCTGCGACGGCGTTCGCCGTCCTTGGCGGTTTTAGACCGGCCGCACCTCGGTGACGTCGGGCACGAAGTGGCGCAGCAGGTTCTCGATGCCGTGCCGCAGGGTCGCGGTCGAGGACGGGCAGCCGGAGCACGCGCCCTTCATGGCCAGATAAACCACCCCCTCCTTGTAGCCCCGGAAGGTGATGTCGCCGCCGTCATTGGCGACCGCCGGCCGCACCCGTGTCTCGATCAGCTC
>WNGG01000498.1_pt1 | contig 42402 bp, 37 predicted proteins | sample 5400661 | NCBI WGS metagenome assembly WNGG01 (sample SAMN13153372, study PRJNA577476) | soil metagenome | isolation source: 100 cm soil or saprolite under Garry oak tree replicate 1 | place: USA:California | collected 2016-06-15 | reverse complement strand
GGCTCTACTTCAAGGAAGCCGCGTGGGGAAGCCCCATCGACCAGAGCGGGACGGGCGGCGGTGCGAGTCTTTTCTACCCTCTTCCCGACTATCAGAAGATCGTCGGGCAAGCGGCCGGTCATGGACACCGACAGGTGCCGGACGTCTCGGCTGCCGCCGATCCCAACACCGGGTTCCACATCCTATTCGGCGGCCGCGAGGGCCAGGCCGGCGGGACCTCAGCTTCGGCTCCGCTGTGGGCGGCGACCGTGGCGTTGGTCAACCAGGACCTCAAGCGCAAGGGCCTGCGCGAGACCGGCTTCGCCAATCCCGCCCTTTACTGGATGGGCGAGAACGCCTCCAGGCTGCCGGCGCGGCCTTTTCACGACGTCACCACCGGCAACAACCTCGCATACGACGCGGCAGTCGGCTGGGATTTCGCGACTGGCTGGGGAAGCATGGACGGCGCAGCGCTCGACGCCGCCTGGATCCTCTACATAAAAGGTAAGGGCGCGTGAGCTCTCACAGCCGCCAACGCCGCACGACCAGCAGGAGGCCCGCTCCGAGCGCGGAATCCGCCGGGCCTGCACTTGTCCTCTGCCCGCATTGCGGGTCGATGGTCCCGTCCGGAAACTACTGCGGGCACTGCGGAGCGCACCTGATCACGGCCAGCTCCTCGCGGCGCCACGCGTTCGCAGCGGTGCCTTCGGAACCGGTTGTGCACCTCTCCATCGTGAGCACGCTGTTTCCGCACCTGGCGCACCGGCGAGGGGGCGCTTTTCGTTGGGCGCTGCTCGCTGGTTCCGCCGCGGTGGTCGTGCTCGCGGCGCTGCACCTCTTCGCGCCCGCAACGGCAACCGCAGTGTTCCTGCTGCCGGTGCTGTACCTGCTTTACCTGTACGAGGTCGAGGTCTACGACTCGGATCCCTGGCTCCTGATCGCGGCCACGATGGCTGCTGGAGCGGCGCTTGGCTACGTTTTCACCCTCGTCACCGGCGACACGGTCGCCCGCCTGAACCTGACCGGTGACAGCGCCGACAGCTTCCTGCTCGCCGCAGTTGCACTTCCGATCGCTGCCCAGAGCCTGATGCTTGCTGGACCGCTCTTCCTCTATTTCTTCCGCTCGGAGCTCCGCGAGCCGATCGACGGTGTGACTTTCGCCGCGGCATCAGCGCTGGGATTCACCCTGACCACGACGCTGACCGCGATCTGGCCGCTGCTCGGTGGACCGCTGGTCGGGACTGGCTCACCAGTGGACTGGGCCCTGCGCCTGCTCAGCGCTGGAATCCTGACCTCGTTGATCAACGCGGGCACTACCTCGCTTGTGACGGCGGCGGTCTGGCTCCACCGATACGACCGCCGCCACGCGGCGAGCGGCTGGGAAGCAAGTGTCTTGACGACGCTGGTCGTCGCCGTCGGGGTGCAGGTCGGGCTGGGTGTGCTGAGTGCGGTGATTCCCGACGTCCTCCTGCAGGTTGGTGTCCGCGGACTCGTGGCTGCGGCCCTTGTCATCTATCTGCGCCTGGTCATTCACCGGGCCTTGCTCGCGGAAGGAGCCGAGCATGAGATCGGGCCCGACGCCAGGTGCCCGGAGTGTCACCACGTGGTGCCCACGATGTTGTTCTGCCCCTCTTGCGGCGTCGCGCGATCCGCGGCCAGGGCGCCAAAGCGGCGGGCGAGGACGCCGCGATGATCGCGCAGCCGCGATTCTGCGGCCGGTGCGGCAATCCGGTTGCGCCCGGTGCGCCGTACTGCGGCCGGTGCGGCGCGCCCCAGGTCCCGGTGGCGGTGGCGGCCCAGCCTGGCTACAGCTACCCGCTGTCGGCGCCTCGCCCTCCGAGCGGGTTCGGCCGGGTCAGCGCCGGTCAGCTGGCGATCGCAGCCGGCCTACTCATCATCCTGGCGGTGACCACGATGGCTGTGACTGCGTTCGCGGTTTCGCGGGTCATCAACCCGCACAAGACCTGCACGGCGAACTGTGGCGCGAAGATCGTGACCCCTTTGCCCGAATCGAACACCTATCGAAGCTCCACCTACAGGTATGAGGTCGACTACAGCTCTGAATGGAAGGTTCGGAGCCAGGACGGGAGCAGCCTGACGTTGGGCACGAAGATCGGCCTCGTCCAGGTGACTGGAATGAAGACGAAAGATGGGGCCGGAATTGTGATCTTGAACACCGTCGCCGCTCTGCCCAACGCCGAGTGGCAGGACGTGACCCGGGTGTCGGATCTGAAGGGCGCGCACCTGGGCGATCAGGACGGCACGGGGGCTGTCTACTCCGCAAACCTCGTCGGCGCCAACGCAAAGGCGACGAAGGTCCGCTTCGTGGTCATCGTCGCCTCAAGGGGCGGCGTCACGGTGGTGTTCTTCGCGGCCAACCCGGCCGACACCAAGAACTTTCCCAACGGCATCCCGGAAGGTCAGCAGTTCGACTACGTGTGCCAGGAGTTTCGCTGGAGTAGCTAAACGCGGCCATTCCGCCTGTTCGGCGCCAAAAGCGCGGAATGCGAGGCGTCGAATCGCGCGTTTGGCGCCAAAAGCGCGAAATGGCTCTTAACGGGCTGGGTTGGCGAAACATCGAACGCGCGGCATCCTGCGAGCGTGACCAGGACGCCCGCCATCCCACCCGAGCTCACCAAGAAACCTTTCTCGCTCGAAGAGGCCCGCCTGGCTGGGCTCACGCTGAGCTCGCTTAGAAGCAAAGCCTGGAGACGACTCGGCAGCGAGCTCTACTGCTGGGCGGGATGGCGTGAGGACCCCTGGCTCGTGCTCTCGGCATGGCAACGCTTGCTCCCTGCGGAAGCCGTCTTCGCCGGGGCCACAGCAGCCTGGCTCATGGGCCTCGACCTCGCGCCGACGGACCCTGTCGAGATCCTATTGCCGCCCCACTCGAGCGTTCGTCCCCGTTCCGGGCTCAGCGTGCGACGTTGCGAGATCGATCCTCGGGAGTCCATAGCCATCCGCGGTCTGCGTGCAACCACTCCGCACCGCACCCTCGCCGATCTCTGCCTTCGGCGCCCGCCCGTCGAGTCCCTGGTCGCCATCGACATGGCTGTCGGTCGTGGCATCACCGACCTCGGCGCGCTGAGCCGCTACTGCAAGGAGGCGGAAGGTCGCGCCGGCGTACGCCGCCTCAGCACCCTTGCAGTGCTGGCGGCGCCGGTGGAATCGCCGATGGAGACCCGGCTTCGGTGGCTCCTGATCCAGGCCGGCCTGCCGCGGCCGGAGGTCCAGAGGGATCTCCTTGACAGCGAGGAGCGATTCGTCGCTCGGGCCGACCTCTACTATCCCGCGGCGCGGCTCGTCCTCGAGTACGACGGGAGCAACCACCGAGACCGCCTGGTCGAGGACGATCGCCGCCAAAACCTGCTGATCAACGCCGGATATCGACTATTGCGCTTCACCGCAGCGGACGTCCACATTCGCCCAGACATCGTGGTGGCACAGGTGCGGGGCGCGCTGGGTACTCCACCGCAAATCGCACGTTTGGCGCCAAAAACGCGAAATGCGAGGTCTCGAAGCGCACGTTTGGCGCCAAAAGCGCGGAAACGATTTCTTCTGTTCGGCTAGACCCGCTCCAGGGCCAGGCGCGCTCCAAAGCCGAGCAGCACGACGCCCGTCACTCGCTGCATCCACTGGCGTACTCGCGGCGCGGTGATGAAATCGCGGATGCGCGCGATCAGCAGCCCGTACACGTTCATCCACGCCCAGCCGATGACCGCGAAGATGAGTCCCAGCTCCAGCAGCTGAGGCAGGGGCGGCTGGCCTGGGACGATGAACTGGGGCAGGAAGGTCACGAAGAACACGCCCAGCTTCGGGTTCGAGATCGCCGACAGGAATCCCTGCCTGAAGATCGCGTGCGCCGGCGCCGCAGGCGGCGTGCCCGCAGCGGGGTCAGCCTGGCGGTGCCGGGACTCAATCAAGGCCCGGACCCCCAGATAGGCGAGGTAGGCAGCGCCGACCAGCTTGAGCGCGAAAAGCAGCTCGCCTGAGGTCCGCAGCAACGCCGAGATGCCGACCGCCGTGGCCGTGACCCAGATCGCCAGGGCCAGGGCGATGCCGGTCGTGGTGAAGATCACCCCCCGCCGCCCGTGGGCAAGCGCGTTCTTCGCTACCACGGCCATGTCCGGGCCCGGCGTCACCGCCAGCAGAAGGGAGATCCCGCAGAAGGCCAGCAGGCCCGCATCCACGCTATGCCACCTCCGGGAGATCGAAGCTGATCTCGTACACGCCGCCGGTCAGCTTCGCGTGATGGATCCAGCCCATCTTGCGCAAGAGACCGAGCATCTGCTGGTTCTCCGGCAGCACGATGAGGGTGAAGGTCTTGATTCCATGGTCGCGCGCGACCTTGGCAAGGATCGTCAGCAAGGCGCTCCCCAGGCCGCGCCGCTGAAACTCGTCGATGACCGCCACAGCCGTCTCTGCAACGTCGGTGGTGGCGACGCGATCGTAACGGGCGACGCCGACGATCCGCTCCCGACCGGTGGGCTTGTGCGTGGTCGCGACGATGGCAAACCGATCTTGATAGTCGACGACCGCGAGCCGGTGGGCGAGGGCGTCGGGCAGCCGCTTGAGCGGCGAGAAGAACCTGAAGTACACCGTTCGCTCGGACATCGCCGCCACCGCCTCATGGAGCCGCGGCTCGTCATCTGGAACGATCGGACGCACGTGCACGACCGTGGAATCGCCCAGCTCCAGCGTGCGCGGCTCGAAGCCTGGTGAAGCCATTGCTGCAACAAGGTACGGGAACCGCCATCTACCATCGGAGCGGCATGGACCTGGCCCAGCGCTGGCGCAACCTCGGCGTGGCGTCAGCCGCGCTGGCGGCGGCGATGTTCGCGGCCTTCGACGTGTACCAGTGGTTGGTCGCCTTCGCGTCCGACCACTTCCACAACGACTTCACGTTCTATTACGCGGCCGCAAGGATCGGGGTGAGCCATGGCTGGCAGTCGATCTATGACCTCGTGGCTCAGCAGCAAGAGCTGAGCGCGCTCGGCGCGGGCATCCAGATCGCGGAGCTGGCACGCTTCATCAGCCCGCCACCGGTAGCGTGGCTCGCCCTCGCGCTGACGCTGCTCCCGTATGACCTCGCCTACTGGACCTGGAGCTTCCTGCTCCTGGGTGCGATTGCGTGGTCGTGGTACCTGGTTTCGCCGGGTCGCGGGCGCGCGCGACTGATCCACCTGGTCGCCGCGATCGCCTGGGTGCCGGTCATCTACGTCCTGCAGCTCGGCCAGCCCGGCCCATTCGTGGCCCTGGGAGTCGCCGGCTGCTTTGCCCTGCTCAGCGCCAACAGGCCACTCGCTGCGGGACTCGCCCTGGGCACGCTGGCGCTGAAGCCGCAGCTGGGTTTTCTCATCCCCGTCGCACTGCTGATCGCTGGGCGCTATCGCGCCTTCGCGGGCGCGGCCATGGCGCTCGGCCTTCTGGTCGCAGCGGCGGCCGTCAACATCGGACCGTCGGGTATCGCCGCCTATCAGGAGCGCCTCGCCTTCGCTGCCGGCGTGCCCGTCAATCGTGAGCTGACACTCGCCCCGCTCATCGGTGACCTGACCCTGACGCGAGTGGTCCAGGTCGGGATCGCCATCTGGGCGCTTGCGCTCGTGTACCGCTTCCGCAGAGGGCCGCTCGAGCTGACCTTCATCCTGGCCATCGTCGGGGGGCTCCTGGCGAGCCCTTATCTGCACCTCGACGACCTCGTGATGCTCGGCCTCGCGGCCTGGCTCTACCTCAGGCTCCCCAACCAGCCTCGGTGGGCCTGGATTTTCGTCCTTGCTCTCATCCTCGCCGCGGAGGGAGTGCCGGTGTGGGGCCCGGTGCCGATCGTGGGCGGCGAGATCGCCGCTCTGGTCTTGCTCTCAGTCGCGGCGCTGAAACATGAGGACGGCAATCCCGAGCATGACCGCTCCGAAGGCAAACATGATGCCGGCCTCGAGCGGGATCGCCAGCACGTGGCCGCCGATCGACAGGCCCAGACGGTCGATGACAGAGCTCGGCAAGCCTGAGTTGGACAGGACGACCCGACGCAGCGGGTCGATGCCGTAGGAGGCCGGGTCCAGGCGGGTGAGGACTGTCATCCAGCCCGGCAGGCCGGTGAGCGGAAAGAGCGCTCCGGAGAGAAAGAACATAGGCATCATCAGGAAGTTCATGACGACCTGAAAGCCCTGCAGCGACTTCATCATCGAGGCGAGCATCACGCCGAACGCCGACAGGCCGAAGGCGAGAATGGCGGCGAGCGGGATCATCTCGAGGATGGTCAGCAGGTTGAGCTTGACGCCGACAAAGGGCGCTAGCACGAGCAGGATCAGGCCCTGGATCATTGCTTGCGTGGTCCCGCCGAGCGCCTTGCCGATGGCGACCGACGATCGGTCGATGGGCGCCACCAGCACCTCTTTGAGAAAGCCGAACTCACGATCCCAGACGATCGACATGGCGCCGAAGATGGCCGTGAAGAGGATCGCCATCCCGATGATGCCTGGATACATGAACTGGATGTACGAAAGACCGCGGCCGAACGTGGCTCCGCCGCTCAGCGCCGAGCTCAGTCCAGAGCCGAACACGATCAGAAACAGAAGCGGCTGAGCCAGCGACGCCACGAGCCGCCAACGGTCGCGCCAGTACCGAAGGATGTCGCGGTACCAGATGATGTAGATCGCGCGCAGGCTCGCCATGCGCGTGTCGACCGGCGGCGGGGCCGATGCGACCACCTGCGGTTGAACCACGGTGCTAACGCTCATCGCCGCCTTCCCATCCAACGGCTCGCCATCGCCCGCATCTGGTCTTTGGTCCCAGCCTCTTCGTCTCGAATCGCATGACCGGTCAGCTTCAGGAAGACGTCGTCGAGGCTCGGCCGGCGAAGGGATACCGTGTCCACCGGGGCCATCAGCTCACGAACCAGGCGCGGCACGAAGACCTTGCCGTCCGGCACCTCCATGCGCAGGGCGCCGTTTTCGCGCATGGGCGCCACGCCCAGCAGCTCCTTGATCTCGGCGGCTGCCTCGTCAGGGCGGCTCGAGGTCATGGTCACCACGTCCCCACCGACCATCGCCTTGAGCTGGTCGGGCGTGCCCAGCGCGACGATCTTTCCGCGGTCGATGATCGCGATCCGATCGCAGTACTCGGCCTCGTCCATGTAATGAGTGGTCATGAAGATAGTGATGCCCTTGCTGCTCCGAAGCTCGTTCAGATGCACCCAGATCGACTGCCTTGTCTGCGGGTCGAGGCCCAGCGTCGGCTCGTCCAGGAACAGGATCTGCGGCTGGTGCAGCATGCCGCGCGCGATCTCGAGCCGCCGCTTCATTCCTCCTGAGTAAGTGCGCACCTGGGAGCCGGCGCGGTCGCTCAGCTGCAGGAGCGCAAGCATCTCGTCGATCCGCGCTCGGCGCACCGCGGCGGGGACGCTGTAGATGAACGCATGGAACTCGAGATTCTCGCGACCAGTGAGCTGGTCGTCGAGCGACGGGTCCTGGAATACGAGACCGATGCGTTGGCGCACGCCGGCGGGATCGTGCACGACGTCGATCCCGGCTACGCGAGCGGTGCCCGCGGTCGGGACCAGCAGAGTGCACAGGATGGAGATCGTCGTCGACTTGCCGGCGCCATTGGGCCCGAGGAAGCCGAAGATCTCGCCGGCCTTGACCTCAAGGTCGATGCCGCGCACCGCTTCGAGCTGCCCGTACTTCTTGACCAGGCCTTCGGCCTGGATCACAGGCTCCGCTTCCCTCATGCCCTCATCCGGATGTAACTGCCCGCTCATGCCTGCATCTTCCTTGCGTTTTCGCGAAGGCGCTTCAGCAGTGATGTCAGCTGCTCGACCTCCGTCTCAGTGAAGCCTGCGAGGAGCTGCCGGTTCAGCTGCTCCAGCTGCGGCGCAGCACGGCCGGCGATCGCCTTGCCGGTTTCGGTCAACTCGATGGTGATGAAGCGCCGGTCGCCTGCCATGGGGCGCCGAATCACGACTCCCTTGGCTTCGAGCCGGTCGATGAGCCGGGTCATGCCGGCGCCGTCGGTGCCTAGGCGCGCGGCGATCTCGAGCTGCCGCGCCGGACGCTCCGGCCTGGCGGGCCAGCCGGACTTCTTCTTGCGCTCCCATCCGCGCAGGAGCCGCGCCAGCGTGGCCTGCTGCGCAGTGATGCCATGAGATGCCATCCGGCGCTCGAGGGCATTGCGCATGTCGCGCGTCAGATGGAATACGAGCGCCGAAACGGAATCGTCATCGTCGCGCTCCCCCACGAATGCAAGGATAATTGTCTAGACAGTAATTGTCAAGACAATCGTTTTCGCCAAACCCGCGAGTGCATGCAAACCCGTGTCATTCCGGCTCGCGAAACCCGCCGGTGCATTCAAACGCGGGTTGTGCGCGGTCGGGCTATTCCGCGTCCATGTACGGATACCGGTGATCTGTCGGCGGCGCGTACGTCTCCTTGATCACCCTAGGACTCGTCCACCGGATGAGGTTGAGAATCGATCCCGCCTTGTCGTTTGTGCCCGATGCGCGCGCGCCGCCGAACGGCTGCAAGCCCACGACTGCGCCGGTCGGCTTGTCATTGATGTAGAAGTTGCCGGCTGCGTTCACAAGCGTCTCGGATGCGGTGCGAATCGCCTTGCGGTCCCGCGCGAAGATCGCGCCAGTGAGCCCGTACGGGCTCGTCCGGTCGCAAAGCTCGAGGGTCTCCTCGAACTTGCCATCGGCGTACGGATAGACGGTCAGGATCGGACCGAAGAGCTCTTCGCGCAGCAGCTTGAAATCGGGATCGGTGGTCTCGATGACGGTGGGCCGCACGAACCAGCCCACCTTGTCGTCTCCCCGTCCGCCTGCAACGACTTTGGCGCTCTCGGACTTGCGGGCGTACTCGATGGCTGTCATGTGCTTCGAGTAGGCGTTGCCGTCGATGACCGCGCCCATGAAGTTGCGGAAGTCTGCGACATCGCCCTGCGGGATAGCCTCCACCTGGTCGGCAAGCTCAGAGCGAAGGCGCTTCCACATCGTTTGCGGGATGTACGCGCGCGAGGCGGCCGAGCATTTCTGGCCCTGGTACTCGAAGGCACCCCGCACCAGCGCAGTGCGCAGCGCTTCGGCGTCGGCGGACTCGTGCGCGACCACGAAGTCCTTGCCCCCGGTCTCGCCCACCAGCCGCGGGTATGTGCGGTACTGGTCGATGCCCTGACCCACCGTCCGCCACATGCCCTGGAACACCTCGGTGGAACCGGTGAAGTGGATGCCCACCAGCTCGCGGTGCGACAGCAGCTTCTCCGAGATCTCACCAGCCTTGCCGCTCACCATGTTGATCACGCCGGGCGGCAGGCCCGCCTCGTTCAGGATCTCCATGAGGAAATGGCTCACGAGCAGCGTCTGCGTCGCGGGTTTGAAAACGACCGTGTTGCCCATGAGGGCCGCGGCGGTGGGCAGGTTGGCGGCGATCGATGTGAAGTTGAATGGGCTCACCGCGAAGACGAAGCCTTCGAGCGGCCGATACTCGAGCCGGTTCCAGGCGGTGCCGTCGTTGAAAGGCTGCTGGCTCAGCAGCTGGTCGCCGAAATGGGCGTTGAAGCGCCAGAAGTCGATCGACTCGCAGGCGGCGTCGATCTCGGCCTGGTGAACTGTTTTCGACTGGCCGAGCATGGTGGCGGCGTTGACCGTGTCGCGCCAGGGCCCAGCCAGCAGCGCGGCCGCGCGCAGCAGCACCGCAGCCCGCTCGTTGTATGAGGTCGCAGCCCACGATCGGCGCGCCTTGAGCGCCGCCTCAACGGCGTCGTCGAAGTCCCGGGCCGCGCCGACGGCGTACTCCGCGATGCTCAGCTCGTGGCGGTGCGGAGATCGAATCTCGCTTCTGGATGCCCCCCAGCGCTTGGCGCCCCCGATCTGCATCGGGACCTCCGTGCGAGCGTCTGTGAGCTCGGCCAGCCTCGCTTTGAGGCTCTTACGGTGGGGATCGCCAGGCGCGTAGGCGCGCACCGGTTCGTTGACGGGAGTGGGGACCCGAAAGTGTCCATCGGCGGTCATGGAGCTCTCCTGGGGTGAAAAGCCGGCCTGTGTACCTACCGATGATGCCGCAAACTGTCGGACGACGTAACCCGGGTCCGTATCCCCTTGATCGCGTCTGAAACTGCGGGAGGCGCTGCGGTGGTCGGCTTGATTGCCCCCCAATCCACGGCGACGTCGGATCGAGTCCACCAGACGGTCGCGCTGCTGCGCCGCCGCGGCTACGCGCTCGGCCCTGCCCGTCTGGGTGGGGTATGCGTCGGAGGCGCGCTCTCGGAGAGCGATGTGCGGTGGGCGGTCGCCGCCAATCCCGACCTCGCGCTGGTCGAGGGCCTGGTCGTAGAGCGTGACGCGGGCCGGCAGGCACGCTCCATCCAATCGCGCGCCCTGGGCCACGACGCCGATGCACCGCCTTACATCGAGATGACGCAACGGTTCGTGCGCGCTCTGGTCTCGGTGGCGCCATTCGTGCGCAGCGTCTCGATCGCCGGCTCGCTGGCGACCGGCGGATTTCGCGCCTCGGATGACGTCGACCTCAACCTCATCGTCGACGACGGCCACCGCCACCTCGCGTACGTGGCGGTCAACCTGCTCGGCCTCGCGCATGCCGTCGCACATCGCTCGAAACCGGTCGACGACCTCACGCGCCGCCCGGTCGCGCCCCGGCTCATGACCGCCAACCTGATCCTCGAGCGTTCGCAGTGCAGGCCGCTCCTGCGACAGGACGAGGACATGGCCTTCGAGCTGCTGGTATCGCAGCCGGTGTTCGGCCTCGACGCGTTCAACGAGGTCATCGACGCCAACCCGATGCTCATCGACCACTTTCCGCAGCTGGCCCGCAAGTGTTCGGCGTTGTTGATCGAGCGGGGCCCGACGTGGGGCCTTCCAGCCTGGCTCTTCCCGGCGCGACTCGACGGCGCCGCGCGCCTTTTGGGAGCGGCGGGCTGGCGATACATGCAGTGGACGCGTCGCCACAAGCCGGCCGCGCTCGCGCGCGTCGCCTTCGTCCGCGAAACGATGCGCCCATACACGCTGTTCGATACCTGGTCTCAGTCGTGAGGAACGTGATCGGGGCGATCCCCGTCGTCCTCCTTGTGCTTTCGAGCACCGCCCTGTTCGTCTTCGGGCTCAATCTCCTCTACCTCACGTGGCGCTCGACGCGAATCGGCCCGCGCCCGAAGCTGGAGCTGAGCCCAGGGCGGGAGCCGACCGTTTGCGTTCAGATCCCGATCTACAACGAACGCTACGTCGCCGAGCGTGTCATCGACGCCGTCTGCCAGCTGGATTGGCCTCGGGCGCTGCTGGAGGTTCAGATCCTTGACGACTCAGACGATGAGACGGTGTCCATCGCCAGCCGCCGGGCGGCCCACTGGGGCAGGCGGGGCGTCAACGCCGTCCACGTGCGGCGCGGCACACGCGATGGCTTCAAAGCCGGCGCGCTCGCTCACGGATTGAAGCTCACCGAGGCACCGTTAATCGCCATCTTCGACGCCGACTTCGTGCCTCCCCGTGACTTCCTGCGCCGCTCGGTCCCAGCCTTCGACGACCCCGCCGTCGGTTTCGCGCAGGCGCGCTGGGGACACCTTGACGAGACGTACTCGTGGTTCACCCGCCTGCAGGCGCTGGCGATCGACTTCCACTTCCTGGTCGAGCAGGCGGTGCGGTCGTCCGCCGGCTACTTCACCAACTTCACGGGCACGGCCGGCGTGTGGCGGCGGACGGCCATCGAAGATTCGGGAGGGTGGAGCGCGGCCACGCTCACCGAAGACCTCGACCTGAGCTACCGCGCCCAGCTGCGCGGATGGCGCGCAGCGTATCTCGAGGACCTCGTGGTCCCAGAGGAGCTGCCCGTGTCCATCGATGCCTATCGTCGCCAGCAGTCACGCTGGGCGACGGGCAGCTTTCAGTCGGCGTTCAACCTACTGCTCCCCGTCCTGCGCAGCAGGAACCGGGCGGCGGTCAAGTTCCAGGCGGCCATTCATCTACTTGCGTATGGGGTCGGGCCCGTGATGCTCGTGCAGCTCTCGTGCTACCCGCTGCTGCTGTTCTGGTTCGGGCCGCACGGCCTCGGCTTGCCGTGGCACCTGGGCGATACTGCCGCCATCGCGGTCCTGGTCGGCATCTCCCCCTGGATCGGCTTCATGGTCGCCCAGACAAGATGTGGCAGGCCGTGGTGGTCTGGCGCGCCGGCCGTCATGTGCCAGCTCGTCGGCGCGGGCATGTCGATGAACGCGTTGATCGCGCTGTTCCGCGCGACAAGGCGCGGCGGCGAGTTCGTGCGCACGCCGAAGCACCGGATCGTGGAACGCGGCCAGGAATGGCGCGACCAGGCCTACGTGCGCGTAGGCGACCCTCGCGCGGCGGCGGAGGCAGTCCTCGGCATCGCCGCTTTGGCACTTGTCGCTGCTGCGGTCAGCGCCGGCCAGCCTCTTCTCACCGCGTACTCCTCCATGTTCGCGATCGGCTTTCTGACCGTTTCCAGCCTCAGCGCGGCGGATCTCCTCGAGGTGATTGCGCTTCGCAGCGCCGGCCGGCGGGTCCTCGCGCGCCTGCATTCAACGGCGCCCGCAGCGGCGCTGCTCGCCATGTGCGGTCTTCTGCTTCTGGCAGCGGCGCAGATGCCCGAGCCGTTCGAGGACGGTTACGGCCACTGGCTGATCGCGGCCAACCTCGCATCAACAGGACAGCTTCACGACCCGCTGTTCGGAATGGAGGACACCTGGCTTCCCGGCTACCACGTGCTGGCCGCGGCCGTCCTGCACGTCTTCGGCATCGGGCAGATCGGCGCGCTCAAGGCGCTGGGAGCTCTTCTCGGTCTTGCGACCGCGGTGTGTGTCTACCTGGTCTCACCCAACGCGCGGCAGGGGCGGCTGGCGGTGATCCTGCTCGTGCTCAACCCGGTCTTCCTGTTCACGTCGGGCTCGGCGGTGGTGGAACCGTTGATGACGGCGCTCCTCACGGGAGGCGCGCTGGCGGCGGCGCGGGGCCGCATGAAGCTCGCCGCGCTGCTGGCTTCGCTGGCGGCGATCACCGCCACCAAGGCGTGGATCTGGATCGCCGCGGTCGGGGCGGTGATGGTCCTCGAACAGGTGCGGGCGTGGACCACGGGGCGAACCACGCGTGCCATCCCGGCCGGCGCCATAGCGCTGCCTGTTGTCGCCCTGCTCGTTTTCATGCAGTTCGGGTTCGCTCCGGTCAGCCACTCCTTCGCTCGTGGGTCTACCGAGGTGCTGTCGGCCACCGCCCGAGGGAGCATCCCCTCCGATTCGCTGGCTCGACTGCTCGAGCTGACCACCACCTACGGGCTGGCGGCGCTCCCGCTGCTCGCCTTCGGGCTGCTGGGTCTGGTGGTGGCGATCCGCCGGTCGTCGGCAACCGGTCCTGCGCTTCGGTTCCTCTACCTGCCGTCGATCGCTTACCTGGGTGTCGTGTTCGCCCTGGTGGCGACCGGCCTGTACACCGGGAGCCATCGCTACCTCTACCCGGCGCTGCCCGCGCTTGCTGTAGCCGCCGCGGGTCTGCTCGACCGCCACCCCTCACCGGTTCGGCTCGCGGCGGCCGCCGCAGGCGCCCTGCTGGCCGTGGGCTGGCTGCCCGTGTTCTGGAACTTCGCCTCCGGCAACGCCGGACTGATCGCCGCCGGCCGGGCAGCGGCCGGAAGCCCGTCCATCCTGATCACCGATTCGCCCGTGGTCGCCTATTACAGCGGCCTGCCTCCGGACCGGATCCTCGGCTCGCAGGTCCTGCCCGCGCGGCGCGAGCAGGCGATCGAGTGGATGCGCACGCATGGCGTGACCGACCTTGTCCTGGAGGACATCAGCTACTACCGCGCCACGATCCTCTTCCCTGATCTGGCGGGCGGTCGGGCAAGCCCTCCATTCGAGCTGCTGGGAGACCAGGCGCGGTACCAGGCGCCGGGCGGCAAGCCGGTTCACGCCTACAGGTTCGGCGCCGGCCTGCTGACGCAGTCGATCCAGCCGGGAATCGACGCCTCGGTCGGATCAGCTCCGGGCCATGGCAAGACGTCGCCCCTTGCCAAGGGCGTGACCCTGGCGGTCGCCGGCGCTGGGGCCGCGGGCGAGGGCATGGGCTTCGGCGTCCCCATCGTCCACTACCCGGACGGCTGGGTGTACTCGCGCACCGCGACCACCTTCGACGCGTCGACAGCCACTGGCACGATCTGGAAACGGACCTATCAGCTCGACGAGATCGGGGGTGACGCAGCTCATGAGTACACGTTCGTGCCCATCGAGTCACGCGGGGCGATCGAGGTCACCTACACGGTCACATCTGAGGGCATTGGGATCTCGGTCCATGTGATCCAGCTGATGGCGGGATACAGCGAGGTAGGCATCCTCAACGAGCAGTCGTCAGCTTTCAACGACTTCGCGGCAGCCAGCAGCGCGACCGCGCTCGATGGCCGTTTCGGAAGGTGGATGCCGGCCGCCGGTGACTGGGCACGCCTGCAGTCAAAGGCGCTGGGTGTGCAGTGGTCGGTGCCGTCCATAGCCGGTGCGCAGCTCTACGGCGGGCGCGAGTCGATCCCACCCGACTTCGATTGGGCCGGCCTCGACTACATCTTCAGACCGGCGTTCGTTGACGTCAGCTACTTCATCACGGTCAAAGAAGCGAGGTGAGCGACTTGGATAAGGCCGATGTCGTCCTGGTTTATCCGCAGCGGGCGCCCGCGCAGGGCAGGCACTGGATCATGCCCTCACTCGGCCTCATGTACCTCAGCGCCTCGCTTCGCCGCGCCGGCTACTCGGTCCGCCACATCGATCACACGTTCCTCGAGCGGCACGAGGTGCTCGCCGAGATCGATCGCCTGCGGCCGTCGGTGATCGGCATCTACTGCATGATCACGATGCAGGACGAAGCCCTGTCGCTGGCCGATCAGGTCCGAGGGAAGGCGTTGACCATGGTCGGCGGTCCTTATCCGTCAGGTGAGCCGGACACATTCGTCGACGAGTTCGACCTCGTCGCCGTCGGCGAGGGCGAAGAGACGATCGTCGAGGTCATGCAGCACCTGGACGAGAGAGACTTCGATGGCATCCCTGGACTTGTCTTCAAGCGCGACGGAGAGGTGGTGCGCACGCCGCCGCGCACCAGAAGCCGCGACATGTCGCAACTTCCGCTTCCCTATCGCGACGACATTCCCAACGCCGAGTACATTCGCTACTGGCGCCACCACTGGAAGGATGCGACCACGCCGCTGATGTCGACGCGAGGCTGTCCCTATCGCTGCGACTTCTGCCACAAGTCGGTTTTCGGAGATCTCTTCAGCTCGCGGCCGGCTGAGTCCGTCGTCGCGGAGATGACTCAGATCGCCGAGCTCGGATACGACCACGTGTGGATGTCAGACGACCTCTTCACGCTCAACTACAAGCGAACGTTCGAGCTAGCTCGGGCGATAGAGGACGCTCATCTGCCGCTCACGTGGGAATGCCTCAGCCGAGTCACGCACGTGGACCAGGCTCTGTTCGAGCAGATGCACCGGGCCGGCTGCAAGCGCATCTTCTTCGGCATCGAGTCCGGAGACGAGCGAGTCTTAAAGGAGATGAAGAAGGGCATCACACCGGACCAGGCCCGCGCGGCCGTGACAGCATGCGTCGCGGCCGGGATCAAGGCGGCGGGCTTCTTCATGGTCGGCTACCTGGGGGAGACCACCGACTCGCTGATCCGCAGCATCAACTTCTCGAGCAGCCTGCCCCTCGACTACGTCAGCTACACGATCGCGTACCCCCTGCCGGGAACTGGATTCTACGAACGGGTGCGCGAGCGCCGGCAGCGCGGCGAGTGGCACAAGGTTCGCCACAACCGCCTCCTCTTCAACACCGACTTCTCCGAGCACAAGCTGCGCGCGGCGATCCTGAAGGGGGCGATCCAGCACCGCCTCAACAAGATGAACCTGCGGCCGGCGGCAAAGGCTTTCGAGCTCGCCACCAACCCCCTGCTCCGAGCCCTCAGATAGCGTGCTTGCAAAGATCAGCGCCGCCTGGCCGAGCGTCTTCCGGATCACGGTGGGCATTTTCTGGCTGTACTTCGCGAGCACCAAATGGAGGAGCGTCGACTGGCTGCAGGGACTCATTCAGTCCGCTGGACCCGCAAACCCAATTCCGGGCCTACACGAATTCCTTATCCATGTCGTGGCCCCGAACTGGCGCCTGTTCGCGGTAGGCCAGACAGTGGGAGAGACCCTGGTCGCGGTGCTGCTCATCCTCGGATTGGCGACTCGCTGGGCTGGAATCCTCGGCCTGCTGCTCGCACTCAATCTGGCTCTAGTCGTGGCGTTTGAGGTGGGTGATCCCGGATTCCGATGGCTGTACTACCTGAGCGTTCTGGTCAACGCTCAGGTCATCGTATCGGGCCCCGGCCCGCTTGCCCTGGCCCGATTCAGCTGGGCGCCGACCTACCTTCGCTGATCAAGACGCCGCTCGCCTCTATGGCCTGCTGGCGTGTCCTCGCTGCGGTGCATCCCCAGAACCAGATGTCGCGCGGTGCCCGGGGTGCGGCCGGTCCGTTGTCGCCGCTGGTGGCGGCCTGGACCTGCTGGACGACTCGCTTAGAGCCGACGCCGACCGCTTCGCTTCGCAGTACAAGGCACTGCGTCTGCAGGAGGGTTGGATCGGAGCGGGAAGCCGCGAGGATCCGGGCAGCGGCCCGCCACGGCTGTGGCGCGCGCGATTGAAGGCTATTTCGGCGGCTGCAGCGCTCCTGGCGCCAGTTGCGTCGGGGACCCCGCCTGTTCTCCTCGACATCGGATCCGGGGGTGGCTGGGCGGCGCGCTACTTTCAGCAGGCGGATGTCATCGCTATCGATGTGCTAGACGTCGAGGCTGGACCGAACGCCCTCCACGTGCGAGCCGACATGCGCAGGCTGCCGCTGCGCGATCGTTCTGCCGACTCCGCGCTGTTCGCGGCTTCGCTTCACTACGCACCAATCGAAGACGTGATTCGTGAGGCAGCACGAGTACTCCGACTCGGCGGCCTGATGGTTGCTGTGGACAGCCCGATGTACGCAGACCAGCACCGGCAAGCGCAGGCCCAACAGCGGTCGGCGGACTATTACACGCGGGCGGGCTTTCCTGAGCTCGCGGCCAGCTACCACCCCATTGAGGTCGAGGCCCTGCGTTCCGCTCTCCAGGGAGCTGGATTTGATGTCCTTCGCCTCGAAACAGGCCGCTTCGGCCTGCCCCGGTGGCTTCGCGTCGCAGCTCCAAAGCAACCGTCATTTCTCGTCGCGAGGCTGATGCCTACTCGCTGAATCGGGGTTACCCTAGGGTGGGCATGGGACTTGACATCGAGGGCTATGGGTTCCCCGAGCACAAGCGGACGCTGGCGCGGTTGATGGAGGACGTCCGGATCCTGTCGCCTTCAGGAGTCGAGCGCGTCGCGCAGGGTTGGGACCGGCACGTGGGCGACGACGGCCTACCTGCTTTCCGCGAGGCGGAGAAGGCCGCCCTCCACGCGATCGAGAGGGCCGACCGAGGAGCGGCGTGGGACGAGGTGCGCCGCACGCTGTTCGGCATGACGGAGTCGGGCGCCGCGCTTGTGTCGTGGCGCGCGGAGCACGGCGAGATGGGCCACAAAGCCGAGAACGCCGCCTTCGCCGCCGCGCTCGGTCTCCTTGCGGACGGCCTGATAAGCCCTGAGCAGCAGGCGACGCTTGTGCAGCCGATGGCGGAAGCGCTGCCGTGGCTTCTGCCCGGCTAGTGGCTCAGGAGGGCGCCGCCACCAGGTCTGCGAGGTCCACCGACTCGTTGGCAAGAGCGCTGGGATCGACCACCAGGCGGGCCTCGATGAGCTTGCCTCCGACCTCATTGGTCTTTTTGTCGTTCATGGAGAGCACGGCGTTGACGCGACCCTCGCGCAGGTAAAAGACCGAGAATCGAAGCCCAGCGCGGTCTCCGCGCCACACGGCGTGGTCGTCGCCAGCCGCGTGACCGCGATACTCCAGACTCACGTCGTACTGATCCGACCAGAAGTAGGGCAGCCGGGTGTACGGCACGTGACCGCCGGTGATCGATGCCGCCACGCCGCGCCCCTGGTTCTTCGCCACCTCCCAGTGCTCCACGCGAATCGACCTGCCGAGCACCGGGTGGGCATGCAGCGCGATGTCCCCTGCGCAGTAGACGCCGTCCGCCGCCTTCAGCCCTTCGTCGATCCGAACCCCGGAGCCCTCGACGGGCAGGCCGAGCGACCTCGGCAGCTGGACGTTGGGATCGATCCCGATTGCGACCAGGGCCAGGTCGACATCCTCTTTCGTCCCGTCGGCCAGCGTCACCCCGACCACCCGGCCGCCGTAGGTATGCCATTCCTTGAGCGTCGTGCCTGTGCGCAGATCGACGCCCCTGGAGCGGTGGATGCCGGCGTAGACCTCTCCTACCTCGGCGCCCAGAGCGCGAGCAAGCGGCACCGCCGCCGACTCGACCATGAGGACGTCCTTTCGGAGCGTGCGCGCGGAGGCCGCGACCTCCGCCCCGATGAAACCGGCGCCCACCAGGAGCAAGCGCGAGCTGCGCTGCAGCGCGTCGCGAACGGCCTGGCTGTCGCGCAGCGAGCGGAGGGTGACGACGTTGTAGGCGCTGGGGGCATCCGGCAGCCGGCGGGGAGTGCCCCCGGTGGCGATGACGAGGACGTCGAATTCGATCTCGCCGCCGTCCTCGAGCTGGAGCTTGCGGTCTCCCAGAGACCCACCGACCACCCTCTGCTCCAGGCGCAGGTCGACCTTCTCCCTGGCGTAGTCGGCTTCCTCGTGCAGAAAGACCTTGGGCAGCTCGATCTCGCCGCGCAGGAACTCCTTGGACAGGTAGGGGCGGTCATAGGGCCGGTCGCGATCCGCGCTGAGGATGACCACGTCGCCGTCGAAGCCTCGTTTGCGGAGGGCAAAAGCCGCAGCGTCACCTCCCCCTCCGCCGCCCACGATGACGGCTCGTTTGACGGTCATCGCTCACCCTCCCAACGCCCTTGTCCGGGCCCGAATTCTTGACGCGGCGCGCAACTCCAGGCCCGTCTTGAGAAATCATCCGCTAATCTGCTGCGCCGGCGGGAATTGGGCCTAGAATTTCCGACCAATCAGCCCACCGTTTTGGGGCTGTTCGGAGAGGGAGGAAGGGGCGTTGCGTTCGTATGGCGCGTCTTTGCGCACCCTGTGGGCAAGGGCTGGCGTGATCTCACTGGCTGCCCCGATGCTTCTCGGAGCGTCTGCTCCGACCACGATCGTCAGCCACCCCATGGTGCCGGCGGTCGGCAGCCATGTCCACTACGAGTACATCAATGACGTCGTAGAGCTGGGGATCGTGAGGTTCTCCTGCCAGCTCGCGGTTCCCCCGACCTGCTACGGGCCGGACCAGATCCGGGCCGCGTACGGCATCCAGCCCATCCTTGACGCCCATATCACGGGCGCCGGCCGCACGATCGTGATCATCGACGCGTATCAGAGCCCGACGATCGCATCGGACCTCGCCCATTTCGATGCCCTCTGGGGCCTCCCCGCTCCACCTAGATTCGAGATCGTCACCCCGGACTGCCATCCCAACTTCTGCCCGACCTCTTTCAACGTGAACGATGCCAACCAGGTCGGCTGGTCGTCTGAGATCTCCCTCGACGTCGAGTGGGCGCACGCCATCGCCCCGGGGGCTGCGATCGTGCTTGTCCTGGCGCCGAGTCACCACGACGATGACATCCTCCGCGTCACAAAATGGGCCGTCGACAACAACATTGGCGACGTCATCTCGCAGAGCTTCGGCGAGGCCGAGATGTGCGCCGACCCGGAACTTATCCGTCAGGAGCACGCGCTCTTCGACCTGGCGAACGACAAGGGGATAACCCTCGTCGCTGCATCGGGCGACCAGGGGGCAGCGCAGCCGACCTGCGACGAGAGCTCTTTCATTCGCAGCGCTTCGACGCCTGCATCCGACCCTCAGGTGACCGCGGTTGGCGGGACGCTTTTGGTTGCGGAACCTCGGACGGGCGCATATCAATCCGAGTCGGCATGGCACGACAGCACCGGAGGCACGGGCGGCGGCTTCAGCACCATCTACCGGAGGCCCGGCTACCAGGCACCTCTGCAGGACAACAACAAGCAGCGTGGGGTGCCTGATGTCGCATTCGACGGAGCCATGGGCAGTGGAGTCATCGGAGCCTGGAGCGTGCTGTGCGGGATTCGGGTGAACTGCGCCCCCACCGGTGGCGTCGGATACGTCAGGTTCTGGGGCACCAGCGCCGGCACACCCCAGTGGGCTGGGATCGTCGCCCTGGCCGACCAGATGGGCGGCCACCGACTGGGATCGATCAACAAGACGCTCTACCACATCGGCAAGAGCGACGCTTACGGCAGCGCTTTCCACGACGTGAACGTCGGCCACAACGGTTTCATGGGCATCACGGGATTCAACGCCGCAGACGGCTGGGACGCAGCTACCGGCCTCGGCACGCCTCGCGTCGCAGCGCTGATTCCCTTGCTCATCTAGCGGACGCAGGCGCCCTAAAGCAGAAAGCTACTCACGCGCCGGCAATGCGCGCATCCACTCGTGGGGGTCCGGCGCCGCGCCGCGCTGAATGTCGACCAACGACTGGCGCAGCTTCATGGTGATGTTGCCCGGCTGACCATCGCCGACGACCCATGATCCGTGCCCCGATTTCACTGCGCCCACCGGCGTGATCACAGCTGCCGTGCCGCAGGCAAAGGCCTCTGTCAGCGATCCGTCGGCGCAGCCGGCGCGCCACTGCTCGACGCTGATGCGTCCCTCTTCGACCTCGTAGCCGAGGTCCCGGCCCAGCGTCAGCAGGGTGTCTCGGGTTATCCCCGGCAGGAGCGTGCCGGTCAGCTCGGGGGTCAAGAGTCGCGCCTTGGTGCCAGTCCCGAGCACGAAGAACAGGTTCATGCCCCCCATCTCTTCGACCCATCGGCGCTCAGCGGCATCGAGCCACACCACCTGGTCGCAGCCCTGCTCGGCGGCTCGCGCCTGGGCCAGCAGGCTGCCGGCGTAGTTGCCGCCGGTCTTCGCCTCTCCGGTGCCGCCGGGCGCCGCCCGGCTGAACTCCTCGGACAGCCAGACGGTCACAGGCCTGACTCCACTCGGGAAATAGGATCCCGAGGGCGACGCGATGAGCATGAACTCGACCCGGTCAGAAGGGTGGACCGAAAGGGTGACCTCGCTGGCGAACATGAACGGCCGGAGATACATGCTGTGCTCGGGAGCGGAAGGAACCCAGTCTTGGTCGAGACCGAGCACAAGCTCGATCGCCTCGATGAAGGCGCTCTCCGGCAGCTCTGGCAGGGCCAGGCGGCGCGCCGACCGCCTGAACCGAGCGGCGTGCGCGTCTGGCCGGAACACGGCGATCCCGCCGTCCTGCTGCCGAAAGGCCTTGAGTCCTTCGAAGACCGCCTGCGCGTAATGAAGGACGACGGTTCCAGGGTCGAGCTGGATCGGCCCATACGGCCGAATTGCCCCGTCGTGCCAGCCCCGCTCATGGTTCCACGAGGCGCTCGCGATGTGCTCGCTGAACACTTTGCCAAAACCGGGACTGGCGAGAATGCGCTCGCGCTCGGCTTCGGACGTTCGCTTTCGCGCCGGCGTGACCGTGAACGTGACCTGCGCGGAATCGCCCGGCGCCGAGTGGTGGGTGGCTTTCATCTGGTCTGTCGGGATCCCTCTTTGCGCGGAAATGGTCGCACGGCCGGCGCGACCTCGTCCTGCTCCGTGGGCCTAAAGACAATGAGGCCGAGCCTTGCGGCCCGGCCTCGCGAGAGGAAGGAAGGGGCTTCTAACCGAAAGCCGCGGTGCCCGACGCCGCGGGCACGACCGGCTCAACCACCACAGGGATCGCTTCCATCTTCAGGTTGCCCGAACCAGTCAGGCTCGCGGCCTCCTGGTCGGCTTTGATCCAGATCTTCAGCCGCGCTCGCGAGCGGGGCCGCCTACGACGGGGTGGGGGGGCGGCCACGATCGGGTCCAGCATCCGGGCCAGCTCGAGCTTGAGCAACCGGTCGAAGTAGTCCATCTGTAGCAGAAACGCATCCCTCAACAGGAGTACTCAAGTCAGGCCTGAGCTCGTCTGAGCGGGTAGAAAACCGGCTGCAGTTGGGCGTTGGAGGGCTAGGCGGCGCGACGGCTCGTGGCCAGGTCACCCCGCTCGCTGTCGAGCTCGTGTGCGAGCCTGACCAGCTTCAGACGGAGGGGGCCCGGCCCCATGACCCTGGCGGCCAGCACGACGAACGGCCTTACGTTGACCCGATCGTTTGTCCATCGGAGAGCTCTTCGCGCGCCCATTCGACTAGAAAACGCGGAGCCGATTCCGAGTATTGGTGTCATGGCGCCGCCTGGCCGGCTGGGACCGGCGCGGCGTCGACCTCGGCGGTGCAGAACGCGCATCTCGACGCACCTACCGGGATGCTGCTCAGGCAGTGCGGGCATTCCCTGGCCGGCCGTTCCGGCTCGGGCGCCTTCTCGAACCGTGCCCTGAACCGCGCGTAGGGCGCGACGACGAGAAAGAACAGCACGCCCGCGATGATCAGGAAGGCGATCAGGACATTGATGAAGTCGCCGTAGAGGAACTTGCTCTGGTTCCAGGTGAAGAAGAGGCCCGAGAAGTCGGGCTTTCCAAAAAGCGCCGCGATGATCGGGGTGATCAGGTCTTTGACGAAGGCGGTGACGACGGCCCCGAAGGCGACGCCGATGACGATGCCAACCGCCATGTCGACGAGGTTGCCGCGGAGCAGGAAGGTCTTGAATCCGTTCACGTCTTAGCTCGCGAAAAAGACCTCACGCAACTGGTGACCCTGGCTCCTCGTCATCGAACAATCCAAGCTGGTGCAGGAGCAGGCGCTTGCGGCTCCACAGGCGCTCGATCAGGGCCTCGCGACCGAGCGGGAGAGGCTCGTAAATTCCAAGGTCAACCAGCTGCGTCTGGGTGAAGGGTGCGAGCCAGTCCTCGGTGATGGCAGGCCGGGCAACCTGGGCCAGGGCCCGGTCGACGCGAATCAGCTCGAGGCTGTAGGCACCAGGCAGTTGGATCGAATCCTGACTCAAAACCGGCTCCCTCTTCTGATTTGCGTCCCTGAAAGGCTCCCCCAGTGGGAACCCCTTGCTTCACCAACGCTTGGAACCCCGTGAGTAACCACCTCGTTCATGGGCGAAATGTGGCCCGATGTTCACTTTTGTTTACGACTTGGGGGTAGCCGAGTAGAATCGCCTGGAGGAATGTGAAAGCGTTGTCCTTGGACACGACCGGACGGCTCGAAACGTCCCTTTGGGATCGGATCGAAACGTTCCACTCGGCCTCGGGAGAAGCGGCCGGGGCTGGGGATGTCGCCATGGTCGCCGACAGGGCCCTCGAGATCGCCCTGGAGCTGACCCACGCCACGGTTGCGTTCGTCGGCCTGGTGGACGAGGCGGGCGTCAGCCGCCAGATCTACTCGCGCTCCGCTGATGCGGCCCAGCCAGTCCCGAAAGACGAGATCGACAGGATCTTCGCCGGCGCCACCAACGGTGAGCATCCGGTGACGGCGGTTGACTCGGATCGGTCGGTGACGTCATTTCGGGGCCAGCCGCTGCACGCGGGCGGCCGCACCATCGGCATGATCGGAGTCGCGGGTGCTGCGGGTTTCACAGACACGCAACGGCGCGCTTTCGCGCTCTTCGCCAACCAGGTCGCCTCAGCATTGGAGATCGCGACTCTTCAGCAGCGGCGGCAGGAGATGGTCGACTCGCTCGTCAACCTGCGCCAGAACCTCGACCGCAGCGAGAAGCAGCGGCTCATCAGCGAGGAACGCGTCCAGAGCGCCATCCGCCTGGAGCGGGCGCACGAGCTGGCCGTCGATGCGCTCCTCGCGGTCTCGGTCCACGCCGGCTCGGGCACCGACTTCCACGAGTTCTACCGCGGCCTGACGGCCGCCATCGCGAAGCTTGTTGGGGCGGACAAGGTCCTGTTCTGGCAGCTGAACGAGAACCGCACCCTGACGCCGATCGCCGGCTCGCACGGCGTCGACGACGGGTTCCTGGATCGCCTCTACCCCGCTCCCGCAGAGCCGTACGGTACCGACCTGACCAGCCAGGTCGTCTACAACGACCTCATCTTCCGCGCCGCCCGTTCGAGCGATGACGCCTCGCAATTCGACTACGTTCTCGACGTGTTGGGCGTCTCGAGCGCGATCAGCGTGCCCTGGCGCGCCGGCCAGCATCGGCTGGGAGTGGTCGCCGCCTACGACTCGCAGCGACCCGACGGTTTCTCAATGGAAGATGCGTGGGTGCTGCGGATGGCAAGCCTGGCGGCCGGGCTGGTGTGGCAGCTGAAGCTTGCGGAGTCGGACCTGACCCGCACGATCTACCGCCTGCAAAAGGTTGACGAGGCGCGACAGATTCTCTTGAAGAGCATGTCGACCGCGGTCGACAAGGCGCGAAAGCGCTTCGCGAGCGATCTTCACGACGATGCCCTCCAGAAGCTCACCGCGGCCGAGCTGCAGCTGGAGCGGGTGCGCGATCGTGCGGGCAGCGCGCGAAGTGGCGGGCCCATCAGCCAAGCCCGCGAGCTCCTTGCCCAGGCGGAGGAAGGGCTTCGCAAGCTCCTGTTCGAGGTCCAACCGCCGGCGCTGGAGGTGCCGGGGGGCTTCGAAGAGAACATCCGCGATCGGGCGGACAGCCTGCGGTCGTTGACGGGCATCGAGCCAGAGCTCGACCTCGACGTGCCCGACGACGAGCCATACGAGATCAAGTCTGTGGTCTTCAGGCAGGTGGCCGAGGCTTTGACCAACATCGAGAAACACGCGGCTGCTTCGAAGGTCAGTGTCACCGTCAAGAGGCGCGACGGAGGGATCCACGGCCAGGTCACCGACGATGGGGCCGGATTTGTGGTCGCCGACCGCGACCACGTGCCCGGTCACCTGGGCCTGCTCGCGCTCAAGGAGCGAGCCCTGCTGGCGGGTGGTTGGTGCGAGGTCAGAAGCACTCCTGGGTCCGGCACCGAAGTCGAGTTCTGGATCCCGACAGCGCAGTGACCGATCCGGCGATCCGGGTCTTGATCATCGAGGACCACCAGGTGGTGGCCGAAGGACTGTCGGCGCTTCTAAACGACCAGCCGGACATCACGGTGGTTGGGAGCGCCGCATCGGTGGCGGACTCGGTGTCAAGTGTCGTCGAGCTCAACCCGGACGTCGTCGTGCTTGACTTCCGCCTCACCGACGGCACCGGCGCAGACGCCGCCATGGACATACGCCAGGTCCGTCCCGACATCAAGCTCATCTTTCTGACGCGTGAGGACAGCGACGCGGCTCGGTTTGCAGCGCTGGAAGCTGGTGCGAGCGCCTTCATACACAAATCGAAAGCGGCATCGGAGGTGGTCGAGGCAGTGCGGATCGTGGGCAGGGGAGGCACTCTCATCACGCCGCGCACCATCGCCAGCCTCCTGAACAAGCGCCGTGCGATGGACTCGCAGCTCGAGAGTCTCACGCCACGTGAGAAGGAGGTGCTCCGCCTCATGGCGGAAGGCCTCCCCAGCCGTGAGATAGCAAAGCGGCTCGGGATCAGCTACACGACCGTGCGCACCCATATCCGCAGCCTGGGCAGCAAGCTCAGCGTCCACTCCAAGCTGGAGGCAATCGTCAAGGCGCGGGAGCTCGCCCTGATCGAGTAGCGGGATTCCGCGCTTTTGGCGCCAAACATGCGGAATCGCTCAACGCGGCTGTGGCTGGTTTTCTAGGTTCCCGCGATGCGCGGTTTGCCCGACTTCCGCCCCAGCAGCCGGATCGCCGGCGGCGGCTGCTCAGCCGCCCAGCGCCTCGCCTCTTTCTGCCTGCGCTTGTCCTCGTAGAGGTCGAGATCGGCCACCTGGTAGGTGGCCTGCCAGTCCTGGCCCAGCCGCCAGGCGGCGAGCCCGAGGCTGACGCGGACGGGCTGTGGCGACTTCGCGCTCAGGCTGGCCTCGGTCACCGCCAACCTCAAGCGCGCGGCCACCTCGCGTGCCCGTTCGAGGTCGGTCTCCGGCATGGCGACCCCGAACTCATCCCCGCCCAGGCGCGCGCAGACGTCAGATGCACGCACTATGCGCTGAAGCTGCTGACCGACGAGCCTCAGGGCTGCATCGCCCGCGCGATGGCCCTGGCGGTCGTTGATCCGCTTCAGGTCGTCAAGGTCGATCATCATCAATGAGAGCTTCCGGTCGTGGCGCTCTGCAAGCGCCACCTCGCGCTCGATGATCCGCTCGAACTCTCGGCGGTTCGCCAGCCCTGTCAGATGGTCGGTGCGAGCCTCGCTTGAAAACTGGCGGGCGCGGTCGAGCGCGATCGCGATCTGGTCGGCCACTGCAGCCATGAAGAGCAGGTCGGACGCTCCGAACACTCGTGGCCTCCGCGTGGCCACGGTGATGACTCCGACCGTCCGGCCCCTGACGCGAAGCTGTGCTCGCAGCGCGTTCCAATCGCCGGCCAGGCCACGATCGACCCGAGACTCGGACCGGCCCACCGCCGTGATCGCGGCCCTGACCTGGGGTCCTGTCTGTCGTGCAAAACCTTCGACCTCGTCCGCCTCCAGGCCGGCGAAGAACGCAAGCTTGAACGCGGCCCTCTCACGAAGCCATATCGCGCCGGCATTGAGGCCCAGTGTGGCCAGTGTCTCGACCAACGCCACCTCCGCCGTCTCCGCAAGGTCGAGGGACCGGCCCATGGCGGTCACGATCGCGGCCAGTCCATAGAGCTCGCTCTCACGCGAGCGGTGCTCGGCGTCAAGGTGCTCGAGGTAGCCGCGCACGATCGAGGTCGTGAGCCGCTCGACCACGTTTTCGAGCCTGCTCTGCGCGACCGCGACGATCTCATCCCGCCGCTCCGAGCCCTCCATCGGCTGAGTGATCAGCTCGATGACCGCCCGCCGGTACACAGCCAGCATGTCGAGCAGCGTGTCCAGCCCGATGCCTTGCGCCGCGTTCAGGTGGCCGTGATCACGGGCTCTCTGCTCGTATTCGGGCCAAGGCTGCTCCTGGTCTGAGCGCAGCGAGGCCAGCAGCACATCGACGAAGGCCACGGATGTCGCTGTGAGCTCATCGCTGCTCTCCTCGCTCAGCCCGGCGAGCTCAGGCGATCGGGCCCGGATGACGTCAACCGTCTTCCTCGCGGTTTCCTTTGCATCTGCTGCGAGGCCGACGGCAAGCGCGCCCAGGACTTCGTCCGGCTGGCTGCCCGTGGGACTCCGGGAGCCGGGATCCATCTCACTTTCTCAACGTCGAACCGTAGGCTCGGTACCTGAGCCTGAATTCGCGGGTACTGCAAGTGTGCGAGCCAAAATCCGCCCAACCGTACGGCGACCACAGGGGGGCGGATGCGAAAGAGTAGTGACCAGGGAAGGACCCGCGTGGCGGGTCGATCGCAAAAGCAATCGGGGGGTGAACTCGACGACGATGCTGAACCAGATTTCCCAGTCTGTCGACTCCATTGAAGATCGCGACCAGAAGCCCAAGTACACGGCCGGAAACGAGGCCGATTTCGAGCGCCTTTACGAAACCTCTTACGGCAAGATCCTGGGCACGCTGACCGCGATGCTCGGAGACCGCGCCGCAGCCGAGGACTGCGCTCAGGATGCGTTCGAACGCGCCTACCGGAAGTGGAGCACGTGGCGGCCGATCGCGCCCGCCGAGGCTTGGGTGCACAGGATCGCCATCAACGCCGCAGTTTCGTATCAGCGCAAGATGCGCCTGCGCGAGGTGGGCGAGGTGATACGGCGCATCGGGCGCCCCGAGCTCGCCCCGGATCCGCAGACCCAGGTCGAGAGGCGCGATCTCGCGGAGGCGCTCGCGAAGCTGCCCCCAAAGCAGGCCGCTGCGATCGTGCTGCGGCACTACCACGGCTACACCAACCGCGCCATCGCACAGTCGCTGGGCATCCCGGAGCGCACCGTCGCCTCGCGCCTGGCGGTTGCCAAAGAGCGCTTGCGCGTGATGCTCAGGCAGTCTTACGGGCTTGACGAGCTACAGCGCCCCGAACCTGGCCTGGCGGCCGCAGGCGACTGAAGAACCTACGCGGCGGTTTGCGGCCTGGCTCCCCTCAGTATCTGCATCAAGCGAGACACACGGCGGCGCAGCGGACTCCACGGTCCACCTGACCCGCGGTCATCACGCCTGCGCTCATAGCGGGTCGCGTTGGCCTGGGCACAGAGCTCACAACCACAGCCGCGTCCCGTGTCCGGAAGCTGCCGCCCGTGCTTGTCAAAGCGCGCTTGCATCAGTGCGTTCCCGGGAGATAGTACGCCAGCCTGCCGCCGACCAAGCGATGGACGAGGCCTGGCGGTTCGGGGTACCACTCGTTGCGCAGGTTGAGCGCTTTCAGCGCGGCCGCCATGTACTGGTGCCACGGCGGCGCCGCCACGTAGTAGCTGTCCGAGCCCTTGGTCATCTTCATGCGCCAGTCGGGATTCCCGGTCCAGACCGCCGTCACCAGGTGCGGCGTGAACCCGATCGTCCACGCATCGGCAAACGAGTCCGACGTCCCAGTCTTCACCGCGACACGATGGCCCGACAGCGTCAGCAGCGAATTGCGCCCGAAGATCATCGCCCTGTTGTTGTCGTCGGACATGATCTGCTGCATGATGAACGCCACCCTCGCATCGAGAACACGCTTGGCGCCCTCATCTTTCTTGTGCTCGTAGACGATCGACCCGTCGTCACCGCGTGTGATGCTGCTGATGGCGTAGGGCGGGCGAAGAATGCCCTGGGTGGCCAGGACTGATGCGCCCGTCGCCATCTGCAGGGGAGTCTCGCCATAGCCGCCGAGCGTCAGAGACGGCCCGTATGTGTTGAGCGGGTTGTCGGTGGTGTAGACGGGGTTGCCCTGCCTGTCGTAGCGGAGCTGGTAAGGCGGGGCACCCATGAGGCGTGCCATCTTCACCACCGCGGCCACACTGATCCCGAGCTCGACCTTGACTGCCGGGATGTTCAGCGAGTTGCCCATGCACTGCTGAAGCTGCAGGGTGCCGTGATAGCGGCCGTCGTAATTGCGCGGCCTGTACACCTCGCCGGAGGCCGGGTCCCAATACGTGAACGGCGAATCCGCGATTCGCGTCGTCATCGAGAACTTCTTGCTTGCGATGGCGGCGGTGTAGGTGAAGATCTTCATCGAAGAGCCCGGATTGCGCGGAGGCCAGACGGCGAGGTTGTACTGTCCGCCGTTCGCGCCCGGATTGGCGGACCCGACCATGGCCACGATCGCCCCCGTCGTCGGATCGATGGAGACCAGGGCGCCCTGCGTCACGCGGCGCCAGGCCAGCTTCTTGATGTTGCTTGTGATCGCGCTCTGAGCCAGGTTCTGCAGCTTGAAGTTGAGAGTCGTAACCACGTGGAGGCCGCCGCCATAGGTCCGATCGGGTCCGTATTGATCCAGCAGCTGACCGGTCACGTAACGCACGAAGCCGGCGGCGAGGACCGTGTTCGTCGGCGTGAACATGTGCTTGGGCGGCGATATGTCTTTCGCATGGGCGGCGTCCGCCTCGGCCTGGGTTGCCGATTCATTTCGAACCATCGCCTGCAGCACCTTCAGCTGGCGGGCCTTGGCCGACTTCCAGTCGAGGAGCGGGTTGTACACCGTCGGCCCACGGATGAGCCCTGCGAGCATCGAGGCCTCGGCGAGGTCCAGGTCTTTGGACTCTTTGTGGAAATAAATGCGTGACGCCGCAGCGCTCCCGTAAGCGCTGTTCCCGAAGAAGACGCTGTTGATGTACATCTCGAGGATCTGTTCCTTCGAATAGCGACGCTCGACCTGGAAGGCGAGGAGGGCCTCACGCACCTTGCGATCGATCGACAGCTCGTTCCCGACCAGCCGAATCTTCACGAGCTGCTGGGTGATGGTGGACGCTCCCTCCACCGTCTGGCGTGCTCGCCAGTCCACCATCGAAGCGCGCACCACCGCGCTCGGATCGATGCCGGCCTCGGAATAGAAGTTGCGGTCTTCGATGGCGATGATGGCCTTGGGCAGCACCTCGCCCATCACGCCCAAGGGTTCGTAGTAGTGCTGGTAGCCGGGCGCATGAAGATCGGCCAGGAGCGTCTTCCCGTCCGACGCATAGATCAAGGTGTCGGACGCCATCGGCTCCGTCACCTGCTGGACGTCGGGCAGTCGCTCCGCGAAAGCGACATATGAAGGCGATGTGAACAGCAGGCTCGGGCCCGCCACCAGAACGAGGATGATCATCCTCAGCGCCCAGCCGGCGGGACGCGTGATGCGCTGCCGGCGAAGCACCCGAGGTGTGCTCGCCCGCCACCGCAGGCCGCTCCGTTTACGAGGCCAGTCGATCGGAGTGCCCTGCATCGTCAGCAGCTGGTCGGTGTTCCGGCATAGGCGGGACGGCACCAAACCATCCGATCGCCTGGGTGTTCAGGATGGCCTGGACGTCGACCACGTCTGCCGCCTTCATCGTCAGGCCGTTGATCGCCGGCGCGTGCGCCGTATGCCACGCCCGAGCCGCTGACTCGAGTTGCCCGGCGGTGCCGCGGAGCGACGCCATTCCGGCGTTGGCACGAACACGGCCCGCGGCGACAGCCTCGGCCTGACGCGTGGCTGCGCGCGGGATGAAAACGTCGCGGGTCCAGATCAAGAAATTGACGAACCAGGTCGCTGCGGCAGGCCCGAAGACCGCCGCCGCAGCCGCTCCCTTCCTGTTGAGCTCGTCGACCGCGGACTCGATTACCGGCACAGTGACCGGAGCGGGCTCGCGCTGAATCGGGAACTCGAACCACTCGCCCAGCACCACTCGGGGTCGCCAGCCGACAGCGCGGCGTCGGGACCTCGCCAGCGCCAGGAAGAGGATGTCGCAACCGAGCAGCAGGACCATCCACTGCGAGATGACGTAGCGGTGGTCGAGCGCCCAGCCAACCATGCCCGCGAAAAGGAGCCCGACGGACGTGCCGAGCACCTGATAGGTCCCCCACAGAGCTGATTCGGTCAGCTCGCGGGTGTGGCCGACGTCCACGCCTGTGACGGCCAGCCAGCACACGACGATCAAGGCCAGCCAGACCACGGCCTCGAACCAAGAGGGCAGGGACCGGCGAACCGGGCCCACCATCGTGGCCAGGACCATGCCCGCGAAGAGGGCGATCAGGAACTGCAGGAGCAGCGAAGTTCCCATCGACACGGAAACGCTCTCGCCGCTCCTAGTACCGCAGCCAGGCACTCACCCCTGGCAGCCCTCAGCTCAGGTCCCGATCGCCTGGCAGGGTGATCTCTGAATTCGAGGCGTTGTATTCAATGGTGCTTGGACGCTGACCCGCTCAGCGTCCAAGCCATTGGAGGCGATGGATGGAGTTTCTGCTCATCATCATGTTCGTCACCCTGGGGCTGGCCATAAGGACCCGCGCGGTAACGCGCAGCCTGAGCCCGGTCGCGGAAGAGGTCGCTGACGAAAGCGGCCTGATGGACGCGACGACGCGCGCCTCGCTCCTGGTCTTGCTGTGCCTGATCGGCCTGCTCGCGCTTGGCCTCATGTACGGCAACGTGCTGGGAGCGGGAAGCGCGAGCCTCTGATCGCCCCTGATCCAGGTGGCGACAATGCGTGAGGAGATCAGTGGACTCGTCGTCGAGCTGGCTCGAAGCCTGTGGGCCGAGATGGGGGTCGGCGGCGCGAATCGAAAGCACATCTGGCAGGCCATCGATGTCGAGCCGCTGATCGTCTACACCTCATCCCTTGGCGACCTCGACTCGCGCCTTCGGGCAGCCACGATCGACTGGTGCATCGCCAACGCCGATCTCATCTCAGGCCTGCGGCTCCGCAACCTGATCCGCGAAGCGAGCCCCTCGACGCGGGCGTCCTTCGGCGACTACGCGGCAACGGTGAAGGCGCACGCGAGGGTCCCCTGGCCGGGGGAAGGAACGCCCGAACCGGTACTGCCTGCCACCCTCAAGGAGCCTCCCGACCTGCGGCGGCCCGCCCTGCTTCAGCTGCGACTTCGGGCACTGGTCGGGGTGTCGGCTCGGGCCGAGATCCTGCGCCTCCTGCTCGCCGATCCCGGCCAGGCCAAGGCGGCCTCGGCGCTGGCGGAGCTGGCCGCCTACGGCAAGGGGAGCGTGGCCCAGGCGCTCGACCTGCTCACTCTGGCGGGATTCGTTCACATGCAGCCGGACGGCAACCGGCTCCTCTACCGGCTGATTCGCCCCGCCGAGGTTGCCGGCGCGCTGCAGCGCCTACCGGCCGCCTTCCCGGACTGGTGGCCGATATTCAGGATCGCCGAGGCCCTCCACGCCTACGCGCGCTCTGCACCGTCGGGCTCGAGAAGCAGCGTGCCGCACGCGCTGCACCTGATGTCTCGAATCGAGAGCGACCTCCGGCGCCTTGGCATCATCGACGACGCGCCCCAACCCACCACACCCGAGTCGATCCCGGAATTCGAGCGCTGGGCGCTCGCCTTTCTCGCCGAGCATTCGGGCAGGGCGGACGCGCTACCTTCCACTGGCGCCGCCACGTAAGCCCTTCTGGCGGCGGCGATATGCTCAGGTAACCTGAGCGAACCGCTCTAAATGGCGCGTTGTTGCCGACTTCGCGGCCATTTGACAAGAGTTGAGCCTAATTAACCCCACCGCCGGTGGCCCGTGGGTGCAGCCCCGCTAACCTCCTGAACTCGCGCGCCGACATGTGCATCCGGGCGTCCCCAGGACGCGACGCACGGTGTCTGCGCCGCACCTCGCAAACAGGAGGAGGGGTCTCCACTGCATCGGATCACACGTGGCTTGCTCGCGCGGCGAAGGGGGTTCCTGGGCATATCGCTCGTGGCGACCTTCTTTCATCTGAGCGTCATCGCCATGGCCGTAGAGCCGCACGGCGCGCTCGCCATCAGCCCTGACCCTCAGGTCGCAACACCGGCCGACCGCCCCATCCTGAGCTTGCCAGTTGGCAGCCCTCAGTGCCCGGATTCTGGTACCGGAGCCAGCTGCTCGACAGCGCCGGTGGCCGCTACGCCCGGGGTCGCGTCCCTTCCAGCCGGAATGAGCCCGTGCAAGCCGGATGCCACGAAGCCCGCGCCGAGCTCCCCGGCAGCATGCGACGCGACCGTGCTCGAAAACGCCGCACCCGATACCCATGCGTCGCGCCGTGTCCAGCCTAGCGTCCCCGTCCAATCACTCAGCAAGGCAGGTGTGCGCGATCGATTGACCCTCGCCGTCAGTCATCTATCGCCCCGAGCCGGCACCAGCGTCGTCCTGGTGGCGACGGCGGGCGCGAGCGTCACCGGTACGCGGTCTGCCATCGAGATCTTCGACCAGACCACGGGCACGCTGGTGGGCGCCTGCGCGCAGCTCAGCCGATGCTCGGTCGCATACACCGCCGCCGCCGGAACGCACTCCTTCGTCGCCTTCATCACCCAACCGACCACCGGTATGCCGAGCACGTCCTCCGCGGCGAGCTCGAACATGGTCAAGGTGAGCTGGATCGGCGTCAACATCGCCCTGGCTTCGCCCGCGGTCGTGGGCCCAGGCAAACCAGTCACGCTCACGGCGTCGGCGACGATTGAGGTCGGTGCCGCCGGCTACGTGCTCGGGTTTTACGACCTGACAGCAGGCAAGGGCCTCACGTTCTGCAGCCGGGGCACGACCTGCAGCACCGCGCTGACCGAGCCCGTCTCGGGCGGGCATGTGCTCGGTGCTTACGTTGGGCCGGCATCGTCCCCTTCCGAGATCGCCGCTGAGTCCACGCCCGTCACAGCGACCTGGCTCGGGGTCACCCTGGCCGCAAACACCACATACCCGAAGGTAGGCGGGACCGTATACCTCACCGCCACCGCGAACGCCGACCTCACGAACACGCCCTGGAGCATCGGCATCTACAACCACGAGGGTGAGCTCGTCGACGAGGCATGCAAGTCGGGCACGACATGCAGCGCGCAGATCACACTGACCTCAGGCGACGCGCAGTGGTTCACGGCCGTCATCGGAGCGATGCCCGTGGCGGTCGATGCAACATCGCCGGCGGGGCAGATCCTCAACGACGTGCTGCGTCGCGGTGCGCTGATCGACATCCAGGCGCGCTCGTCCGCCGTAGAGCCCACGCGGCTCCTGTGGGGCGTGGACTCATGCAAGCCGCTGACGGGCGACACCAAGGGCGATGGTGGCCTCTACCACGAGGTCGTGCGCGGCTACAAGGACACGCCTGACTTCTGGGGCCGCTATCTGACCACGACTCCAAACTGTCCCGGTTTGAGCGCGACCGAGATCCAGGCCGCGGCCTACCGCCACCTTGGGATCCTGCCCATCTACAACGACTACGACTGCTCGGCGGTCAGTGGCTATGAGCGGGGCCAGGCCTACGGCACCGAGGCGACCGATGCCGCCGCCAGGGACAACATTCCCAGCGGCACCGTGGTCATGATCGACATCGAGCCTCCGGGCCCGTGGTGCTCGGGCGGCGTCGATGCCGCATTCATCGCCGGTTGGTATGACGGGGTCATGCTGGCCGGCTACGCCCCGGGTTACTACGGCGACTCCACCGCCGGCAGCACGTTCGGGCAGGCCTGGTGTGCAGCGGCTGCGGAGCGGCCTGAGATCGCAGCCGACAGCTACCTGTGGTCGTTCCAGCCGTCGCTGCTCGGTCGGTACACGAAGCTGACGGCCCCCAGCTGGGCCCCGCACAGCATCGGCTGCGACGGAAGGATCACAGGGTGGCAGTACATCCTCAGCACGGGTAGAAGTCCGGACGTCGACAGCGACGAGGCCCTTTCCACCCTCCCTCTCTGGTATCCGACCGAGCAGCCCTGATCCCCCCGGCCCAATACGGGTGCGGCCGACGCCCTCCGCGTTTACCTGAATAGGCCAATCCATTCGATCCTGATTAGGAGGGTGTGCTCTATGGAGCGCAAAGAAGAGACGCACGTCGTCCGCGACGACGACACCGGCACGATGCAGGAGGAGGAGTCGCGGGTCACCAACGCAGGTGGTGGGCCCATGGCCGACACCCGTGTCGTGAGCAGCGTGGCGCCTGCACGCCGCGCGGTCGAGATGGTTTACCTGCTGTTTGGAATCATCGATGGGATGCTGCTGATCCGCCTGCTGCTCAAGCTGATGGCGGCGAACACCAACGTCCCGTTCACCGGCTTCGTGTATGGCTTCAGCGACATCTTCCTGACGCCTTTCCGCGGCCTCCTGGCCACATGGGTCAGCGGCCGGTCGGTGCTCGAGCTGTCCGTCCTGATGGCGATCATCGTCTACGCGCTCATCGCTTACGTCCTCGCCAGGATCATCGCCATCATCTTCTCGCGCAACGTGACGGTCTCCCATCGCAGCCGTACTCGCGGATGGAGGCCCGGCCCGGACTGAATGCGCGCCGTTAGCACCACGATCGGTGCCATCGCGACCGCGGTGACGATCCTCATCGTGGTCGCGTTCTTCTTTCTCCTGGTCACGGCCCCCAACTGGCTCGGGTAGCTAAAAACGGCTTAACGCACGTTTGGCGCCAAAAATGCCGGATTTCGGAAGGTCTTAGCCCGCGCGCAACCCGGGGGTCGCGACCAGGTCTCGGATGTCCTGCACCTGGCGGGTGATCCAACGCGCGATGTCATTGGTGCGGACGACCATCCGCGCCGCCTCGTTGCGCCGGCGCCTCTCCTCGCTGCTCATCACCAGCCCCTGGTAGATCGCTTCGGCGGTGGCCTCGATGTCGAACGGGTTGATGGACAGAATGTGCGGCTGCAGCTCTTCGTGAGCGCCCGCGTTCTCTGAGAGGACGATCATGCCCTCGGCGCGGTTGACCAACGCGCCTTCCTTGACGACCAGGTTGAGACCGTCGTAGACGGGGTTGACCACCAGGACGTCGAAATTTCGCAGCGCCGCCATCGCCTTGCGCATGTTCTCGCCGAACTCCAGACGGATCGGCACCCAGCCGCGGCCTCCGTGCTGGTGGTTGATGCGCAGGGCGACCTGCCTGACCCGCCTCAGGTATGCCCTGTAGGCGGCGACGTCCTGGCGCGAGGGCTGAAGGAACGCCCAGAACTGAACCTCTCCCTTCAGCTCCGGGTGATGGGCGAGGAGCTTCTCGTAGGCGAGGAAGCCACGGACAATGTTTTTCGACGGGTCGGTGCGGTCGATCCGGACGATGAGCCGCTTGGGGCGCCAGTCGCGGAGCTTGCGCTCCTCGACCATCACGCCATGCGAGAACGCCAGCCTCGTCGTCGAGGCAACGTCGATCGAGATCGGATAGGCGCGCGCATAGACGACCCGCCCGTCGATTAGCACCGCACGCTCCCTCTCATCCACCTGCAGGTGTCCGTTCTCCTCGCAGGTCATGAGGAAGTTGCGCACGTCCAGGCTGGACTGAAAGCCGACGATGTCACAACCAAGAAGACCGTCGAGGATGGCGTTCCGCATCTCCCTCGGGAGCACCTTCCAGTACTGCGGCGTGGGCCATGGGATGTGGACGAAGTGCTGGATGATCGCCCCAGGCAGCTGCTCCCGGACCAGCCTTGGGACCAGGTACAGCTGGTAGTCGTGGACGAGCACCAGCGGCCGCTGCGGCAGCTGGCTTCCAACCTCGATCACCTTCTGGGCGACCTGCCTGTTGACCTCTACGTAGCCGTCGCGCCAGGCGCGGTGCACCCGGCCGTTGATGATCGGCTGCTGCGCGAGGTCCCAAAGATAGTGCTGGATGAACCAGAGCACCGGGTTGGCGATCACCGAGTAGTACTGGTCGTACTGCTCGCGAGTCGGGGTCACGTAGTGCAGGCGTGTCTCCGTCCGAATCAAAGGCGCGTTCCAGGTCGGTCCCTGCTCGCTGACCAGCGCACGCTCCGCGTCGTTGCGCGCACAAGCCACCCAATCCGCAGCCGTCACCTCGGCCAGGGTCAGCAGCGCGGTGACAACACCGCCGGCGCCACGGGCAAAGCCGCCCTCAGGCCTGGGCTCGTGCGGAGCACGATTGCTGACCACGATCGCCGAGCTGCCAGGCAGCGTCCGCATGACGTATGTACGCATCGAGCCACCCGGGCGGCGGCGATCGACGCTGTTCAAGAACGGGGTGTCGGCCATTGATTCCACCTAAGGCGCCGGTGACGGTGCCGGCGAGGCGCCGCCGGGGGCTGCGCTCGGCACAGGCGAGGGAGACGGCGACGGGCTGGGCTGTGGCGTGGGGCTGGGCTCAGCGGACGGGCTCGCGCTCGGCGACGCGCTGGACGAGGCGCTCGGCGTCGGCGTGGAGCAGCCGCTGTTCTGGGTTCCAGTCAGGAAGATCTCCTGACCGCCGCAGCCGCGAGAGATCCCGACCGGTTGCGAGTACCAACCCCGCATGCTGCTCGGCAAGGAGTTGACGAATCGAGCCATGATGGTGGAGCCGACGCTCTCCCCGAACGCGGTGATGAACCCTCCGCGTCCGTCGGGCGCTGTGTTGCCGACCCAGACTCCGGCCACGATGTTGGAGTTATAGGCCATGATCCACGAGTCGGGGATCCGGCCATGACCATCGTCGCTGGTCCCGGTCTTGCTGGCCATCTGCCGGTTCCATCCGAACCCCCACTGGGTCTGGTAGTGCTTGAGAACGTCGGTGATGAGGTAGCTCTCAGCCGGCGTGAGGATCGCGGTCGGGCCGTGCTTGTCCTGTGTGTAGATGGTCGCCCCGCTCGTGTCCGAGATCGACCGGATGACCCTCAGGTCGACCCGCTGGCCCTGGTTCGCAAACACCTGGTAGCCCTGGACGTGCTGGTACATGGTCACGTCGCTGCCTCCGATGGCGGTCGACAGGCCGGGGTCCAGCTTGGTGTTGATACCCATCTCGTGAGCCAGGTCGATCACGTTGGTCATGCCTTCCATCTGGCCGACCTGGACTGCCGGGATGTTGCGCGAAAAGAGCAGTGCCTTTCGCGCGGAAATCTTGCCCATACCGCCGTTGTCGAAGTCGTGAGGCCGATAGCCGTTGAAGTTGGTTGGAGAATCGTTGAGGGTTGTGGCAAGGGTGATCTTGTGGTCCCGCAAGGCGGCCTCGTAGACATAGGGCTTGAAAGATGAGCCGGGCTGCCGCAGAGCAAGCACGACATCGAACTGACCCGCGATGGCGTCGTTGCTGTAGTCGGCCGAGCCGACCCACGCCAGAACCTCGCCGGTCTTGGGGTCGGCCGCCAGCAGCGCCGCATTGTTGACGTTCGCCCACTTGAGGTCCTGGACGCCCTTCTTGACCGCCTGTTCAGCAATCGCCTGGAGGTTGAGGTCCAGCGTCGTGTGGACGACGAAGCCGCCCTGCTGCACAGCGGCCGCCCCGAAACTCTTCTCAAGCGTGGTCAGCACGTAGTCGACGAAGTGGGGGGCCTTGCTCTGACGCGCAGCGCGCTGGATCTTGAGCTCCGCTTTCACGTCCTCGGCGGCGGCCTGGTCCGCCTCGGCGGATGTCAGCTTGTCCATGGCGACCATGCCGTTGAGCACGTAGCGCTGGCGCTCCTGCGCGAGGGCGTAGTGGGCTTGCGGATCGTAGGCGCTGGGGGACTGGACCAACCCGGCGAGGAAGGCCGCCTGGGCGACGGTGAGATCCTTCGCGTCCTTGTTGAAGTAGACACGTGAGGCAGCCCCGATGCCGTACGCCCCATGCCCGTAATAGACCCGGTTCATGTACATGGTCAGGATCTGGTCCTTTGAGAAGCGCTCCTCCATCGCGACCGCAAGGACCATCTCGTGGAGCTTGCGTGCGATCGACTTCTCCGGCGTCAGGAGCTGCATCTTCACCAGCTGCTGCGAGATCGTGCTCCCGCCTTCGGTCAATCGCTGTTCGGTGACGTCCACCCACATCGCTCGGAGAATCGCGCCCAGGTCGAGGCCGCCGTGGTGGTAGAAGTTTCGGTCCTCAGCCGCCATCGTCGCTGTAGGCGCGTACTTGCCCATCTCGGCAAGGGTCAGGTTGACGTGGTAGTGCCCGGCCGGGCTCCAGTCCTCGATCAGGTGCCCGTTGCGGTCGAGGACGGCGATGTCGCCAGCCGTAAGGAAGCTGTTGGGGTCGGGCATGTCTTGCACGGCCCAGACGACGTAGACCGAGGCCAGGATGAAGAACGTGATGATGGCGGCGGCGATCCAGCCGCGCATGCCCCACATCCAGGAAAAGGGCTGGCGATACCAGGGCACCGGCCTGGGATCGCGGCCCGCCGGGCTTGAAGTCACCCTTCGCGTTCCTCCTCAGGACGCCTCCATATTCGAGCGCACAGCCGCGCCCGACGCCGAACAAGGAGAGCGCTACCGACAGGAACAACGCCGTGTGAACTCCTGCTACCCGGAAGGCGAGTTCAGCTGAACTCGCGCCGGACGGCCCTTCAGGGACCCTCTAGGAGAACTCCACTGCGATGTACGCCTTGCCGTCGGAGGCCACCACCCAGGCCGTGCCCACGTAGTGGTAGTAGCCGTTGAGGATGTTGGCCCGGTGCTCCGGGCTGTTCATGAACATCGTGTTGAGCTGCACATCGTTGATACCGCCGCTCCAGTAGCCGACGTTCTCGCCGGCATGGTTCCCGAGGTGGCAACCCAGATCCCGGGTTGCGCCATCGGTGTGGTATGGCGGAACCCATCCCTGGCGCGACAAGCGCGATGCGTTGCTGTAGGCGATGCCTGCCAGGCAGGAGCTCCAGCTCAACGGTCGAAGCCCAGCCCGCGCGCGATCCTGGTTGATGAGCGACTGCTGCGTGGACCCGATGACGATCCTGGGCGGCGCGGGCCGAGGAGCGGCAGGGGCGGCCTTCTTCGGCGGCGGGGCGGTGGCGGCTTTTACGGCGGGTGGGATCAGACGCGGTGGACGAGCCTCCTGAACACCGAACTGGCTCGAGCCCGGTGATGCGGCCGCCACCTGTCGCCCAGCGGCGAACACGCTGGCGCCATACGAGTTTGCACGCAGAGACACGGCACCGCCGGTGCCGACGATCGCGACGAGGATGACACCCCCGATCCAGGGAAGAACCCGCATGGCCAGCCGCAGAGTCTGACCACCGGCCCCTGCAACTCGGCCAATCTGGCGTAAAAGCTTGTAAAAAGGATGCGGGCTGACACGTCGCGTCCTTTTATGTGCTTAACCTGGGTCACGGAGGGCGCCGCACTGAGGGGTGCGCCCAAGAGCCTAGTCCGGCAGCCGGCTGTACAGCCTCTCGTGGCCCATGACGAGGAACGTCTCCGCCATGCGCTCCCAGCCCGGGCTCTGCGACCACATAAACGTCATCGCGCGCAGGGCAAGCGTCAGCGCCTCGTAGATCTGAAACCTCTGGAGGGTCGCGTAAGGCCTGAGCTCCTGGTACCGGCTTAGGAAGAGCGAACGGCTCTCTTCGGCGGCGACGGTCTCCTCCCAGTTTCGCGGCATCGACGGAATGGCATAGCCGCAGTATTTGCCGATGTCATAGCTTGTCTCGGCTCGCGCGAAGTAGTCGAAGTCAAGCAGCGTGAAGCGGCCGTTGTGCTGCACGAACTGGTCGTACTTGAGGTCTCCGTGAGTCGGCAGCCAGTCCTCACCGTCGGTCGCGTTGATGCGCTTGTGCAGATGGGCGATGAGGTCCCTGAGCAGGAAATGACCCTGCGGATGCACGTACGCGAACTGCTCGGCGACGCGGTCCAGCCGGTCCATCTCATGCTCGAGCCTGATCTCTACGTCTGTTTCGACCCCGGACTCATGCACGACCGCGATGGCATCCGCCGCCGCGAGGGCGACGGACTGGAACTCGAAGCTCTGACGGCGGCCCCCCACCGGCTTGCCCGGGATCGACTCCTCGAGCAGGAGTCCGAGATCATCGATGAATCCAAGCGGCCGAGGCAGATAGAGAAGGCCCTCGGAGGCATTCGCAGCAGCCTGCCACAGCCCCTCCACGATCCTGTAAGTGCGCAGCCCGCGATCCCCGGGCTGGACCTTGCCGTAGATGGTCATCGGCCCGGCCGTCGTCTGCATGCGATAGCGGAGGATGGCCCCGACCTCGGGGACATAGCGCACCCTTTCGATCTCCAGCTGCGGCAGATCGGATGGCAGAGCCGCGCCGTCGTCATGCCCGAGCAGGAGGCGTTTCATGGCGACTGGATCATTGGCCACCGGCAATCCAGGCATGACTGGGTCATAGGGGTAGAACCAGAACGCAAGATGAGCCTCGGGAATCAGCCGAGGCAGGCCCAGGCCGTTGATCGGGTCGCAGGGGCCGCCGGCGCCGTGGCGCTCGAGGTGTGCCGCCAGCTCATCCCAAGCATCACCTCCAAACGCGCCGCGAGCGACGAGCCTCAGCTTGCGTCTTTCCGAGTCGTTTTTGACCGATATCTCGAACATCGACCAGTAGCTGTCGGGGGGCTCGAGCCTCGACGAACGGGGGCGTACAGCCTCGACCGTCCAGCCGGTACCCTCCAGTACCCCGGCCACAAAAGCGCCTATGGAGGCCTCGCTGGTGGCTTCCAGCATGGTTACAAGCGAGACCGTCGGCGTTTCCAAAGCAGGCATTGCCCAGATAAGGAACGCTAAGCGGGGCGTTCTGCGACATATCCCTGTTGCCAGGATCTGCGAAGAATCACCGGCAAGAGCGGGCGGGGTCCGTGTCCAGGATAGCGGCGGAAGGCAATTGCTCATATCCACGCGGAGGTGAGCGATCTTGGATACGTTTTGGGAGACCGTTGGACGCCGGCCGCCATTAGTTCAGCGTGTCGCGGTGAAGCTCTTCGTCCTCACCGCCGGCGTGCTGCTCATGTTGGCGCGGACGTCACCTGCGCTGGCGTGCGACTCACCGAATGCGCACGGCCATGCGAAGGACAAGACGAGCGCGTCGGTCGTCGCCCATCGGAGCGACAATCCACCTGCCAAGCACGATCAGGAGATCGGCGGCGGTGGGGGCAGCGACGGCAAGGGGGATAAGGGCAAGACGGGCGCCAGTACCAGCGGCGCCGCCAAGGCCAACGCAAGCGCAAGCGCGAGCGCGAAGGCAAGCGTCAGCGCGAAGGCCGGCAGCAGCGCCAAGGGCAGCTCGAACAGCAACGCCCACAACAAGGAAGCGGGTGAGAACAACTCGGACAGCCGCGGCGATGTCGCCGGCGGCAAGACCGGCAACGGTGACGACAAGACAAAGACTCACGAGGCGTCGGCACCGAGCACCGGCGTAAGCACGGGCAACACCGCCGGCAGCGCGGCCAGCACCGGCAAGAGCGCCGGCAGCGCGGGCGTACACAGCACGGGCCAGAGCACCGGCAACACGGCCGGCACCACGGGCACGGCCAACCACAGCAACGCCAGCACAGGCGTCAGCACCGGCAACACCGCGGGCAGCGCGGCCAGCACCGGCAAGAGCGCCGGCAGCGCGGGCGTACACAGCACGGGCCAGAGCACTGGCAACACGGCCGGCACCACGGGCACGGCCAACCAGAGCAACGCCAGCACGGGCGTGAGCACCGGCAACACCGCCGGCAGCGCGGCCAGCACCGGCAAGAGCGCCGGCAGCGCGGGCGTACACAGCACGGGCCAGAGCACTGGCAACACGGCCGGCACCACGGGCACGGCCAACCAGAGCAAC
>WNGG01000496.1_pt1 | contig 42462 bp, 35 predicted proteins | sample 5400661 | NCBI WGS metagenome assembly WNGG01 (sample SAMN13153372, study PRJNA577476) | soil metagenome | isolation source: 100 cm soil or saprolite under Garry oak tree replicate 1 | place: USA:California | collected 2016-06-15 | reverse complement strand
GGGCGATCCGGCACATCAGCAGGATGGCCAGCGAGCCGGCCAGCGCGCTGGCGAACCGCCAGCCGAGCGAGTTCAGCCCGAACATCCACTCGCCCGCCGCGATGAGCAGCTTGCCCATCTCCGGCTGCACCACGTACTCGCCGCAGGTCGCCGTGCCGTTGCAGGGCGCGAAGATGTTGGTGTGCCCGGCCTGGATGATGGTGTTGGCGTTGCTGACCAGGTTCCACTCGACCCCGTGGTTGAGGATGCTCCAGGCGTCCTTGGCGTAGTAGGTCTCGTCGAAGATCAGCGCGCGCGGCACCCGCAGCCGGTCGAACCGCAGGAACGCGCCGAACGCGGTCACCAGCAGCGGGCCGAGCCACCCCCGCAGCCGGTCACCGGGCAGCGGTGAAACCAGCCGGGCCCTGAGCACCGCGAGCCTGCCGGCTTCGTCGGTGGCGGGCATGGCGGGCATGTCAGCCTCGGTTGCCGTCATCGGCCACATGCTACTGGCGACGGTAAAGTCCGGCTAGCCGGATGATGCCGGGCACGATCGGATGCCGAGGACCCAGTGCCGAAAACCCCAGGACCGAAGACCGCAGGGCCCAAGACGGGCCGGGATCCAGACATGCCGGACACCGGGGCGCAGGCGGGCAGCGGCGTGCTGACACTGGCCGCGGTCCCCATCGGCCGGGCCGAGGACGCGTCGTCCCGGCTGGTAACCGAGCTCGCCCGGGCCAGCCTGATCGCGGCCGAGGACACCCGCCGGGTGCGCTGGCTGGCGTCGAGCCTGAACATCGAGCTCAAGGCCCGCGTCGTCTCCTACTACGACGCGGTCGAGGCGCGCCGCACCGCCGAACTGCTCGGCGACCTCCAGGCGGGCCGGGACATCCTGCTCGTCACCGACGCGGGCACGCCGGGCATCAGCGATCCCGGCTACCGGCTCGTCGCCGCGGCGGCCGCGGCCGGCCTGAAGGTGACCGCCCTGCCCGGTCCGTCGGCGGTGACCACCGCGCTGGCCGTCTCCGGCCTGCCCACCGACCGGTTCAGCTTCGAGGGGTTCCCGCCGCGCGGCCAGGGCGAGCGAGCCAGGCGCTTCGCCGAGCTGGCCGAGGACCGCCGCACCCAGGTCTACTTCGAGTCCGGCCGCCGGCTGGCGGTGACGCTGGCCGAGCTGGTCGCCTCGCACGGCGAGGACCGCCCGGCCGTGGTGTGCCGCGAGCTCACCAAGACCCACGAGGAGGTCAAGCGCGGCACGCTGGCCGAGCTGGCCGGGTGGGCGGCCCGCCTCAGCGGGGCGGATCCGCGGGAACCCAGGAGGAAGAAGGCCGCGGGCTCAGGTGCCGTCCGCGGCGAGATCACGCTGGTCGTGGCCGGAGCTGCCCGCAGAAGCCGCCGCCTTGTCCGGGACGGAGTCGCCGGTGGCGCCGGACCCGACGCCGCCGGCCCCGGCGTCCCGCTGCCTCCGGCCCGCTAGCCGCTCCGCGGCGCTGCGGGCCAGCGCACCGCCCGCGGTGCCCGGGCTGAACGCGATGGCCGCCGCGAGGCACGCGAAGGGCACGGCCACCAGCACGTACCGGTAGTCGAACTCGGCGGTCGCCGCGGGGATCACGACCAGCGCCAGCGAGATGGTCCACGGCAGCAGCGCCTCCCCGCCGAACCGCCGCCAGGCCAGCACCAGGCCGGCCAGGCCGGCCAGCAGGATCAGCCCGTACACGGTGCCCGGCAGGTAGACATGGTGCTCGTACAGCCGCATGATGTTGGCGAAGGGCGCGATCACCTGGGTCAGCGGGTTGCCGTGCACGTAGGCGGCGGCGTAGGACTGGTACGACCCGAGATCGGCTTTATCCCAGGTCGGGATCGGCAGCGAGTGATAGCCGAAGATGTACTCGTCGTAGGTCGGGGCGTTCGGGAAGACCGCCCGCTTCCAGCCGAACACCCGCCAGGTGTCGTCGAAGACCGCCTTGGCGTAGCTCAGCGGCTGGGCCTCGATGGCCCGGATGGCGAAGTTCTCCGCCAGCTGGTTGGGCACCGGCGAGAACTTCGACGGCGGGAAGCGGGCCAGCGGCGACTCGGAGGTCCAGATGTAGGCCTGCGCGATGGGCCGCTGGGCGGGCGGGACGGTCGTGCACAGCGATAGCTCGTTGACCGGCACCTTCATCTTTGCGCAGTCGGCGAACGTCATCACCCGGGAGTACAGGAACACGCCGGTGCTGTCGGTCATCGCGAACTGGCCGTGCTCGAGGCTGAACATCCCCGCGTAGGCGAAGACCGGGAGGAAGCAGACCACGATCGTGGCCGCGATCTTCCGCCAGCTGATCCGCCTGATGATCATGTACACGGCGAGCACCGCGAGCAGCGGCAGCCCGACCGAGCGCACGACCTCCGCGAGGCCGAGCAGCGCGCCGATGAGCACGCACCTGCGCCCGGACGGCACCGGGTCCCACAGCAGCAGCGTGACGGCCAGCGTGATCAGGAACAGGAACGGCACGTCGGCCATGATCAGGTGCTCGAGCTGGATCTCGAACCCGTCGTAGAGCACCGGCACGGCGGCCAGCGTGGCCAGCCAGGCGGGCGCCCGGAAGCGGTGCCTGGCCAGCGCGTAGACCATCACCGCGACGGCGAGGCCCATGAGGTGTTGCAGGATTGTTACAACTGCGTAGGTGTGAAGCGGCTGCAGCAGCTTCAGCCAGATCGAGTACCCGGACACCCGGGTCGGGTCGAGCTGGAACTTGACCGTGTTCTGCACGTACTGGAACGAGTCGTTAAACCAGGCGTGCCACCGGTAGCCGAGTTCGGCGTCGACACGGAGCAGGAGGGCGGGCGTGAGCACGATGATGAACAGGCGGTGCCCGGACCAGGCGCGCGCGGCCAGCCCGCGGGCGGCCGCCCAGCTGGGCCTGGCGGACTTGATGGACCTTATCGACCAGGCTCCCCGCGCCGATGGCTCACGCGACGGGGCCGCAGGCATTACCCTCAAGCCGTACCCTCCCTGTGCTGGGTCGATGAACCCTGACAATGAACAAGCGGCCGGTTCGGTGCGTTCGTCCCCGCCTACGGTAATACGATGCGCGACCAGGACTGGGCCAGGCGGCCGGATCTGCTGACGGCGAAGGAGACGAAAACGTGGAGCTGACCGTGGTCATGCCTTGCCTCAACGAGGCAGAGACCGTGGCGACGTGCGTCCGCAAGGCTATGGGATTCCTGGCCGCGAGCGGTATCAGCGGCGAGGTGCTGATCGCCGACAACGGCAGCACCGACGGCAGCCAGCAGCTGGCCGCCGACGCCGGCGCCCGGGTGGTGCCGATCAGCGACAAGGGATACGGGAACGCGCTGATGGGCGGCATCGTCGCGGCCCGCGGCACGTACGTCATCATGGGCGACGCCGACGATAGTTATGATTTCACCAGCCTGATGCCTTTTGTTAGCGCGCTGCGCGAGGGCGCGGACCTGGTGATGGGCAACCGGTTCGCCGGCGGCATCGCGCCGGGCGCGATGCCGCCGCTGCACAGGTACCTCGGCAACCCTGTGCTGAGCTTCATCGGCCGCCTGTTCTTCCGCAGCAAGATCGGCGACTTTCACTGCGGCCTGCGCGGGTTCAGGCGGGACAGCGTGATGGCGCTCAACCTGCAGGCGACCGGGATGGAGTTCGCCAGCGAGATGGTGGTCAAGGCGACCCTGGCCGGCCAGCGCGTGACCGAGGTGCCCACCACGCTGTCCAAGGACGGCCGGAGCCGGCCGCCGCACCTGCGCTCCTGGCGGGACGGCTGGCGCCACCTGCGGTTCCTGCTGCTGTTCAGCCCGCGCTGGCTGTTCTTCCTGCCCGGCCTGGTGCTGCTCGTCGCGGGCCTGGCCATCGGCGCGATCGTGGTCCCGCACCCGTTCAGCATCGGCACCGTGACCTTCGACGTCGATACGCTGGTCGCGGCCTCGGCGATGATCGTGATCGGCTTCCAGGCGGTGCTGTTCTGGCTGTTTACCCAGGTGTACGCCGGCTCGGAGGGTTTCCTGCCCGAGGAGCCGAAGGTCCAGCGGGTGCTGGAGAAGCTCAGCCTGGAGCGCGGGCTGATCCTGGGCGGCCTGATCGGCCTCGCGGGCCTGGCGGGGCTTATCTTCTCGCTGCTGTACTGGAACGGCCAGAAGTTCCACCAGCTCAACTACGAGCACTCGCTGCGGCTGATGATCCCCTCGGTCACCGCGCTGATCGTGAGCTGGCAGGTGATACTGGGCACGTTCTTCCTGTCCATCCTGGGCATCAAGCACACCCGTCACCCGATCACCGTTGCGTCGGCCCCAGCGTCGGCCGATGCAGCGTCGGCCAATGCAGTGTCGGCCAATGCTGGCCAGGACGACGCCGTCAATCACCGGGAGCAGTCAGCGGCTGCCCCTAGGCTTTAGCCATGCGCACCATCCTGGCCGCTCCGGCCTGGCCCTACGCGAACGGTCCCCGGCACATCGGGCACGTCTCCGGTTTCGGGCTGCCCTGCGACATGTTCAGCCGGTACCAGCGGATGGCGGGCAACAGGGTCCTGATGGTGAGCGGCACCGACGAGCACGGCACGCCGATCCAGGTGCAGGCCGACGCCGAGGGCGTGACGGCCAGGGAACTGGCCGACCGCTACAACCGGGTCATCGTCAACGACCTGACCAGCCTCGGCATGACCTATGACCTGTTCACCCGGACGACCACGCGGAACCACTACGCGGTCACCCAGGAGATTTTCGGTGGGCTGCTGAAGAACGGCTACATCTTCCCCAAGACCACGCTCGGCGCGATCTCGCCGTCCACCGGCCGGACGCTGCCCGACCGCTACATCGAGGGCACCTGCCCGATCTGCGGTTACCCCAGCGCCCGCGGCGACCAGTGCGACAACTGCGGCAACCAGCTCGACCCGGCCGACCTCATCAGCCCGCGGTCCAAGATCAACGGCGAGACGCCGGTCTTCCGCGAGACCGAGCACTTCTTCCTCGACCTGCCCGCGTTCGCCGACGTGCTCGGCAGCTGGCTGCAGGCCAAGGCGGGCCACTGGCGGCCGAACGTGCTCAAGTTCTCCCTCAACCTCCTCGACGACCTGCAGCCGCGGGCCATCACCCGGGACCTGGACTGGGGGGTGCCCGTCCCGCTCGACGGCTGGCGGGACCGGCCGGACAAGCGGATCTACGTCTGGTTCGACGCGGTGATCGGCTACCTGTCCGCGTCGATCGAGTGGGCGCGGCGCAGCGGCGACCCGGACGCCTGGCGGGCCTGGTGGAACGAGCCGGACGCCGAGTCGTACTACTTCATGGGCAAGGACAACATCGTCTTCCACTCCGAGATCTGGCCGGCCATGCTGCTCGGCTACGGCGGTCTCGGCGCCCGCGACGGCTCGCCCGGCCCGCTGGGCCGGCTGAACCTGCCGTCCGAGGTGGTCTCCAGCGAGTACCTGACGATGGAGGGCCGCAAGTTCTCCTCCTCCCGCGCGGTGGTGATCTACGTCCGCGACTTCCTCGCCCGCTACGACGTGGACGCCCTGCGCTACTACGTGGCCATCGCCGGCCCGGAGAACCAGGACACCGACTTCACCTGGAGCGAGTTCGTCCGCCGCAACAACGACGAGCTGGTCGCGACCTGGGGGAACCTGGTGAACCGCGCGGTCTCGTTCGCGGCCCGCAACATCGGGTCGATTCCGGAGGCAGGCTCGCTGACCGATCTCGACCACGATGTGCTCGCCCGGTCCAGGCAGGCCTTCGGCCCGGTCGGCGATCACCTGGCCCGGTCGCGGTTCAAGTTCGCGATCACCGAGGCGATGCGGACGGTCGCCGAGGCCAACAAGTACTTCTCCGAGCAGGCGCCGTGGAAGCTGCGCGAGTCGGACCCGGACCGGATGCGGACCGTGCTGCACGTGGCCCTGCAGCTCGTCGACGACGCCAAGACCCTGCTCACCCCGTTCCTGCCGCGGTCCTCCCAGCAGGTGCACGAGATGCTGGGCGGCGGCGGCACCTGGTCGGACATGCCGCACGTCGAGGAGGTCGACGAGGAGGGCGGGCCGTCCTACCCGGTGATCACCGGACGCTACGACGGCGCGGCCCGGTGGGCGCCGCGGCCGCTGCGGCCGGGCACGCCGCTGGCCGCTCCCACACCGCTGTTCACCAAGCTGGACACCGCGGTGGTGGATGAGGAACTGGCCCGGCTAGGCAGTGCATGACCGGCTATTACCGACCGAACGGCCCGCGGTGACGGCCCTGGTACCACCCTCCCCGCTGCCCAGGCCGGCGCTCGACAGCCACACCCACCTCGACATGATCGACGTGCCCGTGCCCGGGGTGCTCGCCGCGGCCCGGGCCGCGGGGATCGCGCGGGTCGTGACGGTCGGCACCACCCTGGAGTCCTCGCGCTGGTCGGCGCGGTGCGCCGCCGAGCACGACGAGGTGTACGCGGCGGTCGCGATCCACCCGAACGAGGTGTTTGCCCGGGGGGACGACCCCCCGGAACCCCCCGCGTACGGGGGGGCTGCCCGCCCCCCCGTACCCCCCTGGCCCCCCCGGCCGCCCGCGAGGGCGGACGAGGTGCTAGCCGGGATCGAAGAGCTGGCGCGGCAGCCCAGGGTGGTGGCGGTCGGCGAGACCGGGCTTGACTACTACCGCGATCACGCCCCGCCCGACGTGCAGCGCTGGTGGTTCCGCGAGCACATCAGGATCGCGAAGCGGACAGGCAAGGCGCTGATGATCCACGACCGGGAGGCGCATGCCGACGTGCTGCGCATCCTGGCCGAGGAAGGCCCGCCCGACCGGGTGGTGTTCCACTGCTTTTCCGGCGACGCGGCGATGGTCAAGCACTGCGCCGAGGCCGGCTACGTGATGTCGTTCGCGGGCAACGTGACTTATCGCAACGCCCAGCCGCTCCGGGACGCCGCCGCGGCGGCCCCGGCCGATCTCATCCTGGCCGAAACCGACGCGCCGTTCCTCACCCCGGTGCCGAACCGGGGCAAGCCGAACAAGCCCGCCCTGACCGCGGACACCCTGCGCTGCCTGGCCGGCGTGAAGGGGATGGACCTGGCGGACCTGTGTGACGCGGTCACCGCGACCGCCCAGCGCACCTTCGGCCCCTGGTAGCAGCGTGCGCCCCCGCCCCGCCCCGCCCCCTCGGCCTGGCCCCCCGTCTCGCGTGGCCGGCCGCATCCCGGCCGGCCCGATGTGGCATCGAGCCGGCCACAGCCGGCCCGATGTGACATTGAGCCGGCCCCGATGACCGGTCAGGAGCGGCCGGTACGGCCGCTCGGCCAGGCCGAGATCCGCGCGCTGGCCGATCGCCTGGGCGTCCGGCCGTCCAAGCGGCTCGGGCAGAACTTCGTCGTCGAGCCGGGGACCGTGCGGAAGATCGCCTCGCTGGCCGCCCTGCGGCCGGATGACGTGGTGCTGGAGGTGGGCCCGGGGCTGGGGTCGCTGACCCTGGCCCTGCTCGAGGCCGGCGCCGGCCAGGTCGTGGCCATCGAGATCGACCGGGCGCTGGCCGGCGAACTGCCGCGGACGGTCGCCGCCCGCGCGCCGCATCTCGCGGACCGGCTGACCGTGGTCACCGGGGACGCGCTGCACATCGCGGCACGCGGCCTGCCCGCGGAGCCGGCGGTGCTGGTGGCGAACCTGCCGTACAACGTGGCGGTGCCGGTGCTGCTGCACCTGCTGACCGCGCTGCCCTCGCTGCGGCGAGGGCTGGTCATGGTCCAGGCTGAGGTGGCGGACCGGATGTGCGCCGGACCCGGGTCACGGGTATACGGCACGCCGTCGGTGAAGCTGGCCTGGTTCGCCGCGGCCCGGCTGGCCGGGCCGGTGCCGCGCACGGTGTTCTGGCCGGTGCCGAACGTGGATTCCCGCCTGGTCGCGTTCACCAGGCGGGACCCGCCGGCGGGCGCGGCAGGCCGCGAGGAGGTGTTCGCGGTCGTCGACGCGGCGTTCCGGCAGCGGCGCAAGACGCTGCGGGCCGCGCTCTCCGGCTGGGCCGGCTCGGCGCCGGAGGCCGAACGGCTGCTCCGGGCGGCCGGCATCGACCCGGGCGCGCGCGGGGAATCGCTCGGCGTCGTGGAGTTCGCCCGGCTGGCGGCGGCGCGGCGGTCAGCACGGCCGGCAGCACGGCGTACGATTTCACCATCGTGACCGGTGTAACCGTGCGGGTGCCCGCCAAACTCAACCTCCAGCTCGCGGTGGGGCCGCCGCGAGCTGATGGCTACCACGGCCTGGTGACCGTGTTCCATGCCGTCTCGCTGTTCGACGAGATCACCGCGGCGCCAGCCGGCCGGGACGGGGTTACCGTCACCGGCGAGGGCGCGGACCGGGTCCCGGCCGACGGGGACAACCTGGCCCTGCGGGCCGTGGCCGCGTTGCGCGCCGCGGTGACGGCCCCGGCCGTGCGGCCCGCGGGCGTGCACATCACGATCGCCAAACGGATCCCGGTGGCGGCCGGGCTGGCCGGCGGGAGCGCCGACGCGGCCGCGGCCCTCGTCGCCTGTAACGAGCTGTGGGACGGCGGCCTGGGGCAGCCGCAGTTGGTCGAGGTCGCGGCCCGGGTGGGCAGCGACGTGGCCTTCGCGCTGCTCGGCGGGACCGCGGTAGGCCGGGGCCGGGGGGAGCGGCTGACGCCGGCGCTGGCCCCGGCGACCCGGTACCACTGGGTGCTGGCCTTCGCCGACGGGCACCTGTCCACTCCCGAGGTGTATGCGGCGCTGGACCGGCTGCGGGCGGCCGGCACGGGCGGTCCCGCGGGCGCGGGGAACCCGGTCCCGGCCGCCCGGGGCAAGCCGGACCTGAACGCCGCGCTCATGTCGGCGCTGCGCTCCGGTGATGCCCGGCAGGTCGGCCGGGCGCTGAGCAACGACCTGCAGCCGGCCGCGCTGTCGCTGTTCCCCGCGCTGCGCAAGACCCTGGCGGCAGGCCTCGAGCTGGGCGCGCTCGGCGCGCTGGTGGCAGGCTCGGGACCGACCTGCGTGTTCCTGGCGGCCAATGCGGACCGCGCCCTCGAGATGGCCGTGTCGCTGTCCGGCGCGGGCGTGTGCCGCTCGGTGGCGCGGGTCACCGGGCCGGTGCCCGGCGCCGCCGTCGTTTCCCCGGCGAGGTGACCCGGCCGCGATGAACCTGATCAGCCTGGAGAAGGCGGTCAAGGCGTACGCGCACCGCACGCTGCTCGACGGCGTCTCGCTCGGCGTGGCGGCCGGGGACCGGATCGGCGTCGTGGGCCGCAACGGTGCGGGCAAGTCCACCCTGCTCGCGCTCCTGGGCGGCCTGGTCGCGCCCGACTCCGGCCGGGTGGCCATGACGGCCGGCCTGCGGCTCGGCTACCTGCCGCAGAGCGACCAGCTGGCCGGGACGGTCGGCGAGATCGTGTTCGGCCTCGGGGGGGCTCGGGCCCGCCGCGGCAGCCGGCCAGGCCAGCAGGGTCGTCCCCCCCGGAGCGAGCAGAGCCTCGGGGGGGCTCGGGGGGGTCGTCCCCCCCGGAGCGAGCAGAACCCCGAGCGCGGACCTTCGGTGACGCCGTGGGAGGCGGATCCCCGGGCGCGCGCGATCATGGCCGAGCTGCTGCCCGGGGTCGGCGTGGACGCGCAGGCCGGGCAGCTGTCCGGCGGCGAGCGGCGGCGAGTCGCGCTCGCCGCCCTGCTGGTGGCCGAGCGCGACGTCCTGCTGCTCGACGAGCCCACCAACCACCTCGACATCGAGGCGATCGACTGGCTCGGCCGCCACCTGCGCGACAGAGGCTGCGCGGTCGTCGTGGTCAGCCACGACCGCTGGCTGCTCGACCTGGTCTGCGAGCGGACCTGGGAGGTCGACCGCGGCCAGGTGCACTCCGCCGAGGGCGGCTACTCGGCCTACGTGCTCGCGGAGGCCGAACGCGAGCGGGGCGAGGAAGCCGCCGAGCGCCGCCGCCGCAACCTGGCCCGCAAGGAACTCGCCTGGCTGCAGCGCGGCGCCCGGGCCAGGACCACCAAGGCGAAGTTCCGGGTCGAGGCGGCCACCGCGCTGATCGCGTCGGAGCCGCCGCCCCGGGACAGCGTCGAGCTGACCCGGCTGGCCACCGCGCGGCTGGGCAAGACCGTGATCGAGCTGGAGGAGGTATCGGTCTCGGCCGCCGCCGACGGCCGCGAGCGCACTCTCCTCGACCGCGTGACCTGGCAGCTGGGCCCCGGGGACCGGGTGGGGATCGTCGGGGTCAACGGCAGCGGCAAGACCTCCCTGCTGAAGGTACTGGCGGGCGAGGCCGGTCCCGGGCAGCTCAGCCCGGGGTTGCCCGCGGCCGGGACCGTCATCAGGGGCAAGACCGTGCGGCTGGCCCACCTGTCCCAGGAGCTCGCCGAGCTCGACCCGGACCAGCGGGTCCGCGAGGCGGTGGAGGAGATCCGGCTGCGGATCCAGGTGGGCGACCGCGAGCTGTCCGCGGGACAGCTGCTCGAGCGGCTCGGCTTCAGCGCGGAGCGGCAGTGGACCCGGGTCGGCGAATTGTCCGGCGGCGAGCGGCGCCGGGTCCAGACGCTCCGGCTGCTCATGACCGAACCCAACGTGCTGCTGCTCGACGAGCCGACCAACGACCTGGACATCGAGACGCTGACCGAGTTCGAGGACCTCCTCGACGGCTGGCCGGGCACGCTCGTGGTGGTCAGTCACGACAGGTATTTCCTGGAACGGGTGACTGAGCACGTGGTGGCGCTGCTGGGCGACGGCACGCTCTCCTTTCTCGCCGGCGGGGTGGACGAGTACCTGGACCGCGTCCGCGCCGCCCGGGCCGGCGCGGGCGGCAGGCCCGCCGCGGCCCGGCCGGCCGCACCGGCGGACGGTGCCCCGGCCGCCGGGTCCGGACCCCCGCGGCCATCAGCGGCCGAGGAGCGCGCCGCCCGCAAGGAACTGCAGCGCCTGGAGCGCCAGCTGGACCGCCTCTCGACCCGCGAGACCGAGCTAGCCGCCCAGCTAGCCGCCAACGCCACCGACTACGAGAAGCTCACTGCCCTAGGCGCCGACCTGAAGGCCACCCAGGCCGAAAAGGAAGACCTAGAAGAACGCTGGCTAGCCGTCGCGGCCGGCCTAGACCCCTAAGCGAGCCAAACGGCCGCCGCCGCAGATGGATCCCTAGCGAGCCAAAGGGCCGCCGGCGCCGCCTGGACTGAGGAGCGACGAAGGAGCGACGAGGGAAGGCGGCGCCTTAAGAGGCGGCCCGGCGGCGAGCGGGGCTAACACAGCGTCGAAGGGAGCGAGCAGGATCCGCAGCAGGTCGGCCAGGTGCTGGCGTTCGCTGCCGTCCAGGCCCCCTAGCAGGGCCCGCTCGCGGCGCAGCAGGCCGGCTAGCGCCGCGTCCACCCGCGCCTGGCCCTTGTCGGTGAGGATGACCAGCACGCCCCGCTTATCCCGGGGGTCGGGCTCCCGGCGGACAAGTCCCGCGGTGGCCAGCCGGTCGATCCGGTTCGTCATGGTTCCGGAGGTGACCAGGGTGGCGCGGAGCAGCGCGCCCGGCGTGAGCTGGCACGGCGGCCCCTGCCTGCGCAGCGCCGACAGCACGTCGAATCCCCACGATTCGAGCCCGTGCTCGGCGAACGCCTCGCGCCGCGCGATGTCCAGGTGCCGGGCCAGCCTGGAGATCCGGCTGAGCACCTGCATCGGCTCGACATCCAGGTCGGGCCGCTGCGCCCGCCACGCGGTGACCAGGTCGTCGACCTCGTCCCGCAGCAGTGCTTCGCCGAGGATCTCGTCGTCGGAGTCCGCCTCAGTGCCGGGACCGGCGCGCTGGCCCATTACTAGAGCGTATCTCTTGACGTCAAGAAGACCAGTCATGTACAAGGGGATCAGGCAGCTGCGGGGGTGCCTGGGTCGTCCCCCGTCACCCACGCAGTGTCTCGGTATCAGAGAAGGATTGACCACCATGTGGGACACGGCCCTTTATCTGCGGTTTGGAGGCGAGCGCGCCAGGCCGTTCTTCGACCTGCTCGCCAGGGTCGGAGCAGAACTTCCCGGATACGTGGTCGACATGGGCTGCGGCCCGGGGAACCTGACCGCCCTGCTCGCGGAGCGCTGGCCATCGGCCGCGGTGTGCGGCGTGGACAGCTCGCCCGAGATGATCGAGGCGGCCCGCGAGTTCGCCATGGCAGGTGCCCCGCGACCCCCGGCGCCCTCCGGTTCCGGGCCGGTCGCGACGAGCCACGCACCAGGATTGTCGTTCATGCTCGACGACATAAGGCACTGGAAGCCGCAGAGCCTGCCCGACGTGATCATTTCCAACGCGGTGCTGCAGTGGGTGCCCGGCCATCGCGAGCTGCTGGTCCGCTGGGCGGACCAGCTGGCTGCCGACGGCTGGCTGGCCTTCCAGGTCCCGGGTAACTTCGACCAGCCGTCTCATGCGATCCTGCGCGAGATGGCGGCCTCGGCCCGGTGGCGCCCGCTGCTGCGGGACGTGGAGCTGAACCGGCAATCGGCCGACCCGGCGGACTACGCAGAGCTGCTCGCCCGGGCCGGCTGTGAGGTCGACGCGTGGGAGACGACGTACGTGCACATCCTGCCGGGCCCTGACCCGGTGCTCGAGTGGTACAAGGGCACCGGGCTCCGTCCCGTGCTGGCTGCGCTCGACGCGGACCAGGCGGGGGATTTCCTCGCGGAGTATGGCTCGCAGGTTCGCCAGGCGTATCCGCCCCGGTCGTTCGGCACCATCTTCCCCTTCCGCCGCGTATTCGCCGTGGCCCACCGGCCCGGCTGAGCCTAGGACCCTTATAATCCAATTTTTCCCATTGATTTTATAGGGAAACTCTGGCAGGATCACGGCATGCGCCGTGTCATGCCTCTCCTGTCAACGCCTGCCTGTCAGTGCGTTCCCGCCGGCGCCTTCCCGTTGGCGCCTGGCGTCGTGCGATGTCTGGCTGGCTCGCTCTAACCCGACCGGGCTTGGTCCCGCCACCAGCATGTCTGGTTGCTTCAGTTCGCCATTGCGCTGGCGCCCGCCGTCAGCGACGTCAACGCGAGGAGAGACGCGAAAATGAGTACGATGATCCGGCTGGCGTCACCAGCCAGCGCGCAGCCTGGCCGGCTACTCGGCGCGCGGCAGCTGGCCGATGTGGTGCGACGCCTGGCGGCGAGCCCCGCGGACTGGCTCGGCCGGGTGCGGCTGAACCCCGCGGGCCGCTGGTATGAGCGGATACACCTCGACGGCAGCCACGAGGTGTGGGTGATCAGCTGGCTGCCGGGCCAGGCGACCGGGTTCCACGACCACGGCGGGTCGGCCGGCGCCTTCGCCGTGGTGTGGGGAACGCTGATGGAGCGCCGGGTGGTCGGGGCCGTGGCCACCGGGCAGGTGCTGGCCAAGCCGATCGGGGCGGGCGGGGCGCGGGCGTTCGGCCCCCGCTACATCCACGACGTGCGCAACGCGGCCGCCTCGGCGGTGGCAGTGAGCGTGCACGCCTACTCGCCGCCGCTGCCGGCGATGACGCGCTACGACCTCACGCCGGGCGGGCTGGTCAGGCTGGACACCGAAGGCGCCGCCGCGTGGTGACGGTCCGGCCGCGGGGTGCTCGCACCATCGACGAGATCCTCGCGGTCGCGCGGGCCCGGCTGCAGCGGCTCACGCCGCGGCAGGCCTTCGGCGAGGTGGCCCGCGGGGGCGTGCTTATCGACATCCGGCCCGCCGCGCAGCGGGCCGTCCAGGGCGAGATCCCCGGGTCCACCATCGTGGAGCGTAACCACCTGGAGTGGCGCCTGGATCCGTGCTCGGACGCCCGGCTGTCCTGGGTGACCGGCTACGATCACGTGATCATCGTGATCTGCGTGGACGGGTACACCTCCAGCCTGGCCGCGGCGGCCCTGCAGGACCTGGGCCTGTACCGGGCCATGGACGTGATCGGCGGGTTCCGGGCCTGGACGGCCGAGGGCCTGCCGTCCGCGGCCGGCGGCGCGGGGACGGTCACGCTGGCGCCTGGCGCGGCCCCGGCCCTACCGCCCGCCTGACCCCCGGCCGTTCGCGTCCAGGTGGGACAGGCCGTTCCAGATCAGGTCGATCAGGTTGGCCGCGACCTCTTCCAGCTTGGGCTTACGGGCGTCGAGCCACCACTGCCCGGTGAACGCGACCATGCCCACGACCATCTGGGCGTACATCGGCGCGAGCTTGGGGTCGTGGCCGCGCGAGGCGAGGAAGTCGGCCAGGATGTACTCGACCTGGCCGGCGATATCGCTCAGCAGCGTGCCGTAGGTACCCGCGCCCGACCCGGGATTGGAGTCCCGGACCAGGATGCGGAAGCCGTCGGCGTTGTCGTCGATGTACCGGAGCAGGGTGACTGCCGCGGCCTCGAACTTCACCCGGGTGTGGTCGCCGCCCAGGAGCGTGGTCGCCATCGTCAGCAGGCGTTCCACCTCCCGGTCGACGACCACCGCGTAGAGGCCCTCTTTGCCGCCGAAGTGCTCGTACACCACCGGCTTCGAGACGTCCGCCTGGGCGGCGATCTCCTCGATCGAGGTCCCCTCGAAACCGCGCTCGGCGAACAGCCGGCGCCCGATTTCCAGGAGCTGCTCCCGCCGTTCCTTGCCGGTCATTCTCTTGCGGCCGGATCTTGGGGGCTGGGAACTCACTGGTCCATCATCGCGACTCCGCGGACACCGTGCCACGTACCGGGTCGGCGCGGCGCGTCATTGAGCCGAGTTTCCTCGTCGCGGTGGCGGGCCGCTTGGCCGAAAGCCGTTCTTCGTCCGGCCAGCGTACATCGTAGGCCCAGCCCAGCTTCTCCAGCGCCCAGATGACCCGCGCGCTGGGGTCCAGCTGGCCCTTCAGCGCCCCGTGCCGCGCGCAGGTGGGGTCCGCATGGTGCAGGTTGTGCCACGATTCACCGAACGACGCGATCGCCAGCCAGGACACGTTCCTTGACTTGTCGCGGACCTCGAATTCCTCGCTGCCGAAGGTGTGGCAGATGGAGTTGATGGCCCAGGTGACGTGGTGCAGCAGCGCGACACGGACCAGGCTGCCCCAGAAGAAGGCGGTCACCGCGCCCTGCCAGGACATCCCCCACAGGCCGCCGATGAGCGCGGGCAGCAGCAGCGTGACCGCCACGAGCCCGGGGAACCAGCCGTCGACCCCCTTGATCCGCCGGTCGGCGAGCAGGTCCGGCGAGAACTTCTCCTGCGAGGTCATGTTCGGGTCGAAGAGCCAGCCGATGTGCGCGTACAGCAGGCCCTTGGACAGCGCCTTCCAGTCGTCTCCGTACCGCCAGGGCGAGTGCGGGTCGCCTTCCTTGTCGCTGTACTTGTGGTGCCTGCGGTGATCCGACACCCAGGTGATGACCGGTCCCTCGATGGCCAGGCTGCCCGCGATCGCCAGCGCGACCCGCAGGCCGGTCTTCGCCTTAAAGGAGCCGTGGGTGAAGTACCGGTGGTAGCCGACCGTCACGCCGAGCCCGGACACCCAGTAGAAGACCAGCGCGATCAGCACGTCATGCCAGCCCAGCCCCCAGCCCCACATCAGCGGGATGGCGGCGGCCAGCGCCGCGAGCGGGATGGCCACGAACACGCCCACCATGAAGCGCTGGAACGCGGAATTCGGCTCGTCGTCCAGGTCCGGCCGGGTGGGGCGGAGCTTGGTGGCCGTTCTGGCGGTTCCCCCGTTGGTTCCGGCGGGCGCGGGCGCGGCCGGCGAGATGGCCTGATCCGCTGGGGCAGCGGCCAGCCGGGCCGGCGCAAGGGTGGCTTCAGTCGCGTGGACGGTGTCGGGAGATGTGGTCATCGTGCTCCTCTACAACTAGGCGAAACGGGCACGAGCGCTTGTACGCTTACGTAACCGTAGCCTACGAAACCGTAAGTTAGGCAAGGCTTGCCAGGTGAATTTCTGCAAATAGACCTATGAATTCCGTATGCACACACCGGTCACCGTCTCGCTATGCGAGACAAGTGAACGTTCCGTGTCGCAGGCGTCACGGCCCGCCGACGTTCTTTCCGCCCTCGGCCGCCGGTCACGTCTACCCGCCGGACGCATGCGCGAGGACGACCAAATCGGGCGTCAGCGGTCACGCCATGCCACTAGGGCCGGTTCTCCGGGCAGGTTCCAGGTAGAGTGAGCACTCGAACCATCCCGGGTCGTCTAGCCAGGCAGGACGACGGTCTTTGGAATCGTTAACGAAGGTTCGAATCCTTCCCCGGGAGCGCATTAAGAGGGTTCGAGGCTTGGCCATCCTGCCGTAAGCCGCGGCTCATGATCGTCCCAGCCCAGCCTTCAATCCTGCGGTAGAGGTCGACGCTGCGGCGGACGTCGATGCGCAAGCAGCCGTGATAGTTGTCGCCCACATTCTTCCGAACGGTCTTAGGGTTGTGGCGCTTCAGTGAGGCACGGCGGAACTGCTCCGGTCGCGCGCCGGTGATCTTGAGCCAGAAGAGCTCGGCCGCTCCTACGTCGGCGTTCTCGTGTATATAGACCTGGAAGGTAAGGTTCTCGGCCGGAGTGCCCGCTGTCGTAAGGAATCGCAGGAAGAACTGGATCATTGCGGGGTCGCTGTTCGTGAAGATGGCGCGGTCACTGCGCCTATGTGGCTTGTTCTTCGCGCCTTCGCACCAGTAGGCGATGGCGCCGGCGATCAGGATCTCGCGGTCGGTCAGCTCGCCGATCTCGGCGGCAGCCGCCTCGCGGGCCGCAGCGCGGCGGGCCTCGCGGGCGGGGCGCTCGGCCGCCCAGTAGCGGCGTGCGCCCTCCGCCGACCGCCTCCGGCACTCCGCGTAGCTCAGCCTCGCTGGCCTGGGCAGGTCACGGACCCAGAGCGAAACCGAGCTCCTGGCGACGCCGAGGGCGGCGGCGATGTCCTCATAGTCCAGGCCCTGCGTCCGCAGGTCGCGCGCCCTGGCCCGCAGCTCGTCCTTGGCGTTGGGCCGTCGGGTCCACTCGGGCGGAGGCTCGCCCTTGAGGGCGTCGTTGAGCGTGGCATTGCTCATGGGCCCGAGGATCTGCTTGACCTCGCGACGTGACCGGCCTTCGCGGCGCAGCTTGACCGCCCGCTCTCTCAGCCGGTCAAGCTCTCGCAGAGTACGCATATTCGAACTTTAGTACGAGGATATGACATTCTCGCCGGCCCGCTTACCTCGCCCGGCGCCGCCGCTGAGGTGACCGGAGATGGCAGCCCGGACATATGGAGCGGCCGGGACGTCCTGGGTAGCCCGGGCGCGTGCTCCGCCGCCAGGGCGTTCCGGCGGCATGGGGGCCAGGCCGGCGAGCGGCTGGCCGGGCGCTGCGTTATAGTTAGTTGACGCCAAGCAAGTTTCTAATGATGCCAAAGTTGCCTGTGGGGGCTTAGGCCACATGAAGTCGGATTCTGGTCAGGAGGGTGCCGGCCTGCCCGCTCAGGCGGGTGCCAAGGCGCCCGGTCAGGCGGGTGCCGACGGGCCCGGTCAGACGCGGGCGGGCGAGCCCGGGCCGCACTACAAGTGGATCGCGCTGTCGAACACCACGCTGGGCGTGCTGATGGCGACGATCAACCAGTCCATCGTGCTGATCGCGCTGCCGGACATCTTCCGCGGGATCGGGCTCAACCCGCTGAGCCCGGCCAACACCAGCTACCTGCTGTGGATGTTCATGGGCTTCCTCGTGGTGTCCGCGGTGCTGGTGGTGTCGTTCGGGCGGCTGGGCGACATGTTCGGCCGGGTCCGGATGTACAACACCGGGTTCGCGATCTTCAGCGTGGCCTCGATCTTCCTGACCGTCACCTGGCAGCACGGCACCGCCGGGGCGATGTGGCTGATCATCTGGCGGGTCGTGCAGGGCATCGGCGGGGCGTTCCTGTTCGCCAACTCCACCGCCATCCTCACCGACGCCTTCCCGGCCAACCAGCGCGGTACCGCGCTGGGCATCAACTCGATCGCGGCCATCGCGGGCTCGTTCCTCGGGCTGCTGCTCGGCGGCGTCCTCGGCCCGGTGAACTGGCACCTGGTGTTCCTGGTCTCGGCGCCGATCGGGGCGTTCGGCACCGTGTGGGCCTACTTCATGCTCCGCGACATCGGGGTGCGCAAGCACGCCCGGATGGACTGGTGGGGCAACATCTTGTTCGCTGCCGGGCTGATCGCGATCCTGGTCGGCATCACCTACGGCCTGCTGCCCTACGGCGGGCACCCGATGGGCTGGACCAATCCCTGGGTGCTCACCGCCATCTTCGGCGGGGTGGCGGCGCTGGTGGTATTCGGCGTCGTCGAGACCAAGGTCGCCGAGCCGCTGTTCCGGCTCTCGCTGTTCAAGATCCGCGCCTTCGCCGCGGGCAACGTGGCGAACCTGATGCTGGCGCTGGGCCGCGGCGGCATGCAGTTCATGCTGATCATCTGGCTGCAGGGCATCTGGCTGCCGCTGCACGGGTACAGCTTCAGCCAGACCCCGCTGTGGGCAGGCATCTACCTGGTCCCGCTGACCATCGGCTTCCTGCTGTCCGCGCCGCTGTCCGGCGTGCTGTCGGACCGGTTCGGCGCCAAGGGGTTCACCACCGGCGGGGCGCTGCTCACCGCGCTGACCTTCTTCATCCTGCTGTTCCTGCCCGTGGACTTCTCCTACTGGGGGTTCGCCCTGATCATCGCGTTCAACGGCTTCGGCTCCGGCCTGTTCGCCTCGCCGAACCGGGCCGAGATGATGAACTCCGTGCCCGCCAGCCAGCGCGGCGCGGCCGGCGGCATGATCGCCACCTTCATGAACACCTCGTTCGTGCTCTCGATCGGGGTCTTCTTCTCGCTGATGGTGGTGGGGCTGTCCGGCAAGCTGCCGGGCGCGCTGTCCGGCGGCCTGACCGCGCAGGGCATCCCGGCGGCCGCCGCGCAGCAGATCTCGCACCTGCCGCCGATCGGCGTGCTGTTCGCCGCCTTCCTCGGCTACAACCCGATGCAGCAGCTGCTCGGCCCGCTGCTCGGGCACCTGCCCGCGGGGCACGCCGCCTACGTCACCGGGCGCCAGTTCTTCCCGCAGCTGATCACCGGCCCGTTCCACGACGGCCTCGGGGTGGCGTTCGCGTTCGCGATCGCCGCCAGCGTGATCGCGGCCGTCGCCTCGCTGCTCACCGGCCGGCGCCTGCGGGGCGCCGCGGCGGCTGAGCCGCTGGGCGCCGAACTGGCCGCGGTGGCCGCGGAAGGCGGATTCGAGCCCAGTGAGCTGGTCGGGCCCGGCCAGGAGACACCAGATACGCCCGATTCGCGGGGAAATGGGCAGTCACCTGCGGTTACTAAGTCCGGTGGGACAGAGCCTGGCTGAACCGTCCCGCCGGGTGGCCGTAGGCTAAGGGGCGGAGCCCGGGACGGGAAGCCGTCCCGGCCGTCACGGAAGCCGGCCATCCGATCATGGCCACCGGACGGTATCCTGCGGATGAGGGGCGGGTAAACACAATCGCCGTCACATCCGGTAACCCGAAGCATCCTGACCAGTGCCGGCCGGGCGGTTTGGCGGTCCGAATACCCCTCGCGAGCCCCGGACCCGCAGATGCTGGCGCGCTAACCGAGGAGACCTGCCGCCGTGAGCGAACCCCGCCCGGGCGCCGTCATCGTCCTCGCCGCGGGCGAGGGCACCCGGATGAAGTCGCGGATCCCCAAGGTGCTGCACACCCTGTGCGGGCGCAGCATGCTCGGGCACGCGGTGGCCGCGGCGAGCGGCCTTGAGCCGGAGCGCCTCGTCCTCGTCGCCGGCCACCGCCGGGACGAGGTCGGCGCCGAAGCCGCCCGGTACGCACCCGGCGTGCACGTGGTCGTGCAGGACCGGCTGGCCGGCACCGGCAACGCGGTCCGCATGGTGACCGAGGCGCTCGGCGACCTGCCCGGCGTCGTCGTGGTGACCTACGGCGACATGCCCCTGCTCCAGACGCAGACGCTGGCCGCGCTCGTCCGGGAGCACGCGGCCGCGGGGAACGCGGTGACCGTGCTCACCGCGCGGGTCCCCGACCCGTCCGGGTACGGGCGCATCATCAGGGACGACGACGGCTCGCTGGCCGCGATCGTGGAGGAAGCCGACGCCACCGCGGCGCAGCGCGCCATCGACGAGATCAATTCCGGCTGCTACGCCCTGGACGGCGCCCTGCTGGCCGGCGCGATCAAGCGGGTGGCCACCGGCAACGCGCAGGGCCAGGAATACCTCACCGACGTGGTGGCGATCCTGCGCGGCGACGGCCACCCGGTGGGCACCGTGCTCGCCGCCGACCCGGCCGAAATCCAGGGCGTGAACGACCGGGTCCAGCTCGCCCAGGTGCGCCGCGCCTACAACAGCCGCCTGCTCGAGGCCTGGATGCGGGCCGGGGTGACGATCACGGACCCGGCGTCGACCTGGGTTGACGTGGACGTGACCCTGGCGCCGGACGTGGAGATCCGGCCGGACACCCACCTGGAGGGGCGGACCGGCATCGGGCCAGGGGCCCGGATCGGCCCCGGCTGCCTGCTCAGGGATACCTCGGTGGGCCAGGACGCGACGGTCCTGTACGCCGTCTGCGAGTCGGCCGAGATCGGGCCCGGCGCGAGCGTCGGGCCGTTCGCCCGGCTGCGCCCGGGTACCCGGATCGGCCCGGGGGCGCACATCGGCACCTACGTCGAGCTGAAGAACGCCACGGTGGGCGAGGGGTCCAAGGTGCCGCACCTGTCGTACGTGGGCGACGCGGACATCGGCGAGCACTCCAACATCGGCGCGGCGACGATCTTCGTGAATTACGACGGGGTGGCCAAGCACCACGCCACGGTGGGCGACCACGTGCGGATCGGCTCGGACACCATGCTGGTGGCGCCGCTGCGCGTCGGGGACGGGGCGTACACCGCAGCCGGATCGGTGATCACCGAGGACGTGCCGCCCGGAGCGCTCGGCGTGGCCCGCGGCAGGCAGCACAACGCGGCCGGGTGGGTGGAACGGCAGCGGCCAGGCACGCCGTCCGCCGCGGCCGCCGCCCGCGCCCGCCAGGCCGCGGAGTCAGACCCAGGACAGTCAGACGAGGGGACGCAATCCAGGTGAGCGACATGATGCCGTCAGGCGCGAAGGAGATGCTGCTCGTCTCCGGCCGCGCCTTCCCCGCGCTGGCCGACGAGGTGGCCGCGTGCCTGGGCATCAAGCCGACGCCGACCAAGCTCTTCGACTTCGCCAACGGCGAGATCTTCGTCCGCTTCCTGGACTCCGTCCGGGGCTGCGACGTGTTCGCGCTGCAGAGCCACACCTCGCCCATCAACGAATGGATCATGGAGCAGCTGATCATGGTCGACGCTCTCAAGCGGGCGTCGGCCAGGCGCATCACGGTGGTGACGCCGTTCTTCGGCTACGCGCGGCAGGACAAGAAGAACCGGGGCCGCGAGCCGATCTCGGCCCGGCTCATGGCCGACCTGTTCGCCACCGCAGGCGCCGACCGGCTGATGGCGGTCGACCTGCACACCGCCCAGATCCAGGGCTTCTTCGACGGTCCGGTGGACCACCTGTTCGCGCTGCCCATCCTGGCCACCTACGTCGAGAAGAAGCTCGACGTCAGCCAGGTCACCGTGGTCGCGCCCGACGCCGGCCGGGTCCGGGTCTGCGAGCGGTGGACCGACCGGCTCGGCTGCCCGCTGGCCATCATCCACAAGCGGCGCGATCCCGACGTGGCCAACCAGGTCAGGATGTTCGAGGTGGTCGGGCAGGTGGCGGGCCGCACCTGCATCCTGGTGGACGACATGATCGACACGGGCGCGACCATCGCCAAGGCCGCGGAGGCCCTGTTCGAGCAGGGCGCGGACCGGGTCATCGCCACCGCCACCCATGGCATCCTGTCCGGCGCGGCGGTGGACATCCTGAAGAACTCCAGGATCAGCGAGATCATCATCACGAACACGCTGCCGGTGCCGCAGGAGAAGCGGTTCGACAAGCTCACCGTGCTGTCGATCGCGCCGCTGCTGGCCCGGGCGATCAGCGAGGTATTCAGTGACGGCTCGGTCACCAGCCTGTTCGACGGCCAGAGCTGAGATCGCGGGCCGGCCAGGCCCTGGGCCGGAGACCGTCGTCCCCGCCCCCGCCAGAGGCGCGAGGACGACGGCCACGCGGGCGGCCCCGGGCGGTCCTGGCCACGAGGCTGGTCCCTCCCCACTCCCCTGCCGGGGACCAGGACCGCTTCCCGCCGCGCCCACCCCGCTAGGCGAGCGGGCGTTCAGTGCGCCGCACCGGACGGACGAGACCCCCGTCGCCGTCCGGCGCGACTACCTGTTCGCCTTTGGCTCCGTTGCCGACGCGATGGGCCTCATTGTGAGGCCCGTGGTTTACGCATGAGTTGAGTCATGGTTAAGTGAAGACCCTGACGGCCGATTTCCGTCCAGCCGGAGGCGATCCCGGGCAATGATGAGGTTCCGGCTGCTCGGGCCGCTTGAGGTCCGGGCCGGAGACGACTGGCGGGGGATCGGGGCGCCGAAGTGGCGTTCGGTCCTGGCGGCCCTGCTGATCCACTCCGGGCAGATCGTCTCCGCCGACACGCTGATCAGCGAGGTCTGGCGGGACGACCCGCCGGCCCGGGCGCCCAACCTGATCAGCATCTACGTGCTCCGGCTGCGCCGCCTGATGGATGAGGCGGACAGCGCCCTGCTGGTCACCCGCGCTCCCGGCTACCAGCTCCGGCTGGCGGCCGACGATACCGACGCGCTGCTGTTCGAGGCCCTGGTGCGGGACGGCAGGCGGGCGCTCGCCGACGGGGATCCCCAGGGCGCGGCCCGCAAGCTTGCCGAGGCCCTCGCCCTGTGGCACGGCCGGCCGCTGGCCGACGTCCCGCCGACGCCGCTGGTCGAGGCGGAGGCCGAACGGCTGACCGAGCTCCGCCTCGGCGCCATCGAACTGCGGTTCACGGCCGAACTCGCCTGCGGCGGCCACGCCCAGGCCGTCGCCGAGATCCGCAGGGTGCTGGCGGACTACCCGCTGCGCGAGGGCCTGTGGCTGCTGCTGATGCGCGCCCTGGACGGCGCGGGACGGCACGCGGAGGCGCTCGAGGTGTACGGGCGGGCCCGGGATGCCATCTCCGGGCAACTGGGCGTCGACCCGGGTGCCGAGCTGCGCCAGCTCTACGCCGAACTGCTGGCCAAGGACAGCGCAGCCCCGGCGGGCACCATCTCGGCGGGTACTGTCCCGGCAGGCGCGGTCTCGGCTGGCACAGTGCTTACCCCCGGGGGGACGACCCCCCCGGGGACCCCCCCGAGCATGGGGGGGCAGCCCGCCCCCCCATCCCCCCCTGGGCCCGCGGAGCCGCGGGCGGCGCGCGGCGCGCGGCCCGCCGGGCCGTCCCCGGCGCAGCTGCCCGCCGACGTCGCCGATTTCACCGGCCGCGATGAACAGGTAAAGCGCCTGTGCGACCTGCTCTCGGGCGCAGGCGCGAGCAGTGACCCCGGCGCGGTCCGCATCGCGGTGGTGGCCGGCGCGGGCGGGCTCGGCAAGACCTCGCTGGCCGTGCACGCCGCCCACCGGGTCCGCCGCAGGTTCCCCGACGGCCAGCTGTACGTCGACCTCTTCGGCGCGACCCCGGTCCCGCTCCCGCCCGGGGACGTGCTGGCCAGGTTCCTGCGCGACCTCGGCGTGGACGGCCGGGACATCCCGGTCGACGAGGACGAGCGCGCGGCCAGGTACCGGACCACGCTGGCCCGGCGGCGGATGCTGGTCGTGCTCGACAACGCGCGCGACGCCGCCCAGGTCAGGCCCCTGCTGCCGGGCACCGCGTCCTCCGCCGTGCTGGTCACGACGCGGAGCCGGATGCCCGACCTGGCCAGCACCAAGCTGGTCGACCTCCACGTGCTCGACGACGACGAGGCGCTGACGCTGTTCACCAGGGTCGTGGGCGAGGAGCGGGCCGCGGCCGAGCCCGAGGCCACCGCCGAGCTGCTGGACGCCTGCGCGGGCCTGCCGCTGGCCATCAGGATCTGCGCGGCGCGGCTGGCCACCCGCAGCGGCTGGACGATCCAGGCCATGGCCGGCCGGCTCAAGGACGAGCACCGCAGGCTGGACGAGATGCGCGCCGGGGACCTCGCGGTCCGGGCCAGCTTCCAGGTCAGCTTCGCCAGCCTGCCGGCCAGCACCGACAAGCGGGGCATCGACCCGGCCCGCGCGTTCTGCCTGCTCGGCCTGTGGCAGGGGTCCTCGATCTCGTCCGCCGCGGCCGCCGCCCTGTTCGGTGTCCCGGAGTATTCGGCCGAGGATGCCCTGGAGGTGCTGGTGGACACGCATCTGCTGGAATCGGTGGCCCCGGACCGCTACCGGTTCCACGACCTGCTCCGGGTTTATGCATACGAACGAGCCATGGCTGACCTGGCCGCCGATGAGCGCGACGCCGCGGTCGGTGGCCTGCTCGGCTGGTACATGCGCACCGTCGACGCCGCCGCAACCGCGGTGGCACCGCACCGCTACAACATCCCGCTGGACGCCCCAACCGACGATGATGTCCCGCCACCCAGCTTCGCCACCTCCGAGGAGGCCCTCGCCTGGTATGACGACGAGCGCGCCAATCTGGTAGCGGCCACGCGCCAGGCCGCGGGGTCCCGCCTTCATGAGATCGCCTGGCGGCTGCCCGCTCCCTTGTTCCAGCTCTTCAGTAGCCGCGGCAACTGGGCGGACGGCATCGCCACCAACCGCGTCGCGCTGGAGAGCGCCCGCCAGGCCGGTAGCCGCCAGGGCGAGGCGTGGATCCTGAACAACCTCGGTGATGCCCTCGGATTTACTCGCCATTCCGAAGGGATCGACTGCCTTGAACGGTCGCTGGCGATCAGACGTGAGATCGGTGACCGGATGGGCGAGGCGCAGGCGGCGAACAACCTCGCCGACGCCTATCACTGGCTGGGACGAACCGATGAGGCTCTTGAGCTGTACCGACGTGCGCTGGAGCTGAACCGCACGGTCGGCTACCGGCTCGGCGAAGGCATCGCCTTGGTCAATCTGGGATGGATGCTGGTTGACCTTGGACGTGCCGAGGAGGCCATTGACTACCTACCGCAAGCCCGGCGCGCCTTCGCCGAGATCGACTACGTCGACGGCGCGGGCTATGCCCTGCACATCCTGGGTCGCTGCTATCTGTCGCTGCGCCGGGACGCGGAGGCGCTGAGCTGCTTGCAGGAGGCGCTGACCAGCCATCGGGCCAGCGGTAACCGGCGCAGGCAGGCGGCGACCCTGACGTCGCTCGGCACGGCGCAGAGCCGCGTCGGCCTAGCCGCCGCGGCCCGCGAGTCCTGGGCCCAGGCAGTGGCCATCTTCACCGAGCTCGGCGACAGCGCGGAGGCGGAGAAGGTCCGGGCCGAGCAGGCGGGATCGGGCATTTCCTGAGAATCCGGTAACGATCATGCGGGGCCGATACGATGCTGCGCGTCTCCCCCCGTACGCATCCTTCTGGCTCCGGGGGCCTGGAAAAGCGAAAGGACCACCATGGGGAATGTAGCCGTCGCCGAGGAACTCACAGGCAGCGACGAACTTGACGAGCTCCACCGGCTGGAGGCGAGCGAAAGCGAGCCCGAGGACGAGCCCGAAGACGACGAGGACCAGGACGACGAGGACCAGGACGACGAGGACCAGGACGAGGAGGGCATCAAGCCCGAGGGAATGCCGCACCCCTGATCCGTGCGGTGGCGCGGCGGGTGCAGAATGACTGCGCCCGCCGCAGCAGGACCTATTACAGATCGGACACGTCCCGTACCCGCCGTAGTGGCGAAAAGTAAACCAGGAAGCCGGCCGCCCACGATCCGGCGTAGGCAATCCATATCGAGGGGCGGATCCCGATGGCCGAGCCGGCGAATCCGCCCAGCAGGCCCCCAATCGGCAGCACGCCCCACGTTATCCACCGGCTCGCCGCGTTCATCCGGCCGCGCAGGTCCGGCGGGCAGACCGACTGCCGGTAGGCCAGCTGAGAGGCGCCGAAAACCGCGCAGGCAAAGGCGGACACGCCGTAACCCAGTACGAACAGCGTTATCCTCCAGCCGGGCCCGGCTAGCGGCAGGATGAGCGACGGGGCGTCCAGGACCAGCAAAGAGAACCAGATGATGCGGGCCGAGCCGATACGGCGGGCCATGGGCGCGGCCAGCATGCCGCCGATGATTCCGCCCAGGCTGCCCAGCGCGGTGGCCAGGCCGGCGAAGGTCGGCCGCAGGTGCAGGACCTGGAGGAGGAACAGCAGGTTCAAGGAGATCTGCATGGCGATGAACAGGTTGCCGGTCGCGGCGCAGGCGATGGTCTTACGCAGGACCGGGTGACGCGTGATGAACGCGAGGCCCTGGGTGATATCGCATCGCAGCTGCCGGGTACCCGCCGGCTTACCCTCCGGCCGGGGCTCGTGTCCCTTGATCAGCAGCAGGCAGGTGACCGACGCCGCGTAGGAGAGCGCATCGGCCGTCACCGCCCTGGCCGCGCCGATGACCGCGACCAGCCCGCTGGCCAGACCTCTGCCAGACACCTGCGCGAACGAAGCCGAGGCGCCCAGCTTGCCCGACTTCGTGGTCCCGCACGGCCGCGAGATCCCGCACGACTAGGGACATGCCGCATCTATGAATGCGGCCCCGCCACAGCGAACCGGGCGGGTGCGGATCGACGGATCCGCACCCGCCTGCTTTGTCGGCTACACTTCGAACGCGCATTGCACGTTGAGGTGAGGAGAAAGCACCGTGCCTGAGGTCAAGATCGCCGCAGAGACCCGCGGGGAGTTCGGCAAGGGCGCCGCCCGCCGCAGCCGCCGCGAGGGCCGGGTGCCCGCCGTGCTGTACGGGCACGGCACTGAGACCCGTCACCTGAGCCTGCCCGGGCATGACCTGATGCTCGCGCTGAAGACGCCGAACGTTCTGCTGCGCCTCGAAGGGCTCAAGAACGGCAGCGAGATCGCCCTGCCCAAGGCGGTCCAGCGGGACCCGGTGAAGGGCTTCATCGAGCACGTGGACCTGATCCTGGTCCGGCGCGGCGAGAAGGTCAGCATCGAGGTGCCGATCCGGATCACCGGCGAGATCGCCCCCGGCGACGGCGGGATGGTCAACCAGCAGCTCGTGCAGATCCTCGTCGAGGCCGAGGCCACGAACATCCCGCAGGGCATCGATGTCGACGTGGAGGGCATGGAGACGGGCCAGGCGGTGCACGCCAGCGACCTGAGGCTCCCGCCGGGCGTCACCCTGCAGGTCGAGCAGGAGACGCTCGTCCTGCAGGTGATCGCGCGGACGATGGAAGAGGCGCCCGAGGCAGAGGCGGGCGAGGCGGTACCGGAGGCGCCGGAGGCGCTGGCCGGGGCGTCGGCTAGCAGCGAAGGGGAGCAGGCCGGCTGACCGGAGAACGCTGGATCGTCGCCGGCCTCGGCAACCCGGGACCGGAGTACGCGGGCAACAGGCACAACGCCGGGCACATGGTGACGGCCCTGCTGGCCGAGCGGGCCGGGGCCCGGTTCAAGGCGCACCGGTCGGGCAGCGAGGTCGCCGAGGGACGGCTCGCCGAGGTTCCGGTCACGCTGGCCCGCCCGCGCTCCTACATGAACCTGTCCGGTAAGCCGGTCGCGGCGCTGACCGCGTTCTACAAGGTGCCGCCGGACCGGCTGCTGGTCATCCACGACGAGCTGGACATCCCCTTCGGGGCGGTGCGGCTGAAGCTCGGCGGCGGCGACAACGGCCACAACGGGCTCCGCTCGATCACGCAGGCGCTCGGCACCCGCGACTACTACCGGGTCAGGTTCGGCATCGGCAGGCCGCCGGGCCGGATGGACCCGGCCGTCTACGTGCTGCGCGACTTCTCCGCGGCCGAGCGCAAGGACCTGCCCCTGTTCATCGACCGCTGCGCCGACGCCACAGAAACCCTGATCGCCAAGGGCCTGGCCGGCGCGCAGAACATCTACCACGAGGAGCTGCCCGGATGACCGGCGACGATCATGCCCTCGCCCGCGACCTGGCCGCGGAGGCGGGCCGGCGGCTGATCGGGCTGCGGGCGCACGGCGGGGATCCGGACGTGCTGCGCAAGGCGGGCGACCGGCTGTCGCACGAGTTCCTCACCGCCGCGCTGGCCGAGCGGCGCCCCGGTGACGTCGTGCTCTCCGAGGAGGGCGCCGACAACCCCGCGCGGCTCGGCGCGCGCCGGGTGTGGATCGTCGACCCGCTCGACGGGACCAGGGAATTCGGCGAGCCAGGCCGTACCGACTGGGCCGTGCACGTGGCCCTGTGGGAACGCGATCCCGGCGACCTCACCGCCGGCGCGGTCGCGCTCCCGGCCCAGGGCGAGGTCCTGTCCACGCTCGAGCTACCGGATCGATGTGACATCGAGCCGGTTATAGCCGGCACAGTGCCACATCGTGCCGGCTCCGTCGGTGGTGAACAAGGGGCTGGTAGAGGCAATGAGGCGGGAGCGGCGCCTGCCCGGATGCGCATTGTGGTGAGCCGGACGCGTGCACCCCAGTTCGTTCGGAATATTTCTGACCTCGTCCATGCTGAGTTGGTACCCATGGGGTCAGCAGGAGCAAAGGTAGCGGCGGTGATCAGTGGTGAGGTCGATGCGTACGTGCACGGGGGCGGGTTCTACGAATGGGACACCGCTGCCCCCGTCGCGGTGGCGCGCGCGGCCGGGTTCCACGCGTCCCGCATCGACGGGTCCCCTCTCGTCTATAACCAGGCTGATCTGCTGATGCCGGATATCCTGGTATGTCGGCCCGCTCTTGCGGGCGTTCTGTTGTCCGCGATCCGGGAGCTCAAGGAATTCTAGAATGCGCCCTGATTACCAGATCTCCCAGCTTGACGTGCTCGAGGCCGAGGCCATTCACGTGATGCGCGAGGTCGCTGCCGAGTTCGAGCGGCCCGCCCTGCTGTTCTCCGGCGGCAAGGACTCGATCGTCATGCTGGCGCTGGCCGAGAAGGCGTTCTGGCCCGCCCGCGTCCCGTTCCCCGTGATGCACGTGGACACCGGGCACAACTTCCCCGAGGTGCTCGAGTTCCGCGACCGCCGGGCCGCCGAGCTCGGCGTCCGGCTGGTCATCGCGTCGGTCCAGGAATCCATCGACGCCGGCCGGGTGACCGAGGAGACCGGCAGGCACGCGAGCCGGAACCGGCTGCAGACGGTGACCCTGCTCGACGCGATCGAGGCGCACCGGTTCGACGCGCTGTTCGGCGGCGCGCGGCGGGACGAGGAGAAGGCCAGGGCGAAGGAGCGGGTGTTCTCGTTCCGCGACGAGTTCGGCCAGTGGGATCCCAAGAACCAGCGGCCGGAGCTGTGGAACCTGTACAACACCCGGCTGCGCCGCGGCGAGCACATCCGCGTGTTCCCGCTGTCCAACTGGACCGAGCTCGACGTCTGGGCCTACATCGAGCGGGAGGACCTGGACATCCCGTCCATCTACTTCGCGCACGAGCGGCAGGTGTTCGAGCGGGACGGCCTGCTGCTGGCCGAGAACCCCTACGTGCTCAGGGGCGAGGACGAGCCGCTGTTCGCGGCCACGGTCCGGTACCGGACGGTCGGCGACATGACCTGCACCGGGGCCGTATCCTCCTCGGCTGCGACGGTGGCCGAGGTGATCACGGAGGTGGCGGCGACCCGGATCACCGAGCGCGGCCAGACCCGGGCCGACGACCGGACCAGCGAGGCGGCGATGGAAGACCGCAAGCGCGAGGGGTACTTCTGATGGACTCTGTTAGCCCCGGGGGGACGACCCCCCTGGCCCCCCGAATGGATATTTTGCGGTTCGCGACGGCCGGCTCAGTCGACGACGGCAAGTCGACGCTGATCGGGCGGCTGCTCTACGACTCCAAGTCGATCTTCGCCGATCAGCTGGAAGCGGTCGAGCGGACCAGCCGGGACCGGGGCGAGGACTACACCAACCTGGCCCTGCTCACCGACGGGCTGCGGGCCGAGCGGGAACAAGGAATAACCATCGACGTCGCCTACCGGTACTTCGCGACGCCGCGGCGCAAGTTCATCATCGCCGACACCCCCGGCCACATCCAGTACACCCGCAACATGGTCACCGGCGCGTCCACCGCCGACCTCGCGGTGGTGCTGGTGGACGCCCGCAACGGGCTGACCGAGCAGTCCCGGCGGCACGCGTTCCTCACCACGCTGCTGCGGGTGCCGCACATGGTGCTCGCGGTGAACAAGATGGACCTGGTCGACTACCAGGCCGAGGTATTCGAGCGGATCTGCGCGGACTTCTCCGCGTTCGCGGCGCGGCTGGACATCGGCGACCTCACCTTCATCCCGATCTCCGCGCTGCACGGCGACAACGTGGTGGACCGGTCCGCCAACATGCCCTGGTACGACGGGCCGTCGCTGCTGCATCACCTGGAGCATGTGCACATCGCGTCGGACCGCAACATGATCGACGTCAGGTTCCCGGTGCAGTACGTCATCCGGCCGCACGCCGCCACCGACGCCGACCTGCACGACTACCGCGGCTACGCGGGCCAGGTGGCCGGCGGCGTGCTCAAGCCGGGCGACGAGGTGCTGCACCTGCCGTCCGGCTTCGCCACCAAGGTCCGGCGGATCGAGGCGGCCGGGACGCAGATCACCGAGGCGTTCGCGCCGATGTCGGTGACGCTGCTGCTCGACGACGACGTGGACATCTCCCGCGGCGACATGATCTGCCGCCCGAACAACCGGCCGGCCGCCGCGCAGGACATCGAGGCGATGCTCTGCTGGATGTCGTCGGACGCGGTGCTGGCGCGGCGCAGCCGGCTGATCGTCAAGCACACCTCGCGCACGGTGAAGGCGATCGTGACCGACCTGCACTACCGGATCGACGTGAACACCCTGCATCGCGACGAGGCCGCGACCCAGCTCGGGCTGAACGAGATCGGCCGGGTCAGGCTGCGCCTCACCCAGCCCATCTTCTGCGACCCCTACGCCAGGAACCGCACCACCGGCGGCCTCATCCTGATCGACGAGGGCACGAATGCCACGGTCGGTGCCGCCATGATCACCGAGGCCAGCTAGCCCGGCTCCGCCCGCGACGATCCGGGCCCGATGACGCGGGCCGGGTAACGGAGGCCTGCCTGCGCGGCCAGGGGTCGCCGGGAAGCGGCGGGGTATGACCCGAATTGCGGCTTATCGACCTGACCGGGGAGCACCTGTGAACGCTGGCACGACGCCTTGGACCCCTTTCCATGAGCTGACCGACTTCGTGGCCCTGCCGCGGGTGGGGGCGCTGCGGCTGGCCCCGGACGGGACCTGGCTGGCGGCGGCCGTGCAGACGCTGAGCGCCGACAAGAAGAAGTACCTGACCAGCATCTGGCGGATCGACGCCCAGGGCGGCCCGGCCCGGCGGCTGACCCGCTCCGCCGAGGGTGAGGGCAGCCCGGGCTTCCTGCCCGACGGATCGCTGCTCTTCACCTCCCGCCGGCCCGATCCCGGCCGGGAGAAGACCGGGAGCAGCGACGGCGATGGCGGTGCTGCCGCCGCGCTCTGGCTGCTGCCCGCGGCCGGCGGCGAGCCCCGGGTGGTGGCCGCACCGCCCGGCGGAGTCACGGCCGCCGAGGTGGCCAGGGACGCCGGCGTCATCGTCCTGCGCGCCCCGGTGCTGCCCGCATCGGGAAACGGGGACAGGGCCGGGAACGACGCGCGGCTGCGCCAGGAACGCAAGGACGCCGGGATCACCGCCATCTTGCACGAGTCCGCGCCGATCCGGTTCTGGGACCACGACCTGGGGCCCGACCAGCCCCGGCTGTTCGCCGTCGACCCCGACCAGCTGCAGGAAACGGAGATCGGCTGGGCCGGCGGGGACAAGGAATCCATGCTGGCCGACGACACCGGGGCAGCCCGGGAAGGGGCCGAACGGGCGGCGCGTCCCGCCCGGCTACGGGACCTGACGCCCGGACCGGGGCGGGCGCTGGACGAGGAGGCGTTCGAGCTGACCCCGGACGGCACCTCGGTCGTCACCGGATGGTGGCAGTGGGATCCGGCGGGTGAGTCGCATTGCGAACTGGTCCTTATCGATGTGGCCAGCGGCAAGCGGCGGGTGCTGCTCACCGTGCCCGAGTTCGACTTCTCCGGCCCGCGGGTCTCACCCGACGGTCGGTTCATCGTCTGCCAGCGCGAGCGGCACGCCACCGCGGAGCGGCCCGTGGACCGCACCCTGGTCGTGCTCGACGTCGATGGCTCGGGGCCGGCCGGCGAGGCGGGCCGCGACCTGCTGCCCGGCTGGGACCGGTGGCCGGACGAGGCGGCCTGGTCGCACGACTCCCGTGCGGTGTACTTCGCCGCCGACGACGGCGGCAGGCGGCCGGTGTTCCGCGTGGACACCGCCACCAGCGAGGTCACCCGGGTGACCGCCGACGACGGTGCGTACACAGACCTGAACACCGGGCCGGGCGGCCGGTACCTGTACGCGCTGCGAGCCACGGTGGACTCACCGCCCGCCCCGGTCCGGATCGACCTGACCACAGGAGCCGAGCCGGCCGCGCTGGAATGCCCGGGCGCTCCGCTCACGGTGCCCGGCCGGCTCGAGGAGGTGCACGCGGCCGCCGACGACGGCCAGCCGGTCCGGTCCTGGCTGGTGCTGCCTGAGACCGCCTCGGCCGACCGTCCGGCGCCGCTGCTGCTCTGGGTGCACGGCGGCCCGATGAGCAGCTGGAATACCTGGTCGTGGCGGTGGAACCCGTGGCTGATGGCCGCCCGCGGCTACGCCGTCCTGCTGCCGGACCCGGCGCTGTCCACCGGGTACGGCCTGGACTTCATCGCCCGCGCGCACCGCGAGTGGGGCGCGCGGCCGTTCGCTGACATCATGGCGGCTACCGACGCCGCGGCGGCCCGCCCGGACATCGACGGGGACCGGGTCGGCATGATGGGCGGCTCCTACGGCGGCTACATGGCGAACTGGATGGCCGGCCACACTGACCGCTTCAGGGCGATCGTGAGCCACGCCGGGCTGTGGACGCTCGAGGCGATGTTCGGCACCACGGACCACCCGATGTTCTGGCGGCCGCAGTTCGGCGACCCGCTGACCAGCCCGGAAATGTACGAGGCGAACTCGCCGCACCGGCACATCAGCCAGATCCGCACGCCGATGCTGGTCATTCACGGGAACAAGGACTACCGGGTGCCGGTCGGCGAGGCGCTGCGGCTGTGGTGGGACCTGTCCCGGTACCGGGCCGAGGCCAAGTTCCTCTACTTCCCGGACGAGAACCACTGGATCCTCACCCCGGGTAACGCGCGCATCTGGTACGAGACGATCTTCGCCTTCCTGGCCCAGCACGTCCTCGGCGAGGAATGGCAGCGACCCAGTCTGCTTTAGCTGAGTGATTGTTGATTCGGGTGAGTACGGTGTGCCGACTGTGGCTAACGACCTGGATACCCTCCTGTCCGCATCGCGTGGGTTCCTCGTCCAAGCCGCGTGACGAGGAACCCGCCAATCCCGTCAGCCTCGCTTACCACATTCATCCGCTTACCAGTACGATATTCTTAGTTATTATGGGGTGAATTCGGGCTTGTGGGTGATTTTTAGGTACTATAGTGCACAAAAGTCACCCCGAAGCCTTAATTCACCCCGATCTTTCCCCAGCTGGCCGTAACACGATGCACTTGCGCACCGGGCACCGGCCGGCATCACAGCCTGGCCTGCCGTCCGGCGGAGGAATCACTCGCTAGGGTGAGGGCATGGCCCGAGCTGACCTGGACAAGCAACCCGGCGAGGTCGCGGCGATGTTCGACGCCATCGCCGGGCGTTACGACCGGCTGAACGACATCCTCTCCATGGGCCAGGTCCGGCTGTGGCGGCGAGCCGTGGCCCGGATCACCGGGGCTCGTCCCGGGGAGCGGGTGCTTGACCTGGCGGCCGGCACCGGGACCTCCTCGCTGACCTTCACCGCTACCGGAGCGGACGCCGTGGCCTGCGACTTCTCGCTCGGCATGCTCCAGGCCGGGCGATCCAGGACCGGCGATGGCCCGCAGCGGCCCGGGCGGGGGCGCCTCGGCTGGGTGGCCGGCGACGCGCTGCGGCTGCCGTTCCTGGACGGGGCGTTCGACGCGGTGACGATCTCGTTCGGTCTGCGTAACGTGGCCGATACGGGCGCGGCCCTGGCCGAGATGGCCCGGGTGACGCGGCCGGGCGGCCGGCTCGTGGTGTGCGAGTTCAGTACGATCACGATCGCCCCGGTCGATATGCTTTACCGGCGTTACCTGCTCAATGTCCTGCCCGCGATCGCCCGGCGGACGGCCCGCAACCCGGAGGCCTACGAGTACCTGGCCGAGTCGATCGTGGACTGGCCGCCGCAGCGCGAGCTGGCCAGGCTGATCGAGACGGCCGGCTGGTCGGCGGTGCGGTGGCGCGACCTGAGCCTGGGCGCGGTGGCCGTACATGTGGCGGTGCGCCCGGCTGTACGTCCGGCTGGGCGCGGCTGACCCGAGCCGGGCCCGCCCCGGGCGGGGCGTGGCTGCCCCGGATAAAAGCCGTGCCCTGCTAGGTCTAAACTGATGGCAAAGAATTTGTGAAGCGGTTCACAAGAACACCAGGATCTGATCAAGTGACCGAGCACGCTCCCCCCGAAACCCATTCGAGTGACGAGCCCGGTGCCGCCGGGCGGCCGCCGGCCGACGAGGCCGACGTCATCGTCGTCGGCGCCGGCCCCGCCGGCGCTACGACCGCCTTCTACCTGGCGCAATCCGGTCTCGACGTGCTGCTGCTTGAGAAGTCCAGGTTCCCGCGGGAGAAGGTCTGCGGCGACGGCCTGACTCCGCGCGCGGTCAAGGCCCTGGTCGGCATGGGCATCAGCGTCAGCGAGCAGGACGGCTGGGTACGCAACAAGGGCCTGCGCGTCATCGGCGCGGGCAAGCGGATGGAGCTGCCGTGGCCGGAGCTGGCCAGCTATCCCGGTTACGGCCTGGTCCGCACCCGGCACGACCTGGACGAGACGCTGGCCCGCCGGGCGCAGCAGGCCGGCGCGCGGCTGGTCGAGGGCGTCACCGTCACCGGTCCCGTCCGGCATGAGCGCACCGGCCGGATCAGCGGCGTGACGGCCCGCCCGGACGGCGGGGACGAGCGCGCCTACCGGGCCAGGATCGTGGTCGCGGCGGACGGCAACTCCTCGCGGCTTTCCGTGGCCATGGGGCTGCGCAAGCGCGACGACCGGCCGCTCGGCGTCGCGGTCCGGACGTACTACAAGACCCCCCGGCACGACGACGACTACCTGGAGTCCTGGCTCGACCTGTGGGACGGCGACCGGCTGCTGCCGGGGTACGGCTGGATCTTCGGCATGGGCGACGGGACGTCCAACGTCGGCCTGGGGCTGCTGAACACGAGCGCCGCGTTCGGCAACACGGATTACCATGCCCTGCTGCGCAAGTGGCTCAAGGGCATGCCGGCCGAGTGGGGCTTCACCGAGGAGAACCGGACCCAGCCGATCCGCGGCGCGGCGCTGCCCATGGGGTTCAACCGGACGCCGCATTACCATCAGGGGCTGCTGCTGGCGGGCGACGCCGGCGGCATGGTGAACCCGTTCAACGGCGAGGGAATCGCCTACGCGATGGAGTCGGGCGAGATCCTGGCCCGCACGATCACCCAGGCGCTGGCCCGGGCCCGGCGGGCGGAGACCGAACGGGTGCTGGCCGGGTACCCGCATGCGCTCAGCCAGGCGTACGGGGGCTATTACGCGCTCGGCCGCGTGTTCGTCAAGGCCATTGGCCGGCCCGGGCTGATGCGCTTCGCGACCAGGCACAGCATGTCGCGGCCGGCCCTGATGGCGTTCGCCCTCAAGCTGCTGGCCAACCTCACCGATCCGCGCGGTGACGCGGCAGACCGGCTGGTCAACGGCCTGTCCCGACTCGCGCCTAACCCTGAGTGAGTAGCTATGCAGGTAGTCCCTAGGATTAGGGGTTGGCATCCGGCCTGTGAAGGGAGGAAACATCGATGAGGCTGTACGTTCCGATCTTCGTGCTGGCCCTGGTGGCGGCCGGTTTCGCGGCCTTCTCGGTCACCTTCGGCGCCTTGGCCGGGCCGAAGCGGTGGAACCGGGCCAAGCTGGAAAGCTACGAATGCGGCATCGAGCCGACGCCGATGCCGCCGCAGGGCGGCCGGGTCCCGGTCAAGTACTACCTGACCGCGATGTTGTTCATCCTGTTCGACATCGAGATCATTTTCCTGTATCCCTGGGCCGTCACCTTCAACAAGCTCGGGGCGTTCGGCCTGGTCGAGATGGTGACCTTCGTCATCACTGTGCTGATCGCGTACGCGTACATCTGGCGGCGCGGCGGCCTGGAATGGGATTAAGCCATGGGTCTTGAAGAAAAGCTGCCGAGCGGCGTCCTGCTGACCTCCGTGGAGAAGGCGGCGGGCTGGGCGCGGGCGCGCTCGGTGTGGCCGGCCACGTTCGGCCTGGCCTGCTGCGCCATGGAGCTGATGATGACCGGCGGGCCGAAACACGACCTGGCCAGGTTCGGCATGGAGCGGGCCTCCAACACCCCCCGCCAGGCGGACCTGATGATCGTGGCGGGCCGGGTCAGCCAGAAGATGGCGCCGGTGCTCAGGCAGATCTACGACCAGATGGCCGACCCCAAGTGGGTGATCTCGATGGGCGTCTGCGCCTCCAGCGGCGGCATGTTCAACAACTACGCGATCGTGCAGGGCGTCGACCACATCGTGCCGGTGGACATCTACCTGCCCGGCTGCCCGCCGCGGCCGGAGATGCTGCTCGACTCCATCCTCAAGCTGCACGACAAGATCATGAACACCAAGCTGGGCAAGAACCGCGACCGGGAGATCACCGAACTGGAGAACGCCCGGCTCGGCCTGGCGCCGATGCGCCTGCCGTCGCCCGAGGGATCACAGCTGTGAGCGGTCCGGACGGCACTCATAAGGCCGGGCCGGAGGAGTCCGACGCTGGCCTCCCGGCCCGGCTGGGCGAGGAGCGGCTGGCCGAGCCGGTCATCCGCACCGGGCTGTTCGGCGTGCAGGACACCCCGGATACTTCGGGCTACGGCCTGCTCCGGGTGCACCGGGTGCCGCCGATCGACAGCCCGCGCCCCTACGGCTCCTACTTCGACGAGGTCGCCGACGCGCTGGGCGGCGCGCTTGAGGCGGCCGGGGCCGGCTTCTCCGACGCGGTCGAGCGCGTGGTCGCCGACCGCGGCGAGCTGACCTTCTACGTCCGCCGGGAGCGGCTGCCCGAGGTGGCGGCGAAGTTCCGCGACGACCCGGCGCTCCGCTTCGAGCTGTGCAGCGGCGTGTCCGGCGTGCACTACCTGGACGATCCCGGCCGCGAGCTGCACGCGGTGTACCACCTGCTGTCCATCACGCACAACCGCCGGGTGCGGCTCGAGGTGACCGCGCCGGACGCTGACCCGCACATCCCCTCCCTCGTCGGCGTGTACCCGACCTGCAACTGGCACGAGCGGGAGACCTGGGATTTCTTCGGGATCATCTTCGACGGCCATCCGGCGCTGACCCGGATCCAGATGCCGGATGACTGGAAGGGCCACCCGCAGCGCAAGGACTACCCGCTCGGCGGCATCCCGGTCGAGTACCGCGGCGCGAAGATCCCGGCTCCGGACGAGCGGAGGCACTACTCATGACGCAAGCGCAGTCGCCGCAGGCGCCGGCCGGCGCGGGCGACGCGGAGGATGAGGCGGCAGAGGGCCGCGTCTACACCGTCTCCGGCGAGGACTGGGACGAGCTCGTCGCCGCCGCCAACGAGGCCAGGGACTTCCAGAGCGGCGAGCGGCTGGTCATCAACATGGGCCCGCAGCACCCGTCCACCCACGGCGTGCTCCGGCTGGTCCTCACGATCGAGGGCGAGACCGTGCAGGAGGTGCGGGCGTCCATCGGGTACCTGCACACCGGCATCGAGAAGAATATGGAGTTCCGCACCTGGACGCAGGGCGTCACGTTCTGCACCAGGATGGATTACCTCATGCCGTTCTTCAACGAGGCCGCGTACTGCATCGCGGTGGAACGGCTGCTCGGCATCGAGGACAAGGTCCCCGAACGCGCCCAGATCATCAGGGTCATGCTGATGGAGTTCAACCGGATCTCCTCCCACCTGCAGGGCATCGGCCCGATGGGGATGGAGCTCGGCGCGACCACCATCTTCCTGCAGGGCCTGCGCATGCGGGAACGCATCCTCGACCTGTACGAGCTGATCACCGGCCTGCGGATGAACCACGCCTACATCCGGCCGGGCGGCCTGTCGCAGGACCTGCCGCCCGGCGCGCTCGAGGCGATCCGCGCGTTCCTCGACGGCGCCCCGAAGCTCGTGCACGACCTGCGCGCGCTGATCGACGCCAACCCGGTGTTCATCGGGCGGACCAAGGGCGTGGCCTACCTGGACCTGGCGGGCTGCATGGCGCTGGGCGTGACCGGCCCCATGCTGCGGTCCGCCGGGCTGCCCTGGGACCTGCGCAAGTCCCAGCCGTACTGCGGCTACGAGAGCTACGAGTTCGACGTGCCGGTCAACGACATGTGCGACGCGTACGGCCGGTACCTGATCAGGATGGACGAGATCGAGCAGTCGCTGCGGATCGTCCGGCAGTGCGTCGACCGGCTGGCCGCCCGCGGGCCGGCCGGCTCGGACACCGATCCGGTGATGATCAAGGACGCCAAGATCGGCTGGCCGGCCCGGCTGTCGCTCGGCCCGGACGGCCTCGGTCCCTCGCCCGAGCACATCGCGCACATCATGGGCCAGTCCATGGAGGCGCTCATCCACCACTTCAAGCTGATTACCGAGGGATTCCGGGTGCCGGCCGGCCAGGTGTACGTGGCGGTCGAGTCGGCCCGCGGCGAGCTGGGCGCGCACGTGGTGAGCGATGGCACCACCCGGCCGTACCGGGTGCACTTCCGCGACCCGTCGTTCACGAACCTGCAATCGATCGCCGCGCTGTGCGAAGGCGGTCAGGTGGCCGACGTGATCCCGGCGATCGCGAGCATCGATCCGGTGATGGGAGGCGTGGACAGGTAATGCCGTTCAGCGAGGATGTGCGTTCCCGTCTCGACGCCGACGCGGCGCAGATCATCGGCAAGTACCCGCGGCCGAGGTCAGCGCTGCTTCCGGTGCTCCATCTGGTCCAGTCGGAGGAAGGCTTCGTCTCCGCCGACGGCATCGAGTACTGCGCGGCGAAGTTCGGGCTGACCGAGGCGGAAGTCACCGCGGTGGTGAGCTTCTACACGATGTACAAGCGCCGGCCCGTCGGCGACTACCACGTGGGCGTGTGTACCAACACGCTGTGCGCGGTCATGGGCGGCGACCAGATCTTCGCCGAGCTCTCCGAGCACCTCGGGGTGGGCAACGACGAGACCACGCCGGACGGCAAGGTCGTCCTCGAGCACGTGGAGTGCAACGCCGCCTGCGACTACGCGCCGGTCGTGATGGTGAACTGGGAGTTCTTCGACAACATGACCCCCCAGTCGGCCCGTCAGCTCGTCGACGACCTGCGGGCCGGGAACCAGGTCAGCCCGACCCGGGGCCCGGGCCGGCTGTGCACCTGGCGCGAGGCGTCCCGGATCCTGGCCGGCTTCAACGACGAGCAGGCCACCGCCGGCCCGGCCGCGGGCCCGGCCAGCCTGGTCGGCCTGAAGCTGGCGAAGGAGCACCGCTGGACCGCACCGGAGCCGGCCGGGCCCGCAGGTGACCAGCCTTCAGCTAAGGAGTCGCGGTGACCGACACGCTCACCCCGGTGCTCACCGCGCGCTGGGACCAGCCGGATGCCTTCACGCTGGACGGCTACAAGCGCACCGGAGGCTGGCGGGCGCTGCCGAAGGCGCTGGCCATGCAGCCCGACGACCTCATCGCCACGCTGAAGAGCTCGAACCTTCGCGGTCGCGGCGGGGCCGGCTTCCCGACCGGGGTGAAGTGGAGCTTCCTGCCGCAGGGCGACGGCAAGCCGCACTACCTGGTGGTCAACGCGGACGAGTCCGAGCCGGGCACCTGCAAGGACGTCCCGCTGATGATGGCCGACCCGCACCAGCTCATCGAGGGCGCGGCTATCACGGCGTACGCGATCCGGGCCAGGCACGCGTTCATCTACGTGCGCGGCGAGGTGCTGCACGTGGTGCGGCGGCTGCGGCACGCGGTGGCGGAGTCGTACGCGGCCGGCTACCTGGGCCAGGACATTCTCGGCACGGGGTTCGACCTGGAGGTCATCGTGCACGCCGGGGCCGGCGCCTACATCTGCGGCGAGGAATCGGCGCTGCTCACCTCGCTCGAGGGCTACCGGGGCCTGCCCCGGCTCCGGCCGCCGTTCCCGGCCGTGGCGGGCCTGTACGCCTGCCCGACGGTGATCAACAACGTGGAGTCGATCGCCAGCGTGCCGTCGATCGTGGCCAACGGCGCGGACTGGTTCGCCGGCCTGGGCACCGAGAAGTCCAAGGGATTCGGCATCTTCTCGCTGTCCGGGCACGTCACCACGCCAGGGCAGTACGAGGCGCCACTCGGCATCACGCTGCGCGAGCTGCTCGACCTGGCCGGCGGGGTACGAGCCGGCCACCAGCTCAAGTTCTGGACCCCAGGCGGCTCGTCCACCCCGCTGCTGACCGACCAGCATCTCGACGTGCCGCTGGATTTCGAGTCGGTGGCCGCCGCCGGGTCCATGCTCGGCACCCGGGCGCTGCAGATCTTCGACGAGACCACCTGCGTGGTCCGCGCGGTGCTGCGCTGGACCGAGTTCTACGAGCACGAGTCGTGCGGCAAGTGCACGCCGTGCCGGGAGGGGACGTTCTGGATGGTCAAGGTGCTCGAACGGCTGGAAGCTGGCCACGGCACCGAGGAAGACCTGGAGAAACTCCTCGACATCTGCGACAACATCCTCGGCCGGGCGTTCTGCGCCCTGGGCGACGGCGCGGTCAGCCCGATCATGTCGGGCATCGAGTACTTCAGGGACGAGTTCATGCAGCACCAGAAGGAAGGCGGCTGTCCCTTCGACCCGGCGGCCTCCACCCTGTTCGGGGGCAACTAGATGACCGTCGAGGCGACCCAGGGCACGGTGACCGTCACCATCGACGGCTTCGAGATCCGGGTGCCGAAGGGCACCCTGGTGATCCGGGCCGCCGAGATGCTCGGCATCCAGATCCCGCGGTTCTGCGACCACCCGCTGCTCGACCCGATCGGCGCCTGCCGCCAGTGCCTGGTCGAGGTGGAGGGCCAGCGCAAACCGCTGGCCTCGTGCACCACCGCCTGCACCGAGGGCATGGTGGTGCACACCCAGCTCACCTCCGCGGTCGCCGAGAAGGCGCAGCGCGGGGTGATGGAACTGCTGCTCATCAACCACCCGCTCGACTGCCCGATGTGCGACAAGGGCGGCGAGTGCCCGCTGCAGAACCAGGCCATGTCCTCCGGCCAGGGCGAGACCAGGTTCGCCGAGGACAAGCGGACCTTCGACAAGCCGGTGCCGATCTCCACCCAGGTGCTGCTCGACCGCGAGCGCTGCATCTCCTGTACCCGGTGCGTCCGCACCTCCGAGGAGATCGCCGGGGACGCCTTCATCGACTTCATCGACCGCGGGCCGGCCCAGTTCATCGGCACCGCCGAGGGCAAGCCGTTCAACTCCTATTTCTCCGGCAACACCGTCCAGGTGTGCCCGGTCGGCGCGCTCACCGGCGCCGCGTACCGGTTCAGGTCCCGGCCGTTCGACCTGGTGTCGGTGCCGAGCGTGTGCGAGCACTGCGCGGCCGGCTGCCAGCAGCGCACCGACGTCAGGCGCGGCCGGGTACTGCGGCGGCTGGCCGGCGAAGAGCCGGCCGTCAACGAGGAGTGGAACTGCGACAAGGGCCGGTGGGCGTTCACCTACGCGACCCAGCCGGACCGGCTGACCACGCCGCTGGTCAGGGACGAGAACGGGGTGCTGGTCCCGGCGTCCTGGCCGCACGCGCTGGCGGTGGCCGCGGCCGGCCTGCTGGCGGCGCGCGGCGCGGATCCCGCGGCCCAGGCCGCGCGCGGCGTCGGCGTGCTGACCGGCGGGCGGCTGACCCTCGAGGACGCCTACGCCTACGCCAAGTTCGCCCGGGTGGCCCTGGACACCAACGACATCGACATGCGGGCCCGCCCGCACTCGGCCGAGGAGGAGCAGTTCCTGGCCGCGTGCGTGGCCGGACGCGGCATCGGCGTCAGCTACGCCGACCTGGAGCAGGCCCCGGCCGTGCTGCTGGCCGGCTTCGAGCCCGAAGACGAGTCGCCCATCGTCTTCCTCCGGCTGCGCAAGGCGGTCAGGCGCCGCGGGCTGCGAGTGTTCTCAGTCGCGGCGCTGGCCAGTCCCGGCCTGGTCAAGCTGTCCGGCGAACTGCTCGACACGCTGCCCGGCCACGAGGCCAGGGCGCTGACCGCGCTCGCGGCGGGCAGTGCGCCCGGTCGGCGCGCCGTCGATCGCGGCGCTCCCGGTCCGGATGGAGCCGGACCGGACGAGGTGGCGGAGCTCTGGCAGCGTGCCGGGCAGGCAATCGGCGAGCCGGGCGCGGTGATCCTGGTCGGCGAGCGGCTGGCGGAGGTGCCGGGGGCGCTGGCGGCCGCGGCCACGCTCGCGGTCGCGTCGGGGGCGCGGCTGGCCTGGGTGCCCCGCCGTGCGGGCGAGCGAGGGGCCGTCGAGGCCGGGGCGCTGCCCGGGCTGCTGCCCATCGGCCGCCCGGTAGCTGACCCGGCGGCGCGAGCCGAGGTGGCCCGGGCCTGGGGTAAGGGCTCGCT